>Ga0255047_10000341_pt1 | contig 37737 bp, 33 predicted proteins | sample JV7_2_1_MG_FD_183640 | JGI IMG/M metagenome (GOLD analysis project Ga0255047, IMG submission 183640) | Seawater microbial communities from Jervis Inlet, British Columbia, Canada - JV7_2_1 | ecosystem: Environmental > Aquatic > Marine > Inlet | place: Canada: British Columbia | collected 2016-10-06
CTACATCAGGTGCACCGAGGGAAGATGGGGCAGAAGGACGGCAAGCCGTTGCAGAACGACGGGCATGTGCCACTGACCCTACAGTCAGGGAAGTACGGCGGCGAAGAAGCCGCCGACTATGTGCTCGGAGCGTACCGCCCGCACCTCGACCCCGAGCTCACCTTCGATCAGATGGAGTTCCACAAGGGCGAGTTCTTTATGCAGTTCTTGAAGACCAGAGGCGGAGATCAGACACACCCTCAAGGTGTGGAACACAGAATCAACACTCGTTCAGGGCGGATCCGCCCGCTGAAACGATCCGACAACTACAATCAAGAGGCATTCTGATGAGCACACCAGACCCCGAATCAAGGCACGTCTTCGTGGCGTGTGACAAGCCTAAGAAGTGGTGGCAAATAACCCGCCACGCTTGGTACTGGGAAGACACAAAACCCGGCGATGTTGACGCCGTGCACTGCTATCGGTGCACCGCTGGAGGTATCTACGGTGGCGACCGATGAGAGGCTTACTATCGGCGGCAGCCCTAGCTGCCACACTACTCGCACCCGTCGCCTACCATGTAGCGATGCGCCTATACCTCACCAGAGAAGACGAAGGCGAAGCAGGCGAAGAAGCATGGGACCGCTACGTCGAAGAAGCAACAGCCTACAACGAATCTAAGCGGAGCAAGCCCCGACCCCGCACAGAGCTCGAAGATGTCGAGCGATACAACTGGGGGCAGGAGTGAACACCAATGAAACGAATCCTACTAACAGCGATCCTGGCTTTAGGGGTCTTCCTGACAGCGTGCACCCCCGCAGAGGTGGCAGCATACCTGACCCTCACACCGGAACAACAGCAGCTAGTCAACCAGAGGCACCCCGAACTCAACGGGACGAAACCACAATGGAGCCCGAGCCGGCACCCAACCCTAGTGTGCATACGTCATCACGAATCAGACCGTGGACCGTATCCTCACGGGAATGGCTACGCAGCACAGAACGGCACTTCCTCGGCCTCAGGAGCCTACCAGTTTATCGACGGTACATGGCGGACGATGAGCGCACGAGCAGGGCACCCCGGATACAGTCGAGCAAAGTACGCACCCGGCTGGGTTCAGGACGCCGTAGCTTTGTACACCGTCAACCAGTATGGCGCTTCGAGCTCGATGACATGGGCGGGGAGCGGCTGCTGATGCGACTGCCCATGCTGCGTTACCTCGACTGGAAACAATTGCCGCTCTGGAAGCGTATGATGCTACGCTTCAAGGGCACAACGTGGGAGACATACGATGGAACCGACTGACCTCGAAGACGCCAAACGTATCCCCATCCTCGACGTGATAGAGGCCCTCGATCTCGAGCCTCTCAGCCGGGACGGTAAGACGTTCTGCTGGCAGCATGAGGAGTACACCCCCTCAGTTCAGGTGTACGAGAATGAGAACCGGTGGCGTGCATACTGTTGCGCTACCGGCGGCGACACCATCGACCTAGTTAAAACCTATTTCGGTTGCAGCTTTGGTCGGGCGGTGCGCTGGATCCTGTCGACCGGCCTCGAACCCATTGAAGGGGACGGGGTTGGTCGGCGCAAGGTCAAAGAAGCCGTCGACTTCCTGCGGCGAGTTCAGACAGAGGTCGACGAGAGACCGGAGACCTGCGACGGGTGGATCCAAGCTCGCTGGCCCGGTGTGGCTAACGGGCCCAGTGGAGACCTCTTCTCCCCCACCACCCACTTCCACCTAGGGTGGACGCTCCAACATCTGTGGATACCACACTGGTACACGGACATGGACGGCTTACACTGCAACGGTGTGAAGACAAGGTTCTGGCTCAACACCGACAAGAAAGCCCTCAAAGGGTCCACCTACCCTCGCCTCTACCGTGCGCCACACGCACGGGCAGAGATGGCAGTCCTATGCGAAGGCGAATCGGATACATGGTGCATGGCCGCACAGCTGACAGACAAGCCCGACATAGAAGCCGTGGGTCTACCCTCAGGGGCAGGCCACCACCCCGAATCGATCATCAGCGAGCTCGGCCTATACAAGCACATCTACCTCGCACTCGACACGCAGAAAGACAACGGCGACGAGGACAAAGCCGGCGTCGAAGCAACCGAAGCCATCCTCGAAGCCCTCTGGCTTCGTGGCCCTTCAGGGGTAGAGATCCTACCCGTACCCGGCGGACGGGTAGCAGAAGCAACCGCCAACCAATGGAGACCATTCGCATGAGCAACCCGTCCAAACGTATCGGAACAGAATGGGAGAACGAATGCCTACCCCGACTCCAACGAATCTGGGGGGAACACGTCGACCGTTCAGCCCCAACCACACCGTCCAACGACTTCCACGGACAGCCCATACCAGTCGAAGCGAAATGCCGCAAGACATGGGGCATACCCGACTGGATCCGGAAGATCCGGGCGGTAGCATCCGACCACCGATGGGTCATCCTCATCTCCCCCAGAGACATGCGAACCATTTACTCGAAACAGATCGGACAGATAGCAGTCCTCGACATCGAGTTCGCAGAAGAACTACTCCAATGCTACTACGACAACCAGGAGCCAACCGAATGAGCCAGCCACACATCCTCTACATAGCGGGCCCCATGTCCGGGATCCACGAATGGAACTTCCCAGAGTTCAGACACTGCACGTCCGAGCTCCGTGAAGCAGGGTACGAGGTCATCTCCCCCGTCGAAATGGACGAGGAGCAATACCCCACACTCGACGTTCAAGACATGGACGGCACCGAAGACCTCGCCGACCTCGTAGGCTTCGACCGTAGGGCCACCCTCGCCAACGACCTCGCCGTCATCTGCACAGAGGCGTCCGGTGTGGCAACCCTCCCCGGCTGGACGAAATCCAGCGGTGCCATGGCCGAGGTAGCCGCCGCCAATGCGGTAAACATACCTGTCCTCACCGTGAAACAGTGGATCGATGCCGCCTTCTAAAACGAAACGGAACCTACAGTTCCGGCTCACCATCGAACCGCTCGCCGGCAACGGGCAACCAGTGCCCGACGTCGAACCAGTCGTCACCCAATGGGGCCTCAACTACGCCACCAAATGGGGCGAATCACACCTCGAACTCGGGGTCCGCACACTCATCAACGACGCACTCGCAAGAGTCGAAAGGGCAGACAATGGTTAAAGGATACAGCAGACCCCCAGGATCACCCTCAGCAGACTTCGCAACCGCAAGAATATTCGAGGAAGAAGTAGGCGCACAGCTCGCCGAACAAGGCGTCGAACACATCCAACGGTTCAGCCACAACGACGACCTCGACATCTGGGTACCCGGCTACTACCTAGAAGTCAAAGAGAAACGGCAGCCGCTAACAGACCGCTGGCACCTACTCGAAGGTGTCGAACCGGAGAACCTGTTCGTACTCGACGAACTATCGGTTCGTCGTGGCGTCCGACACTGGCCGGCAGTCTACTTCCTCCTCCGAGACGTACCCCTCAACCGCTGCTTCCTCGCACCCATCTGGGAAGTCATCGCATGCCGGCGAGCCCGGATCAACAGGCAAGGCAAAGGCAAATGGGTCGTAGACCTCACCGAGTTCCGCCAGCTAAACGACCTCGACGAGATCAACCCGATCATTATGCAAGAACTCCCCGAGCTCCCATGGAAATCATCCGCATGCCTAGGCAGAGGGATCGGACAGGTATGATCGTCGACTGGATCCTCTGGCTACTGAGCATAGCGATCTCATTCAGCATCCTCGTATTCGCAGGCGCAGCCATAGTCTGGCTACTCTCTCTACTAGAACTAATCTTCGATGTCAACTGGTCCCGAAAGGACGACGATGCAAGTTCCAACGAACGTACAGAATAGGCGCCTCAAAGGGCGGCTCCTCGGTCTAGGCTGCACGCAACGTGTCGGCAAAGACACGGTAGCCGAATACCTTGTCGGCGAACACGGCTGGGTGCAGTTCGCATTCGCCGACAACGTGAGAGCCCTCACGTCCGCCCTCTACCCGGACGTCGCCGACGCCGTGTACCACACCAACTGGGAGGAAGCCAAGGAAGACCTCGAGGTCCGCAAAGCTCTCATCGATGTCGGAGTCGAGGTGCGTAGGCACACCCACCCTGACGTGTGGATCTGGGCCATAGCGGAACAGGTCGCCAAGGTCCGCAACCAAGGGAAAGATGTCGTGATCTCAGATGTCCGTTTCCTCGACGAGGTAAGGTTCGTCCGTCAGACCGGTGGCCGCAACATCTGCCTCACCCGGGAAGGCTCACCGCAGGCAGATCTGCGGTCCGAGTCGCTCACCGAAGCGGACTTCGATTACGTTCACCGCAACGACGGCGACATCGACGAGCTCTACGAATGGGTAGACGACTTCATCATCAACGACGGCGCCGTGTCTATACTCGATGACGTCACCCTCAAAGATGCCGGCATCCTGTGAGCGACAGGGAAAGGCTCCACGGTTTCACGATTGACCCGGCAGTCCTAGACGACATGGGTATGCCTGAACCGGTAGCGGCATTGAAGACGTTCGAGGAGGTCGGCGAAGCCGTCGACCGTCTCGACGAACCGTACCGTGAGCTCGTCGAAGCGTTCTACTACGAACGCCGGTCGATCAGATCCATAGCTAACACGTTCGGATGGTCGAGGCATAAGGTGAAGACAACCCTGGAAGTAGCGACCAGCCTCCTCGCTGTAGACCTAGAGGTAGACACCGATGGCTGACGACTGCCTATACGACGGCGAATGTGTGCATCAGCCACGCATCTGCCGGTACTGCGAAGACAACACCGAAGACACCTGCAACCCCTACTACCTTGACAAGATAGCACGGGGTCTTGTAACCCCGTTGGAGGAGACGTTCACTGATGACGAGCTGGATTGGATCGCACGTCCGAAAGATCATGGGGAAGGGCGAAGGTCGGACCAGTATGCGACGGGACTTGTGGGTACTCCTGTCCGCATTAGCCGAGACGGTCGCCCACTGGCGATTGGAGGAGACGTTCAGCGCAAACGAAGAGGCCCTCAGTGACGAGAACGCTGAACTGTACGCAGAGAACGTGGAGCTGAGGAATGCCGCCCAAACGTACATCCTCGGAATCAAAGCAGCGAACACCGAACTCATCAGGGCGCTCGCCCGGATACAAGCGTCCATCGAAATTGGGAGAGAAGCCCCGGTCGGCACGCAAGCCGGCACCGACGAATGGGTCATCGAACAAACCGAAGCTGAGCTCGGTGAGCTCTACGCTGCCGGCTGGGAGTTCAACGCCGACCTCACAGAACGAGACGACTGGGCCGGACGTCGACCCATCGCACTCCAACCATGGTGGGAAGACTCCGCCGACGAAATCTTTGGAGGACCCAATGTCAGCGAGTCAGATACCGATGAGTGAACGGGCCCACTTTGAACAGTGGGTCCGTCTAGGCATCGACAAGAAATGGTTGAACAGGAACGCATTAGAGCGGGCCAACCAAGGCAGCCCGCTCCGTTTGCGTCCCGAGAACATACCGAAGGTTTAGTCCGGCGGGTTCAACGACGTGTTACCAGAGGCGAGGACGCCTCCGAACACTGCGGTAGCGATACCGAGAACTTGCACGGAGACCTCTTCTGAGATCCACCCTGCTGCGAGTAGTAGTGGTACGACGGCGACGAGTACACGGTACACTATCGCCCTGTTGCGTTCTTTGCTAAACCATTCGATCATGTGTTTCTCCTACGGTATCGGTGAGCCCGGGTCTGTCAGGTAGAACAGTCCGGTCTCCGTTTCGTTCGTGTGTGTGTGTAGAGCGTTCGCATTGTACATGTTCTCGGTACGCAGCTTGTAGTATCCGGGCACGTCGATAGGGCCGGAAATCTCCACTGTCACAGGGATGTCCTTTAGGTCTACCCTCTGGTCGATGGGGAACTTCTCGAGCCGCAACCACAGCTCTGATTGCACCGTGTCGGCGATCCCGTCAGGTTCGCCCCTTGGGGAGTACCTGTCCAACCAGCGTACCGCTGTGATGTCCACGCCGTCGTTCTGGATGGATGTCGTGTAGCGGATCTCTCCGCCGACCCGGTACACTGGTATCCCTTCGGACGTGTGCTCGGTGGAGAAGAGTGCGGACGGCTGACTGATCGACGAGTGAGGCCAGAACCAGGACACCTGCGTCACGAAGGTGACCAGAAGTAGAACCAGAACGACGCCAGCAAGGACCCTAGCTGCAACCTCACATCGGCGGCCGCTACATGGGAGCAGATTTGTGAGCCGACCACTACGGCCAGCGGAATTCCTCGGCGAATGCGGTGACATCGGTGGAACGGCCATATCAGGAACCCCAGATCAGTCGGATAGCCGACGTGGCTATCAGCAGTGCTATCATCCCGCCGGTGGTGGTGAGCAGCCAGAACAGGGTCTTCTCGTTGCGCTCGAACAATGCGAGCAGCGTGTACTCACGCCGCACCATATCTTCGAGGTCGCCTATCTTGTCCTCGAGACTGTCCTCGAGTCTGTCAAGGCGATCTCTCAGTTCGTTGTCATCCATCAGTTCGCCCGCCTCAATGCTAGCACGGTGACAAACCCGATACTGTTGCGCCCTTCATGGGGATCCATGAGAGACACCTTCTGTAAATCTATACCGAGGAGCTCATACAGATGCGCTTCCCCGTCAGCTGTCCAGTCGACATCCTGTATGAGTAGCAGTTCATTCACCCAGGACTCCAACAAGGCGGTAGCCCTACGGCCCGCACCCTGCTGCCCCGACTGCAACGGCAACTCCTTCTCGTTCAACCCTGCCACCCTGTCGAAGCAGGCTATCGGCATGGTGAGCACCTGATCGGATAGGCCCTTAGGGTGCATCCTGATCTGCACGTTCTGCACCGTAGGTGCGAACAGGGTGCCCGCATTCAAGGTGATACGCATAGCGGCTTCACGGGCGGAGCCCAGGAGCCCCCAGTCGCCACCCCTCGAGCCGGCCTCAGACAGGGACGAGCCGACCGTCTCATAGGTTAGCCGCTGATCGTAAGTGATCGACGTCTCGACCGTAGCCCCAACGGGCAGCGGTGCGGTCGTCACATAGGCGGTATCCCACACCTTAGACAGGCCAGATCCGCCGCCATCATACATCGACGTCTCGATCCACCCGGTAGACACGGTGGTGTCAGACTCCCGGACCAGTTCCGTGCCCACACCGAACACGAGTCTACCCTGCCAGCGTGTAGCACCCTGCACGGGGTCAGTCGAATCGTCATACACCCAGCGGGACCAGCCGCCAGTCACAAGGTTCACACAGCCAAGACCGGACTCGCCGTTCGGGCCCATCGAAGGCCACCCGAACAAGACCCTGGAACCCTCAGCCACCATACCCGAACCGCCCGGACCCAACTGGTCCGTCACAAGGAACAGGGACAGCTTACCGTCCGTAGTGATAACACCACGCCACAGCTGCACTTCACCAGTGTCGCCCTCGGCACGGACAAACAGTGTCGACTGGTACTCGAACACTTCCAACGCCCTGTCACCAGCCGGCATCTTAGCCGCCTGAATAGGTGCATCATCACCGGAAGCGTTCCACGAATAGATCGCAGACTGATCGGCGGAGCTCGCACAGAACCAGACGAAACCGGAACCGCCAGCGATAGACGTAATGTCCCAGCCGTCAGGGAGGATCAGAAGGCCAGCGATCTCAACAGGCGCACCGGTCGTGGGGTCCAACCTGTCTATCCGGTTCGTAGACGTCGACCCGTCAGGGTAAGCGACGAACAACTGATCCGCAGCCCACTCACAAATGTCGGCCTCGTTACCCGTCGAACCATAGTCCGTCATAGTGTCCGAACCGGACTCCACCAGCTCACCCGGCTCAGAGACAAACACGTCAGAACCATTAGACGACAGATCAGCGTTCGCACCGTAGCCGGACTCAACCAGAGTCGGCCCCAGTGGATCATCCCAAGTGCCGATACGGTACAAGTTGCCGACATCCGTCAACCAGTACAAGAAGCTACCAGCCGTCACGATCTTCGTCACAGTACCAGAAGCAGACATCGTTTCAGTCTCAGGTAGCAACGTCACACCGTCAAGGTCAGTGAACGGATCGATACCCCACGACTGGAAGAACGCCTGATCGTCACTGTCGTCACGCTGCGCCCAAGTCTGACCAGCACCGCCAGCCCAATCACCCTGACCGACAAACGTGTACCTGTCAAACGCCTCATTGAAAGGAGTGTCCGACGTAGAGAAACGAGGTGCATCCAAAGGCACATGCCGGCGACCCCAACGCCAATCCTGCCGGTCATCCCTGTTGTCATACAACATGAACGGGATACCCTGAATGCCGACCTCAGAAATCGTGCCCACATCGAGGAACAAGTCGGCAACGGAACCCAAAGGTTCCGACACGTCGACAGTGAAGATCGAAGACACCTCAGGAGATGGCACACCAGAAGCGTTCCGCACCTGAGCGGCCACCCGCCACTCGCCCGAAGGCAAAGACACCGACACAGGCACAGACGTAGCCGCACCCTCCTGCCAGCCAGAAGCCCACACCTCGACACCCTGATCGTTACGAACCCCAACCCTCCACGACTGCTGAACTATCGTGTCATCGTAAGTCCACGAAACAACAATGAACGGTGTGGTGAAATACTGTACCGTGCCGAGCACGATAGTCGGCCCACCCCAAGACAGCTGGAACGCTTTAGTGGCAGTCGTGATAACGGGGGCCACCAGAGAACCGGCACCCGCCTGAACCTCAACTGTTAGCGACTGCCCCGAAGGCAAACTCGCAGCAGCGTCAGCGATAATGTATTGGGTGTCAGACCCGGAACGCAAACCCGAATCGAACAGCACCGAGTTGCCCGACAGGACACGCACCCGGTACGTCGTCGGGGTGATACCCCAATGCTCCTCAATCGACCACTGTACCAGAAGGCTAGGCCCACCAGAAACGTCGACGCTCTCAGGTTTGAGGATCGTGACGCCGGGTGCCGGCGAACTAGAGGAACCACCAGTAGGTTCCTCATGGTTGACCGGGAGGAAGCTCCCTAGATCAGGCATTTGCACGCAGGTAGGAGAACGTCAACCAGAAGTTCGACCCCACACCATCGATGCCACCTATCAAAGGGATCTCCGTGGTCGCCGTCAGATCGACAGGCCCTGTACCCGGATTGTGTTCGTGATCGATAGTGTACATCGTCGGGTCGGTCGTGTTGGTGGTACCGACAACCGAGCCGAGCTCGATGCGGAACCTGTTGTTGAGCACCGTCTCATCGTAGGCCAGCGGCGTGTACGCAAACTTGGCGGACGACGCCGGGTTAATGAAGAAGACGTTGGCGAGCTCAGGGTAGCCCTGATCCGAACTGTACCCCAACGGGAGAGCGTTGATGTAGAAGATCGTGTTGCTCGAATGGGCCGTCGAAACCCACCCGTTCATCTTGAACTGGTAGTAGGCGCCCGTCTGCAACAACGACATGTTGCGGATCGTGAACTCCATGCCGGCCTCTTTCGAGATCGAAACACCAGAAGTGTCCATGGGTACAATGTCGGCACCCGCCGACAGCTGAGCGTCAACATACGCCTTCGACGTCAACTCTGCATCCACCACAGGATCCACATAGCCGGAAGAGAGAATCGCCTTCGCCATCGTAGTCGTACCCGTAAAGGTTTCGTTCGACGTCGTTGCGGCAGCCTGAGCTGCCGTAACAGCACCCGCCACATCAGTTGTGATACTGTCCATCTCAGCGGCATCAATACCCATCGTCCACACTGTGCCAGCCGAATGAGACCGCACCGATGAACCCGGATCAATCGACGGATAGCCACGACCATACATGCTGACCTCGGTAGAACCCGCCGCATGCAGCCAAACCCACAGCCGTTCAGGGTCACCCGCAGTGCCCTCAGGGTCCAAAGTGATGTAAGTGTGATCGCCAGAAACCATCTCAGGGAGATTAGCGAACGCAGCAGACTCCGCTGTCAGCTGCGTGTTGTCGATACTCGAAGACAGGGTGCCCCGCATATAATTCCTGTGCACGAAACCCATCTCAGAAACTCCTCATACGTTGATAAGGCCGATGCTTCTTCACCGGCTGATGCTTGCGAACCTCGTCGACACGACGATAGAACTCGCCCCACAATTCACGGATCAGCCGGATGTTCACACCCTGAGCGATAGCCGCTTCCTGATTCCACTCCTCCACACGGTCCAACTCGCCACGGGACAGTTCACGTCCCGTAGCCATCTTCGCCGCAGCCCACAACATGGGCAGATCGTCGCCGAACACCGGCAACTTCACATAATCTTCCTCTTCGGTTGGCGCACCGCCAATACCCCGGTCGACACCCTCCTCGCTGTACCAGTGATACGGGCGGATCCCCGTACACCAGAACGTGTCGTCCTCATCCGGGCCACCCTGCACCTGAATCGCTTTACCATCCGGCACCATCGTCGCCGGCAAATGATCGAGGAAATCCCAGCGGGATAACTCGATGACACGGCCCTCAGAATCGAGGACCGCAACCCTAGTCACATCCACAATGTCAGCCGCAACCTCAAGGATCGTAGAGTCCTCCAAAGGACTCGCAGCGAACCCATGAACCTCAGGCAACGCAGCGACAAGGCCAGACGAAACCGCCTGCTCGAGGGCCCGCTTAACCTGGAAGCGAGGCCACCGAGGGTTCTTGATACCCTGAGTACCAGACAGCACAACCTCGTTGACCGGTGTGCCCATGTACCCACGGGCCACCGTCAGAATGTTCGACTGCGACTTATCCGAAACCAACACCAGCTCCGAACCGAACTCCAACACGTCAGTCGACGCCACCTTCTCAGGGCTCGACACCTCCAAAGAGGTGGTCGAAGCGTTCGACAGGGCGGACGTGCCGACAGTGACCTGCAACGGCCACTCCGCAGGCGAATAGAGACGACGGTACACGTCGTCCACCATCGAAGCCATAGTAACATTACGAGTCGACATTCAGACCTCCAACATAAACCGGACGCATCCTGCGCCGCACCTTGCGAGCGAAGTCTGAACCGCCCGTATCCAAACGAGTGAGAGTGCCCTGCTGCCAAGGGTCATCCGTGTTAACCTGACCATGAGGCAACGGCCTCGAGAACACGATAGCTTGCCCCGAATGCTGCTCCAACGTCAACCCGGTAGGCGTACCGTTGATGACATCCGGCTCCTGGAACACGATGTCCGGGAACGGTGTAGCCGACCCGGCAACCATCGCCTCCATCGTGATACCCTGAGGAGAGACACCGGCAATCGACGGGCCCGTACCAGCATCACCGAACACGATAGTGGGATCGTTCTCCCAAGTGTGCGTAAGGTACTGGGTGGTCTGGATGCCGGCACCGACAGCTAGAACAGGGCCATCACCGCCGTCGCCGAAGATGATCTCAGTGAATGCCGCCTCCTCAACATCGAGGACTGTCGGTTCCGTCCCAACCACATTCGGCCCCAACGTGTCATCACTGAAGACGATCGAAGAGATGTCGAGTTTCCCGAGGACATCAGCGTCCTGCCGGTTGATCTGACTTTGCAGCCACGCCACATAGCCGCCAGCGGAATCGTTCGTAATGTCGTCATGGCTCGAAGAAGCGTACCGCTCCTCCGTGTGAGGGATACTGTAATCTGCACAGCCCAACCGGAGAGCCCAGCCTTGACCGGAATCCGATTCCGAACCATTCCAGCCCGTCACCATACCAGTGCTAGCGACCGGACCGAACGAATAGTAGACAGGCGAAGAGTGACCCTCGCCCGCATAAATCGCCATGACAGGAGACACGACGCTAGGGTTCGACCCGTCCTTCGACGCTATCTCACAATGCAACGACCAAGCGTCAACAAAGTTCCCAGACCCAAGACCCGGAGCACCGATATAGGCACGGCCCGCATCCTGCGCCGCCACCACACCCGCACCAGCCTGAGCGATAGCAATATCGAAATCGACGACACCCTCAAACGCAGCCGCCGACGTAGGCACCACAGTAGTGGCACCCGGCAGCTGACCCCCAGCATAAGGGAGACCGCTGTTGAAATAGTCCGTCAACGACGGGTCAATCGTCAGGCCAGTCTGGTCCAACCCGTTAGAGTCGAACGACACGTCAGGCAAACTCGTCACACCAGCAGTGAGCAGCGACATCAAAGCCAGATAGCCGCCAGCAGAATGACCGCACACATGGAGCTCATCGACATCGATACCATGATTGCCGGCAGTCAACGATAAGGTTTCAAGCCCCATCTTGATGTCATGGATCTGATCCGGATGGAACACCCCATTAGGCCCGCCGCCGCCACGAGCAGAACGGTAATCCATGACGACGAACACCCAGCCCTCCGCCAACACAGCGGCCTTCAAACTAGCTGCACCCCCGGCGCCCGCAGACGTACCCAGTATAATGTTGTGAGACTGGAAGCCGCCACCCGGAATGAACACGACAACAGGTGCCGGCGTGACCGGCACAGTGTCGTCAGGGTAGTACACTTCCATGTAGCGGCGATGAGTCAACGACTCAGGAACACCGCCACGGTAATCGTCGTAATGGTCAGATTGATTGTCGGCCTTCAACAAAGGCGGACCGTAATAGATGGCCGTATCAGCGACCACAGTCGGACCGGTGTCAGCGGCACCGAACACGTTCACAAACGTGGGCTGCGTCGTAGAGTTCAACGACGTGAGACTGACGAAACCTTCAGGGGCTACACCTGGACCTGTACCGTCATCACCGAAGAGGATCGTATCAGGATCCTCTTCCCAATCGTGTTGGTCCATGGTGAGAGCGCCCGGGGAGGAGCCCGCCACAGTGTAGGGGCCGACAGCTGTCGCAGTATCAGTGACCCGAATCGAGTCATAGTACATGTACTGGATCAAAGCCGCTTGAGAATGCGACCCCAACCGCATCTCATCGGCAGACGTCGCAGTCGTAGTACCAGTCCAAGTTTTAGTTGGAGTACCGTCGTCATCGTGGCCGTTGTCCGACTCCGCCCACATTTGGACGTCATAATCGGACCCGTCCTGCTGCCACTCGAACCGCAGCCAATCACCCGCACCGCCAGCACCATAGGCGTAATCGGTACCAGCCGTTGTAGACGACTGGTTCGACACACGGATATTGTCGTTGCTCAGCAGCTGGATACGCCAAGCCAACGCACCGTTTGAATAGAAGGCACCGATGTACGGGCTGTAGCCGCCCTGATCCGCACCACGACGCCAGTAGAACCGACCCGAAGAGGTCGTGTGATCCGTGTCGTACAGGAACCTTATACGGGCGGTAGCAAACGTAGGCTGATAGAGGCGAAGGGTTTCCGAATCGCCGGATACCGAATCGGTATGCGCCGGATCGGCGTACTCCTCGACAAGAGCAACAGCACCAGAACCAGTCGTCCACTCCGACAGAGTAGCACTAGCATGAACAGAATCAGCTGTACCAGAAACGGACCCGTCGCCGAGCTCACCGTCCCATGCGCCAGCTGTTAGACCATCGCCGGCCCAGAGTAGTAGGTCAGCCATAAAGGCTCACCATCCCCTACGTCGTAGGGATCTGGAATAGAGCGTTTGCTGACGGCCAAGTGATCGTGATTGCAGCACCATTCACAGGCACAGGAGACGTCGCAGCGTTCAGCAAACAGATCACAGGTGAATCCGTCTCGTCATTGATCCAGCGGAGAAGAACAACACCGTTGAATGTCTGAGAAGTCTCCGACACGTCAGGGTCATCCAGCTCCGAGGTGTCGTCACCCGAAGTGACAACGCCAGAGGCAGTGACAGAAATGCTAGTGAGCGTGTCATAAGCGATCTCGGCACCACTCACACCGTCAGTCCAGAACTGGTTGCCGCCACGGGCAATGTACGTCTCATCTATCTCGTTGACAAACTCGATGCCAGCGAAATAGCTGTCGGTAACACTGTCCCTGTCCACGAGGATGACACGGATCTTGTCATCACCCTCGTGGTCGAACGAACCAGCCGTAAGGAGGTTGTTCAGATAGGCTTGGCTAAGGGCGCTCATCTATTACTCAGCTCCAGCAGCAGTAGCCGAACCGTTAGCCCCAGGATGAGGATTGATCCGACCAATGTGATCCTGCTCGAGGGTCACAGTCACGTTGCCGGCGACAGTGCCGTCAGCAGCGATACGGGCACGCACATACCGGAAGGGGGCGTAGAGCGGAAGGACGAACACGTCGTCCGCTTCGGCGCCAACCTGAAGGCTAGAGGCCGACACAACGATGAAGTTGGTGTCGTCCTCGGAACCTTCGATGACTACCGCAGCAGCCCCGTCACCTGTGATGTCGGTTGTGACAGTGATCTCAGCAGAGGCCACGTCGAGCGGATAATTGACTTCAACTGAATCGCCGTCGTCATCCGCAGCAACGCTTTGTGCTGTGTAGAGTGTCGCAGCTTGTGCGTCACGGACTAATGTTCCCATGTCAGACCTCTTATGCCGTTGGGTCGAACGAGTGCAGGCGCACGAGTCCGTATTTGCTGAATGATGCCAAGCCCGGGTAGAGCTCGAGGCGTCCGACCGCACCGGGTGCAGTTTCGGTTTCGCCGAAGTCCTTGACGTCGAAGCTACCGCCAGCACCAAGGAGTCCGGAGACACCCTCGTCGCCGGTAGAAACGAAGTAGAGGCTTGAAGAAGTGTCGGTCGCTGCATCAGGATCGCCACCAGTGTCGACCGAATCTTCGGTCTGGCCCAGGATGGCGTTGCCCTCATGGTCGTCTCCGACGATCTTCAGAGGAATGCCATTCCACTGTGTGACCTGACGACCGAAGCTGTCAGTGCCAACGTCGATCAGGGAGAACCCTGTGTTCGCAAGGCGGGCAGCCTTGGTGATCGCACGGCGAGTTTGACGGTTGAGCAGAATGAAATCTGCCATCTCCTGATTGCGGAGAAGGTCGTTCGCTTCGTCGAGCTTGTCAAGGAAGGTGTTGGCGTTAGCCTCACTGTCGATGATGCCTTTGGGTGTGGCGCTCTCAGCGTGTGAGAGATCCTGGCCGAAGCCGTCTTTGATGAGCTGCTGGAAACCCTTGAAGTCCTTGTTCGCAGCCGAGCCAGTACCGTTAACGGCAGTGACGTCGAGCTTGCGAGAAAGGCTGCGAACAACCTTGGCCCACTGCTTCGCCTTGAGGTCCGACTTGTTAGCCGTAACCTTTGTGAGGAAGTTGTCAATGAACACTTCAGCACCGAGGATGGTTACGCCCCAGATGTGCTCGGTATCTGAACCGGACACTCGGGTGTAGCCCTCGTTCACTGAACGGAACTGGGTGTCAGGAAGAGTTCCCTCTTCACTCGACTTGTATGCGTTGCCGGCGATGGTAGTCCACGGCAGCATTTCGGCGATAGGAGACTCCTGAATGAAAGTCTCAACTACACCGGTTTTGAATTGGTCATCGCCACACTTGGCGGCTTCGAGGAGGCTTACTCCTCCAGAGAAAGGATCATAGGTTGCCATTTGAGTGCCCCCTCCAAGGGGCTACTTCTTAGATTCGAGGGCCGCACGCATGCGGTCGGGACCGACTTTGCCCTCGAATGGGCTTTCACGGGGCGGAGCCCCCTGAGTGGCACCGACTTGGCGGGTTCGACGGATCGCATCTTCATCGGCGGAACTCACTTGCGAGGTTGTACCCTCACTGGATTCTGCCGCCAATATGCGGTCTGCTTCTTCCTCTCCCACACGAGTGACAAGAACCGAACGGGTGTCTGCCAGACGACGTTCCTGCAAAGCTGATGCTCTACCTGAAATCTCGTCCAACGGAATGTCCGTCAGATCCTCAACCTTCACGAGGTCGAGTCCACCATCTCGGATCGCAGCCTCAGCTTCCCTTGCGGTCAGCTTTGAGGTGAGCTCCTTGTTGGTCTGGATCTGCGCTTCGAGTTGACCTCTGAGTCCTGAACCCGACTCTCCGATACCGGCGTCGACTTCTTCTTCTGATCCACTCATTGCTGTTCTCCAGTCCGCCCGATGAAACCTACGCCCTGCTTGGCTCGGGGATGCCGTCAGGGGATCTACTTAGCCTCCCGTACCCGGTCAGGTCCGGAACGACTGAAACCCTGCCTGCTCCAAACCATGTTCCTCACGGCGGACAGCGATCCCGCCGCTGGCCTGCCCCATCGCCTTCTCCTGAGCCAGGATCTGGTCGAGTCGAGCCCGTTCGTCACCGGCCCCCAACATCGAGGCCTCCTCAAAGTCTCTGACACCGAACGTGTCGCCACGACGGCCAGCTGCTGCGCTGATACGACGGCTGTCTGCACCGAAGTCGCTGTACTTCTGCAACGCCTGAGCCCTACTCACACCGGCCTGCCTCAGCTCCTGCACCCGTTCCCTACCGGGAAGGGTGAAGCCGGCAGCGGTAGCAGCACCACCGATCATGGCCTCCTCAAAGGTTGCCATGATGTCATCGATGTTCGTCATGTAATCGCCTGCATTCGGATCGCCACCAGTGTATAGTGTCGCAATCATCTGCTTAGCGAACTCGGGATTCACCGAACGCACACGCTCGATAGCTGTGGAGGTTATCACACCCGCACCCTCAAGTTTCTCGAGAGTGTCAACGACACGCTGAAGGCCGACCTCTGTAGCACGATCCGCCCAAGTGTCATAATTGAGTGGGGACGATGCTACCCTAATGTTGTACTCGGACTGCAACTGCTGCATCCGTTCAGGCTGAATCAGGGCATCATACAGCTGATCGTCCGTCAACCGGATCCCAGCATAAATGTAGAACGCCTCTTTCACAGACCTACCAGAACGCTGCACGTTACTGTACGTTTCCAGCCTGTCCTTCAGTTCGTCCTGAGAGACCTCTCCGTTGAAGAAGTGACCGAACCCTTGAGGGTCGGTCGGAACCTCATGCCCGTACTGGCGGAGAAGCACACCGTAGCCCTGCTGTGAACGCAGATACTCGGCCTCAGTCATCCTCATCGTACCGTCATCACGGCGGATCCAAGGGAAATACGCCTGATACTGTGGCAGCTGACGCAGCTTCCCCAACAGGGCGGTGCCCTCCAGGCCCTCGATCAGCCACTCACGAAGCTGAGCACCAATACCCATCTGCTCCACCCAAGGGAACGCAGAGTAGATGTACGCCTGCCCCTGGAGGGCAACCTGCTCGTCGTACTCGGACTGATAGTTGTTGCTGCCATTGTTCGCCCAAGCGTCCGTGAAGGTAGTCTGCTCCGGAACCTCCCTGTTAGGGTTCGTGCCGGACTTCCACTGGCCGCCATACCCCGCCGAATCGGTGTTCGTCGAGGTGCCAACCTCCCGCTCCTGCCGCCTCGCAGCAGCAGACTGATCCAACAGGTCCTGAGGGACCGGCTGCCCCATCTCATTGTACTTATCGATGTACGCCTGAACGGTTGCAGCCGACTCCCGTGGGTTAGTGAACGTAAAGTTGTCCCAGTTAGCCATCAGCTAAAGCCCATCTCTTGTGATATACTGCCCAACGTCTGCTCCGCAGACTTCTGGAAATTCTTTGTCTCCATCCAACCGTCGCCGGACTTCAACTGCTTCTCAAACTCAAACACATTCACACCCTGCTGCATCGCCTGCTGAACCTCAGGAGTGAACACAGTTCCATTCTTCTCCATCGTCGCACCATACGCCTGCAAGAACGGCTGAGCCGCCTCCTCAGTGACCTGCTCACGGTCCTTCCACTGGTACAAGACTTGCGCCTGATCCTTCATGTACTCGAGGAGGTCATCGTCAGATCGGTTCATCGAAATGATACCCTTAGCCCACGACTCGATCACACTGGCCTGCAACTTGACACCCCACTGGTTCGCCAACGCCTGAATGTCAGCCTGCTTGTTCTCAATGTCGAACCCACGTCGACGCTGGTTCTCCGTTTCATTGCGGAGAGACCTCGACCACGGGGACTCACCATTCTTCTCAGCCTCAGGTTTGATCCAAGTAGCAACAATAGAATCGAACGACCGTTGCCCGGACGCAACCATATGGGCGTACATCTTCAAATCGTTGTCAGTCAAAGCGATCTGCGATCCGGTCTTCTCCCAGAACTCTTTAGCCAGATCGGCAGAAGCCTCATCGATCCGGAACTTCTGTTCCGCATCAGAATAGTCGTTCCACTTGGCCTGCTCCGCAGTCAGGTTGTTGAAATACTCCGTCGACATCAACAGGTTCGTCAGCTCCGACTCCGACATGTCAGGTCGACCGGCGAGCTGTGCAATGATCTTCAACACGCCCTTATCTTTACGGGCATCCGAATCTCTAGGGAACACCTTGTCGAGGATCCGATCCCAATACTTCTGGTACGTCAACCCGTCCTGCTGCATACCTAGCAGCTCGGTAGAGTTGCCACCATCGACGCCCTGATCCATCGTAGCTTTCAGATTGTTCATCTGAGCTGCCGTCGTCAGAACAATTCCACCCTCGAGCGGATTCTCGGCGGACTCGTCATACCAGATGGCGATGCCGTCGACCACGAACACGATGACAGCCTTACCCATAAACCGGTAGATCGTACCACCCAGCGTGCCGCCATTGATCTTCTTACCCGGTTCCGGTTTGCCACCTGAACCGCCACCAGCGCCACCCGGAGACCCACCACCAGGCAGGAGCTGTACGCCGGCACCAGTACCACTGCCAGGAGTGAACGGTGGCGGCATGTCATAGGTTGGGGCATCGCCGGCAGCAGCGTTCCCCATCAACCCCTGTGCGAAGTTCTCAAGGTCCTGAGGGTCGCTCGTCTTAGCGGAGTCAAAGAATTTGGCTCGCACATCGGGCGGCTGATTGCTGATCCACTGCTTGACATCCTCCGACAGTGTGGACATGACCTGCCATGCCCTGTTGTTCGCCTGATCGGCAGCGTACCGCTGCTCATCCTGAGCGATCCCAGCATGATGCTCAGCCTGAACGACCTGACTCAGAAACTTGTTCAGATTGGCGGCATCGTTCTGCTTCGCAGACTCGAAGATTTGGGCTTTGACATGGTCCGGCTGAGCCTTGATCCACGTCTGTATCGAGGAGTGTAGCTGCGACAATTGGTGCATTGCATACTCGTTCGTGCCCCTCCTGTTCTTCGGCAACGACTGCTCGGCACCCCGTGCCGACGTAGGTGAACTCGGCATCACATTCTGCAAGAATCTGTTCAGATCCTGGTAGGTGTTCTGCTTCGCAGATTCATATATCTGCTGGCGCACATGATCGGGCTGATCCCGAATCCACTTCTGCACCTTCGGATGCAGCTGCGACATTTGGTGCATAGCCCAGTCGTCGGTACCCCGGACACGGAACGCATTCGTCGACCAACTCTTCGTCATGTGAGCCTCGCAATAATCATCGCAGCGTTAGCCAGCGTCTCCTGATATTTGGACGAATCAGCGGCATCCGTCTTGCCGGACAGGTACCCCAGCGTTGTCGCTGTGGTACCCTCAGCCATGCCAGCCTGAAGGCCGCCCGTATCGGCGCCAAGATCGGCGCCAAACATGTTCGTCGCAGCCTGCTTAAACTTGTTGGCGTACTGCTCCTCCGACTCCGACCCCTGCTTGTTGCCAAACAGGCGGGCATACTCTGGAAGGTTCTTCACGGTATCCATGATGAGCCCCTCCTTGTCCGAAGTCGTGTACGAACCGCCGTTAGCCTGAGCCAACGCACGGTCATTCGCCTCACGGATGATCGCCCCGTCCAACCGGGACTTGATCGTAGAAATCTCGCTGGCCGTAGCTTCACGCTGGAACCATGAGGTGAACAGTGTGGCAACAGACTGCCTCACTTCCTCGTTAGATGGAAGCTGAGCCACCGCCTTTATCTCAGCGCCACCACCACCGGGGCCGTTGCGTTTGGCGTTCGCCATCTGCTCGCCGTACCGGGACCACGCATTCAAATACTTCTGATAGTTCGCACGCCCCTGCTTCAAGTTTTTGTTCCGCTGCATGTCGAGCTCGATTGAGTAACGGGACCGAGCATGGATCTGATCGATCTCCATCATGTCAGCGCCAGTCTCAGTGCCATCCCGCACACGGCCCGCCATACCCTCATCCTGGAAGGCGATCAGCGCAGCGTTAGAGCTGCCGAACCTGTCGACATACCCTTTCGCCCGGGTGATAACCTGCTTCCAAAGACGAGTGGTATTCAACCTCTTATCTTTGATCCCCGCCTGCACCTTGCGTTGCTTCTCAAGAGCCTTATTGACAGCTTTGTCGACAGCGATCCTGGACTGCTTAGGGTTGACTCTACCTCGCTTGTATTCGCCGGCGATGCTCCCCATGAGCCCGCCCCGCTTCTTCCCACCGTCCTTATACTTCTTGCGCTTCGCCGCAACCCGCTCGTTGTAGGCAGCATAGTTCGCTTTCGCTATATCCAGTTTCGTGCCACCCTGTTTTATCGAACGCTTCCCCGACGACGACCTCTTCACCTGAGCCAACCATCCGTCACCGGACAGGCCGAACTCTCGAGGATGCTGCTCCATAAACGCCATCTCCTCTTCGGTGTATCCGGCCCCCCAACCGTCAATCTGTTCGAGGATGGCCGCAACAAGGTATGTGTCAACACCTGCATCCATAGAGAGCTGCTTGAGTATGGGGAGATCCCTCCTACGCTGCTCGTCATGAAACCAGCCGCCCACTTCCCACTCCATCGGAGCGAAACCATCTATTTCGGTCGCATAGGACATGCCCTTCATGAACCCCCATTTACCATCCTCCTTCTCGCCGCCGAAGGCGACCAGCTGCTCGTCCATGTCGAAGTCGTGCCACTGCGAGCCGATCTTAAGACGGTCGTTCTTGAGGTAGGCGTTCGGGTTCGCCAGCTTCTCGAACGCTTCAAGCATCGCAGGCTTGAGGTTGTTGGCACCACCATCAGTTGGGGATACGTAAGCGACCAGCTGGGTCTCCAGAACATCCAACATCTCGTCGGGATCTATAGACGACCCCACCTCGCCGGAATCAAACATGACTCCCAACAGGTTGTCGATGTCACCGTCGTCAAGATCGAAACCGAAGACCTGACGGAACATGCCCGAAAGACCCCCACCCATACCCTTGGAGACGGTAGAAAGTGGATTATCGTCGCCGTCTTCGGAAGCCGCTCCCCACTTCTCACGGTTGGTCATATTCGCAATATCTTCCGCCGTTCGAACGCCGGCCCCTGCAAAGTCCCGTGCTTCCTCAGCGTCTTCCGCACTGATTAGCTCCTGCTCCTCCTGCTCGTCTATCAGTTTAAGCTTCGCCTCAGTATCAACGTATTTGGAGGCGGACTGCACATCGGCGACATACAGCCGCTTAGCCGCCCCGTCGGTGAATATCTCACCTCGGTGTTCCTTGCTCCACCCCCCATCATCCTCCGACCGGTCACCCGGTCGCAGGAAGGAGTCAGCGAGAACACGAATTGTCTCGTCGGAAGAGTCGTCATCGACCTCAGATTTCCGTGCCCAGCTGCCGAACACCCTCCTCACGGTGAGCTCAATTAACTCCCTCTCTATTCCGAAGCCCTCCAACCACTCCTCGAGGTTAGCCTGCTGCTGCTCACGACGTGAGGAATCACCCATGGAGCACCTCTCTAGTCTTCTCGTTATCGAATAACATCAGATGTCCCTCTCAATTGGGCCAAACTCGGACGCCCAGTAAATGTTGTACCACGAACCGAAAGACGGTTCTTCCGCAGCCAACGCCACAGCAACTCGACGGATCTCACCAAGAAGGTCATCAGGATAGAAGTCCTCATCCCCTTCCCCCAAACCGGCCGCCTCCATATCAGAACGGAACTGCTTGACCAGCGGATCGAACGTCCAAACCGCCTGCTCAACACGGGACAACCCCGCCGGATTGGGTCTATCAACAATCTGCTTCAACTCCGAATCCCGGGCTATACGCTTAGAGACCCACTCGGACCTGGCGGCCACCATCGCCGGATACCGCTGCGAAATTTGCCGCTCACGGTTCTTGTACTGGCGTTTGAGGATGATCCTGGATCCTTGCTGACCGGAAAAGCCCGACTCTTTGGTCCTCATCACCTGATCGAGCGTCATCCCTTGGGACTCGGCGTATCCGCTGAACTGCTCACGGAGCTCGCTGAGCTCCTCCATGCCCCTGTCGATCTCGACAGACTTAGAAGTATGGGAAGGGGACGTAGCGACGTTACCTTGATCCTTTAGGGATTCAAGGAGACGTTGAGCCTGCCTGATTGCCGGCACAGCCCTGAACATGAGGTCCTCCGCCTGACTGTGCTGTTCTGGTGTTTCCAGCAGCAAAGCCTGCGGTAGGAAGACGTTCGCAATGTCCCGTGCGGCGTCACCCATAGGGGTGTTGTACGCCACATCCAAGAGGGGACGGTTGATACCCCCCAATTGTCCGGGAGAGAGCCCGTAGGCCAGCGGGTTCAAAGTCCGCAACTCTTTCAGAACAGGGAGATGGGCTTCCATCTTCCCCTGTAGATCGAAGTTCTCATCCAACGTCTCATACGCCTTCAACCCGTCATGCAGGATGATAGCCCTCGAAAGGTCATCCGTCAAATAGGTGCCCACCTGCGTGGTGAACTTCTTCATGTAGGAGAACGGGAAGAACACGAAGTTTGCTGACAGCTCGGCAGCTGAACGGCCGGCCCTACCGTAGGAGTATAGGTCCTGAACCTTAGCGGCCGCCTCTTTGAGAGGCATCCCCTGAGAGATAAGGTGGGTAGCAGCCCACGTCTGCCACCTGTGGTTGGAGAACCCAAGGACACCCTCATCGGTGAACCGTTTCGTTGTAGCTTCCATGAGGTCCGGATTCATCCGGCCCCCGCTAGCATCGTTGAGGGCCGCACCCATCTGACTCTCGAAAGCTTTCGGGTTGTTCACGTCGATCGACTGCTCGAGAGCGTCCTCCAACACGTCAGTGTTGAACTTCCCCTGCTTCAGCATCTTGCGGGACTTGGACGGCGAGTAGTTGAACGGCAGATGGAGGGCCCTGTCACCCCAATCTTTCGTGGCCCCCATGACGATAGCCTCAGAGTACCTCTGAGCGTCGAACCAAGGGTTGATCGTAAACCGGAGAAAGTCTCTGGTCTGCAACATCGAACTCCCCAGACGGGAGTAGTCTCGGCCGCCCAGCTTCCCGCCAGTAGCTGCCAGAACGGCAGGCTGAGACAGGTCGTAGGCTTTAGCGCCAGCACGGAACATGCCGGGTGTGCCGAAGGCGCCCAAGACGGTGCCAGCGATGATCGCACCGGATTGCTGACCGTCATCCTCGGGGGCGATGTTGTTGCCGATAGTGCCACCGACGTAGCCTGTGACACCACGGGCAAGCGTGCGAGTTGAGAACGGATTGTAGTCGCCGTACCTCTTCAACGACGCCCCGAAATTGATAGTCTTACTCGACCCGGAAGCCATCAGCTTCTTACCAACAGCACTGCCGGCACCGGGAATGGCGGCAGCGCCAGCACCGAACAGAGCACCCTCATACCATTCGCCGCCAAGCCGTTCGCTCATAGCGCCGCCGGCGAGAGCGCCTCCAGCCATAATCGCAGCCCGTTTAGCGCCAGCGAAATCGTCCCAACCGGTCTTGAATCTTTCGTCGCCCTTCAAGATGGCGGCCATCCGGCCACGCTCAATCGGGTCACGGCCGGCCTCCGTAGCATCAAAGGTGCGGAGGATCTTCTTTAACATCGGTTGCTCGATCAGGATGTTCTCTATATCCTGCAACCCGTTCTTCTCCCAACCCAGTTTCCTGGCCTGGATCAGAGAGCCCTTAACGGCCTGCAGGGTTTCGAAATCTAGTTCAGGAAGGAACTTGGCAATGTCCCCCTCTTTGAATCCGTAGTCGAATGCGGTGCGAGCTGACATCGACATTTGAAGACGGCCAGTGAACCTACGGGCGATACCCTGAGCGTCCTCCGTGAGAGCCTTCTCCAAGTCATCACGGTTAGTGCGGACCGCATCGGTCAACTCCCGAAGAAGGGCGTCCGAGTCGTAGACCGTCCAGTTCGGTTTCACTTTCGCCATCTTGTCGGCCATGAGGATCCGGAAATTCCGCTCCCTTATCTTCATCTTGTCCAGCTCGGTCATCTTGGAGAAGAACCGGCCGAGGGATCGGCGATTCATCGACGACTGGCGGATCATAGCGAACGGCCCGTTCAAGGAACGCATGTCGTTTAAGGAAGTGAAACTGACGCCACGAGCCAGCTTGTACCCACGGGCAGCGAGGAACGCCTCAATGTCCTCAGCCCCCTTAGATCCAGCTACGAACGCCATCTCCGAAGCAGTCGTCTTTCGCAGCTGCGCCAGAGACTTCTCCAACTCTGCGATGTCTTTGGGCTCTGAGAATTTCAACTTCTTCACGAAGTCGGAGCCGAGGAGATCCTGCTCCATCTTGGCGACCCAAGCGCCGGGGTCATCCATGTCGCCGCCCGCCTCGTCGATCCAGCGGAGAGCTTTAACGAACTTGCGCTGCTCCCTATTCGTGCCGGTCAACCCTAGCTCTTTGTATCCCTTCGACGCCATAAATTTGACGACAGAATCGTCAGACCAATTAGCGAACCCGGCCTCGACGTCGGCCGGGGAAAGGTCGTCAAAGGTGCCCAGCTCGAAGTCCTCCGCCGCCTGACGGAGCTTCGCCGAATACTGACGGTACTGAGGGGTAAGAGTGACACGCTCATGTATGCGACGCAACTGGCCGGCAATCAAAGCGATCGCATCCAAATCCTGTTTCACAGGGGTGTCACGACGGACAGCCGTCAACGTAGACGACTGCAAGTGAGTGATCGGCTTCCGATACCCGTCAACCATGTGTGAAGGGACGCCCATCTTCTTCGCCCACTTGGGGAGGGGTAGCTTGCGGATCTCCTCAGAGAGATCCCGCATGAGTGGCTCGGACATGGAGAACCGGCCGTCCTCGAAGGAGAGCTCCCCCATCTCCTCGAGCCTCTTCTGCATCTCGGGGGAACGCACCGACGCCTGCTGCCCGATGTTCTCAGCAACCGGACGTTGATGGATGTCGTCGAGGCTCAATTGGCCGCTCGACAGTACGTCGTCGACCTCCATGAACTCGTCCCAATGTTTGAATACGTCGGCGTCACCATCCACCAGATCATCCAGATAGGATGACAGGTGGGTGACATCGTAGTCGGCGAGGACCTGCTCGAAATGGAACTGACGTTGAGCCTCGTGGTCCTTGATGTGCTTACTCATAGACTCGATAGCGTCGTCCGCTCTCAGGGGGTCGGCGAACTGATCGGTGATAGCTTTGATCTCTCGAGCTTTGATCTCTTTGATGTTGACGGCGTTCTGTTCACCCTCGAAGGCTGTGCTAGGTAGCGGATCTTCGCCCGCTTCCATGCGGGCACGGGAGATCTCTGCACCATCCAGGTCGTCCAGATACTTGTACCCCAAGTCCTCCTCAGCGAAGAGGCGGAACTCGGCAGCGTACTCGTCAAGTTCAGCCTCTGCCGCATGGCGGGCCTTATCCTTGGTGAGGTACTTTGACGACCCCTTCGTTATTTGCTCTTGCAGCTCCGCCAGCTTACCGTAGGTGACCCCATGCAGGATCTGTCCACGGGCCGGAGTTATCAAAGCCATCTGTGAGCGGCGCAGCTGGAGGAAGGCTTCCTGATCGTTGTGAACGCCGAGCAACATCGCCTTTCTCATAGTCGCAGCGTCCACAGCGCCGCCCCCGACCACATACAACATAAACTCGCCGGCCTTCTTCTTGGCGTCGTCAAGCGCCTTAGGGTTATCCATCTTGACAGCGAACTTCTCGATCTCGGCGGCGTCAGTCAACAGCATAGCTGCGGCCAGCCCACGCTTACCTGGCTCCAACTTGTTTAGGGCTTGCTGGGCGTCACGGTCAAGCATGCGGGCATGCCACCAGTCAGCAAATCCTCCAGTGAGCTCCTCACGGTTACCGACAGCCCTGAGGTTAGTCTGCATCGCCTGAGCCTGGTCGGAATACCCTCGAGCGTACTCGAGCCGTCCGACCTGTTTGTCGAACAGGTTCGACGCTTCACCGTATTCGACTGAACGTCGAGCTACCCGCCCGACACCCTTGACCGAGTTGGTTATAGTACCCGGCAGGAATATGCGGGACGGCTGGAACATCACTTCCGCAGCCATAGCGATTGCCCCCTGAGGGGTCAAGGGGTCTATACGCCACTCCCGGGCCGCAGCCTGAGCCTCAGCGGTGCCAGCGCCACGCACTAAACCGTGACCACCTTTACGTTCAGGAAGGATGAAGGTCTCCACGTTACCGGCCAAACCCAACCGCATGCCGCCACGAGTGGCGAGTTTCGCCTGCTGGACGGAATGAAATTTCCTCCACCCGTCCATACCCTTGGCGGCAAGCTTGCCGCCAGGAGCACCCCAGCTACCCATCTTTGATGCGCCCATAGCCATGAGCGACTGTTCTTTCATAATGTTCAAACCGGATTGGACTGTACCCTCTGCCATGCCCATCGCTCGAGCAACCTTACCGCCACCCGAACCAACCTTACCGAGCATGGTTGCTGAACGGCCCATCTGAGCGAACCGGCCGGCCGTCACCCCAAGACGGAAACCTACCGCAACCTGACCTACACCTGAGAACAGGAGCGCCGTGTTCAGAACCGGGAAGAGGATGTCGTCAAGGGGCCCTGTGGCCGCATCAATAAAATCACGGGCTGACGTTGGGTTATCCCACCATGTCCGCCACTTATTGCCCCACTCCTGCGACTCCCTTTGAATCGCAGTGAAGTCGGGTAGGAAGTCCATTGCCACGGCTGTAGCAATCAGCCCTGACGGTGACAGCCATTTGTCGAACAGGCCCATCATGCCCTGTTCTTCGCCATCAATGTGAGCTTGACCTACACCGGCAGAGATGGCGCCCGTGCGAGTTCCACCCATCGTCTCGGTCAACTGTTGAGACATCATCTCATAGTTGACCTGCTTATACAGGGTCGGCGACCAATGCCTAGAATTCAACTGGTCAGCAGTCAGAAGGCCACGTTCGAACGCCTCGTTCTTCCACTGCGTCGGGGCGTCTGCGGAGAACACGCCCGCTGACTGTTTGCCGCCAAGACCGGCCATCCCACGGCGGACATCGTTCAGTGCGGAGCCAGGAGGTAGGAACCTCTGGCTCTTAAAGTCGTCCGGGGCTGCTGACCTGCCCTCGGAAATGTTGGTGAGCCCACGGCCCTGATTGGCGAGCACATCGAACGATTGCCCTGGCAACTGGTATTGGAAGTTGGCGAATTGTTCCTCTTCGGGGTCCATCATCTGACTGTTAGCCAGAGCCCGAACATCGTCCTGCAACCCAAACAGGAACCCCTTTAGGTCGGCCGCCGACGAGAACGCAGGGTCGATTGCAAGATCGTACCGTACCGGGTCAGGGATAGTTGGGTAGTCCGCTGCGGAATCGACGTCCCGGGTGCCGCTCAACTTCTGATCCAGCCCACCGAAATCGATGGCGAGGTCCGGGGAGGCCAGGTCTGTGGCAGCCGTATCACCGAACGCAAGGTCAGGGGTCATGGGCATCATTTGCGGGCTACCTTCATTGTGAATTCAGATCCAATGTGGTCTAGTACGGTGCGGGCTTTCTCGATCAGCCAAACGGGCTGACCTCTCCCCTTATATTTCTTGACGGTCCAAGCGCCGGCACCGGAACGCTGCAACCAAATCTTGTCGGTGCCTTCATCGGTTTCCATCGGCAACGGTGCACGCTTCTTGTGCCCCACCTCGACAAGAGGTACACCCTCTTCCCTGTGGGTGATAATCATCTGGTTGACACGACCCTCGTCGATATCAACATTCTGCTTACTAGAGAAATGGAGGCCCGTCAAACCATGCTGCGGTTCCTTGTGGACGTGTCCGATGATGTCCTCGTCGACAGTCTTAGCGAACTGGATTTCCGCCATACCGGCCAACATTCCACCACCACCGCCATCAGGTTCGAAGACGTACCCCTTCACCCCAGGAGTTGTCAAAGGTGATTCCACGTTAGCGAAATACTTGGACAAGGACTCTTGACCGAAGTCCGATCCCACATAGACGGTGAGACCGTTCGGGCGGGTCTCATCGATGTTGCCGGTCAACGTCGAGAACTGTTCCTCGCCGTCCCAATATATGAGCTGCTGCGCTTTCTTGAACCCTCGTGGTGCGCCCGACTCAGGGTCGCCCCACACCAGGATCTCTGGAACCTCGTCGCCGGTCAAATCTGCTAGACGTGTCGAGGCTGGCTTGGAGAACTGCAACGTGTCATAGCGTCCCATGGTTTCCCATTCGACAGGTGTCGGTGCGACACGCTGATCGATGAACTTTCCGAGGCCCTGCGAGCTGCGCTTCGAGCCCTTCGACGAGTCAACCACCTCGACGTTCAACCCTTCCTGACGTGCACGGGCCACCCAGGAATCCATGGCGTCGGTGTTGCCGTCCAGGGGCGCCTGGACCAACAGTTTGGCGTCATGCTTCCGGGCTAGGTCGGCGGCCTGATCCAGCTTGTGGTAGGCCACCGGAGGCTGGATCCAGTCATCAGCCGTCTCGGCTGAATACTCCACGACCTTCGCAAGATCTTCCGGCTGGAGGCCACCGTGGTACTGGACCTCGTAGTACCTCTTGGCCGTCGAGTCGGCTGCGCCTGGACGGGGGGCGGAGGCGGCGGACAGGGCGGCGTCGTCGGCGCCGGCCAGTGCGTCTACGCCGACAGGGCGCACACCGCCGGGACTTTCGGCAGCCTGGAGACTGTCACCGAAGGTGACGGTGGCCCTGCCGGCCACCTTCGGCTTCACATGCAGGACGATCTCACCGTAGCCGGCAGTGTCGTTGTGGCTGTAGGCGTCGCCGAGGTACCCGAACACCGGCCGGTCGGCTGTCGCTGGCACGCCAAGCGCTTCTTCGCCGACCGCCCGACGGGCCGGGTCGGACACGCCACGGGACTTGGCGATGTCCGGCTTGAACCCGTCGGTCAGAATGCTGTCGGCGTCCTCGAGTGGGACCCGGACACGCATCATGCCAGGGGCATCCGATCCGATCTCCGCCACCCGCTGCGCTTCAGGCTTCGGTCCAGATCCCGACCCGGTGGCCGTCAAGTCGTAGGGGGAGGCGTCTCGGGGGATCCGGTTGTCCGGTGAGAAGTTCAGGTAGGCGTTCTGCCCTCGAGCCTCTGATGTCATCGCCGACATGGCGTCGTCGGAGTACAGTTCTGCGTGGAGGGCCCAAGCGAGCTCCTCACCGTGCCGGTTGAAATCGTTCTTCGCAGCGTAGTGGCCGAAGTAGTCGTGCACCGCCCGGAACATGTCGTTGTGCATCACACCGGTAGAACCCTCGTTCACGAGGTTGTCGCCAAACAGAGAGACATCCAACTCGTCTGCCATGAGAGGGTTCATACCTTCCTCGGTCTTGAAGACGTACATGTGGTTGTTCTCGTCGAGGTCCCTAAACAGGGCTTGCATGTTGCCGTAAGGGTCATCGTCAGTGAACGTCACCCTGACACCATTCCCTTGCACCATCTCCCGCAACTGATCCACGGTGTCTCGGATGAACGAATCGTAAGACAGGCGAACCGACTCGTTTGTCACGAACTTGGGGAGACGGCTGTACTCGACAGCGATCTTCTCGCCGATGATCGGGTCAGCCCGGAAGTTCTCCGCAGGGTTCACCTCAGGTGCGTCAACGCCACGCATGCGGGCGAACGTCTCGTTCGCTTTCCCGCCACCCACCGCAGGTGTCATGAAGTATTCGGAGATCTTCTCGAGGTCGTCCGCATTCTTCGGGTACACATACAGGTACCGGCGCATCTCGTTGTCGGGTTTAATTTCGAAGTCGTCGATCTTGCTACCCTGCGGTACCGTCCAATGGTCCTTCCCCTTGTCGTCAACCAGTTTGGTGGACACCCCTTTGTGGGGGTCCATGATCTCCACTTGGACGTCGTACTTCTTCTCGAGGTCGTTACGGATCCGCTGGATGATCTGCATCTCATCCTGAACCTTGCCGGTGGCCTGACGCTTCAACGGAATCCCCACTTGCACCGCAAGGTTCCCGTCAAGGATCTGCTGTGGTGTGGTGTTCGGGGTGACCGATCCACCCTGACCGGCGAAGGCGCCCTCAGGGTCGGTGATGTCCCAGGACCTCTGATTCAGATGTTCTTCCACATACCGTACAGAAGGCATACCGAGTTCGACGGGTGCGGTTGGGCCGTACTGTTGAGCTCCGCCGTCGCCCTCGAAGGTTGGCATGGCGTAGGTGCCACGGGGTGGCGAACCGTAACCGGCGACGTCGTAGCCGCCATCGGGAAGCATACTGATCTTCACCTGATGCGCCTGATACCCTTTACCCTTCTTGAGGGTTGTCTTCCCGAAGTCGCCCTTCTTCAACGTCTTCCGCAGGTTGCGCCAATTACTCGCTACAGCCTGGTAGGGGACAAGGCCGGCAGGGTCATCGTTACCGTACAGGGTGTCGATGATCCGCCGGTTCATCACAAGATCCATGCCCTTCTGGCCGAACCCCGCTTTGTTGCCGTGAGGTCGCAGCCAGCCCGGACGGTGGCGCCCGTCAGCGTGGAAGTTGTCGGTGAAGTTCTCTGCGGTCACCTGAGCGAGGCGACGGTACTCCATCCACGTCACAGCCTGCAACTCTTCAGGTGTGAGAGCTTGACCGCCGGGTAGCTCGTCTGCTAGTCTCGCAGAGATGCGGGCTGCCGCTACACGGAACCCTTGCGACAGGCCGTCGTAAGCGCCGATAGTGTCGAGGACTTGGTCGGGGTTCATTGAACCGCCGAACCCAACTTTGAATGCTTGCCTGTCGGAGACCACGGGGAGCCTGCGGCGAAGCTCGTCGCCCGGTACCTTCGAGTAGCCGGTGTCGCCGACCATCATCTCCGCCATCGTCAAATGGCGTTCCAGGATCTCGTCGTCGACAGAACGGTAGATTGCATCTTCGAATGACGGCTGCTTCAGCCCGGACCATTCGTCGGACGTCTTGCGGGAATCGATGAGATCCCGCATAGACTCGCCGGCCTCCCAGCGTTGCCCGATCTCCTTCAATGTCAAACCTTTGTCGCCCGCTCCACGAGTCCAGAAGTCGGACACCTCGTCAGGGTTGAGAGCTTCGACCAGCATCACACGGACAAGGTCGTCCTCGGACAGCTTCCACCCCTTACCCTTAATCTGTTCGTGCACATACTTGATGCGGCCGCCCCGGTCAGCTACCTTCGATTTGGCGTATATGCCGGAAGCCGCCAACACGTCTTCCATCATCCTGTTGGCATCTTTGGTCATCTCGGAGACACGTTGCATCTCCTTGACAGTCTCGGAGCCTTTGGCGACGTTCGTGCGCCAATCTTCACCTGCGGACAGGATCGAAGCGATCGCCACAGACTTGTGCGGGTGGATCCCCGTCTTCGCTGAATCCTCGAGGAGCTGCTGACGGGCTTTAGGGTACCAGTTGCGCCACCAACGGATCGTATCCATCGTCACATGGGTGTCGAAGAACTCTTCCACGTTCATCGAAGACGCCTCAGCCCACCACGACGGATCGTGACGGACAGCGGCAACCATACGTTTCTGCAATTCGGATTGGCTCATCGACTTGTGCGACATCTTCGGCATACGAAGAACGTCGAGTTCCATCGTTTCCTTGTCGAGGTCGATCTTCCCGACTCTGACCAGAGGGGCCAAACGGAGTTCAGGGTGAACGAACGCCTGCGTGAGTTTAGCGTGAGCGACGATACCGTCAGACAGTTTCACCATGTCGTCACTAGGGAGAGTTTCTCCGCTGCGAGCCTTCTTGAACAGGCCGGCCAGTTCGTCGGCACCCTTACCGGTGAGACGGTCTTCTTTGATGGAGGAGTACATGCGTCCGAGCTCGTAGGCGAGAGCCCTATGCCCTGCATCCTCCGACCGGTTATACATTGCGGTACCCATCTTGTGTTCGTCGACCTCGTCGACCAGACGTGCCGCCAACCCCATACCCCAGATCGACATGTGGTCAACCCATTCGCCGTCGATCTCACCCTCGAGAGTGTCAAGGTTCTTGCGGGTCTTGCCCCTAGTGGATCCTACGTCACGCCAGCCACGCATCATTTGACCGTAATGGTCTGCGTCGTTGTCGTCGACAACTTGGAGCATCCGATTCACATGGGAGCTCTGCGTGCCGAACTGGACTTCCGGATCAACCCTTGAACGGTTCAGGACGGCCAGCCGGTTCGACTTCTCGTTGACCGGCCCGTCGCTCAAAGTTGTCAGCGCACGGCGAACTTTTTGGTCGGACGTGTAGTCGGCGATCTTCCCGGCGAGCGAGCCAATCGAGCCCGGACGTTTCGCCAAAGCATTCATGTGTCGTGACTGCGACACATGGTAGGCGTTCTGTAACAGACGGTTCTGACGGGTCAACAGGTTGCCTGTTGCCATCACTCCGCCGAGCATCGGTCCACCTATACCGAGGACACGCTGCCACATGGGGACAGACTCCCCGGCGAACTCGCCAGTGATGGACGCTTGGAGGTCCATGCCCTCACCCAAAGGTGAGAACATTGCTGCCATGTCGGCGCCACGACCGGGTGCACCTGACAGCTGTTGACCTATCCCCTGGTCACGGACTTCGTCGATGTCGCCGCCGACGATACCGCCAGCGATGTCCTCTAGGAATCCCACGTCAGACCTGTGCTTCTGTTAGGGTCTTCACCCACAGCTGCGCCCACTCCCGGGTCTCATCTGAGACTTGAGGGCTGGTAGCCAGGGCGATCAAAGTTTCTAGCCGCTGCTGCTGAGCAGACATCTGTGGCTGCTCGAACGACATCGGAGAAGACGCCTGCGTGTTCGCAAGGATGCCCTCTTGGGGGCGTTCCGTTGGGGCCAGCAGCCCTTCCGGCACACCGGACGGGGCCATAGGTCCGCCGCCACCCAGATTTGGGGGAGGCAACGGTACCTGAGGGCTCCCGCCACCGGGACCGGGAGGCGGTCCAACCGGTGCGGGACCCCCGGGGCCCTCAGCCATGGGAGGCAAAGAACCCTTCAGCCTGTCTAAGGCTGCGCCCTCACCATAAGTCCCGGACTCCGGCTTGTTGACCGGATTCGGGATCTTCTCTATCTCATCTGTGGGCATCAAGCCGCTCCGTTAGCGGGACCCATAATCTGGGTTCCGATCTTTCCACCGGGACCAGCGTCGGAACCGAGGCGTGCGAGAATGTCAGGTGCAGGAGGTGCAGGAGGCATAGGCATACCGCCACCCTCAGGGCCACCCATACCGGGAGGTCCACCCATACCACCGGGAGGCATAGGCATACCGTCAGGGCCCACCTCCATCGGCATACCCTCCGGACCCATACCGGGCATCAAAGGAGGACCACCGAGGCCAGGATCCATAGACCCGGCCATCGTCTCTTCCTTCGGCAACACGATGTACTCTTCGTACAGGTCGAACAGGTCGCCGCCATTGCGGCGGGCCTTAGCGATCTCGATGAGAGCACGTTCAGGGATCGTTGCGGCCTGCAAACCTTCCAACATCTTGGCGAGAGCCATATCCCGGAACTGTTCCACGTCAATCCGTTCACGTTCAGTAGTCACATCGGAGACACCTTCGATGTTCTCCTGGACGAACGACCTTGAAATGAGACCGGCGCCCTGATACTGTAAGTGTAACACGGCGGACTGTGCGGCATCCCTACCCAACCCGAGACCGTAATCTGCGTGGATGCGGTGGTTCATGTCGATAGCTTTCGTCGAATACTCTTCAACGAACTGCTGGTTGCGGAGAACACCTGTGATCTGCCGGTTACCCGGGTACAGGGCCTTGTCCGTCATAAAGCAGATGCGGAGCGACTGCTCGAGCATGTACTTCATCGTCAGATGGTACTGTTTGATCGCCGTGTTCATCACGCCGGCTGTGGCTTCAACGAACTTTGCTGAAGCGATAGCCTGATCCACGTCACCGGGACGACTCTTAGGCCAACGCCCACCCATATGCACTGCTTCCTGCAATGCTTGGAGGTCTCGCTGCACGTCGAGGCTGGACACTGCGGGCGGTACACGCCCGATCTGGCCGGCAGGGCCGAGCTCAATGTAGGCGCCACCACCCCAAGGCATAGTTCCGATCAGGTCTTTCACCCAAATATCGGAATACACTGCCTGATCTGCGTAGTCGAGCACGACGCCCATGAGGCGGACGTGCGCTGCGAACGGGCCGATCACCTGATCGAACTGTCCACGAGCCTCACCGTCGAAACTGTTACGCTGCCCGATGACAACAGGGCAAACATCCGAAGGGTTCGTTATCCGCTCAAACTCGACAGCATGCTTCGACACCCCGGAAGTGCGGCCAAGGCCACCAACCTGCCCGGAAGCGCCGGTAGAGGAGAACACGCCCGCTGTGACCCAGGCTTCCTCATCGAAATACTCGATGAGGGTGACGGTGATGTTGTGATCCCCGGCGATACCCTCTTCAACGTGTAGGCCGTTGCCGTAAATGTAGTCACGGAGCAGCATCGACCACTCGACAGGCAGCTGAGATTCGTACAGCTCACGGGCAAAGATGCAGCGGCGAACGACATCACCCTGACGCCATCCTGGCTCAGGGTAACAGGTCCTCATGTCCCGACGTTCGATCAGAGGAAGTTTCTGATCCGGGTCCGGGAGCACCACCCAAGCTGCGAACCCGCCACCAGCGAGGTCGAACATCGTTTGGGGGACCATAAGGTCGATCTTCGAGGCGGTCAGGTATCCGGCTGCGATGCGTTCCATCTTGTCAGCGGACTCACGGGCCTTCTTCGTACCGCCGGCAGGGTCTACACGGACAGAAGGTACCAGAGCGGCAGCCTCAGCGGTGTCCTCGAGGGCCACCTGCACGAGGTTAGGGGAAACAGAATCGATACCCTCATCGTCAGGGTCGAACACGGACAGGTCGCCACGCACCACCTTGTCCAAAGTGTCGATACGGTCATCACGGTCGGAGTGTCGGGAGCGGAACGACTGCCAGATCTCTACAAGTTCGTCACAATTGATGCCCGGGACCTCATATACGTCGCCGTACTCGTCGACCTTAGCGTGCATCTTCGGCCTCTATGACAACCTGTTTCTCGTACTCGTTCATTTCACGGCCCTCTCGGAGTCGAAACCCTGCTGCTCTCACGTCTTCTTCGCCGGCATCCTTAGGCGCATGAAAGTAGACTGGTCTGCCGGTCTTGGTGATTACACCACAGACCATCTGCCCCTCAGGACAGTTCGCTTTAGCCGACAGATAGTCGGCCTCGTTAGCGGCTTTCTCAGCTTCGGTGGGTTCAGGCGCTTCGGACATCAACCTCTACCCCGCATCCGGCTGTTCACCCCACACATTGGGGGGTACGTTCACTGGTCGGGGGGCGTTCTTGTCCGATCCTGTCGCTTCCATCATCGGTTCGCCCGGACGGCCGACCATAGCTCTGGCAAGGGATCCAGAGCGTGCCTGCTTGCCCCTATGCTGGTTGCCGAGACCCGGTTGAGAGATCATGTCTTCAGCGAAAGAAACCAGTGACCGTCTACGCCTGATACGGGCCGGATATTTGTCCGCCCTGTCATCAAACATGGGCAGATGGGGCCGCTCGAGCGCCTCCTTCATAGCGATATGGGTGAACCAGAACGACATCACCCTGTCCGAGGTGACCGCCATAGGGAACCCGAGGAGCTCCTCCACGAACGGCTGAAACGCCCGCTGCGTAGGAGCGTTACCCCACGGAATGGAGATCAGCTGCGCCTCGAACAGCGGTGCGATAGATTCGACACCGAACTGAGGGTCCCACTTGTTCCTATGAGTCGTATGAGGCACAACACGCACCCCATGCTGGGCCAGTTCCTTCACGATCTCCGGGGTTTGCACGATCTGCGCCTGAACGCCGTTCACCTCGACCCTGAACTCCGACAACGGGTACTCCTGCGCCCAATCGAGCATCTGCTGCTTCATACGGGGCGCCTTCATCTGCCGCTCCGCCACCTGATCGATCAGATACCGGATACCCGTCTGAAGGTCCACACCCACAAGGGTGAGGGCCGTGAAACCGCTGTTCTTCCCCGTACCAGCCGGATCCAAGCCCGCAATCAGCTTCCAATTCGGATTGTACTGGCCCAACACCCGCTGAGTGTCCTTACACAGATCGATAGACTCCTCAGTGAACGACGCCCCCTCACCCGGCGAGTCGACATTCTGGAAGACCAGCTGGAAGTCGGCGTTCTTCATTTCGGTGCGGTGAGTCAAAGCCTGAGTGTACGGGAAATGCTCAGGCCACAACACCTTCTCCTCCACGTCATCCAAGATCAACGACTTGCGTATCACCCGATACCCCTGCCGCTTCTGCAACGTCGCATAAATGTCACCGGGCATCACACGGGTCCCAACCCACACAGCTTTGCCCCTCTTACCGATACGGGTCAAGGCCTCCTTATCGAACCACTCCATCATCCCCGCCACACGGTCCGGGTTCTTCTGATTGTCGATAGTAGCGACGTCATCGAAGATGATCCAGTCAGCACGGGCACCATACACCTGCTCGCCCACACCCAAAGCCCTCACAGAAGGGTCCTTCTCCATCGTCGTCCGCTTCGCCACGTTGAACTGGGTCGCAGACCAAATCTGATCCTTACCACCCGAACGGAACGGACCGAAATCGTCGATCAGGTTCCCCTCAGCCCCGACATACAGATCCTCGTTCGTCATCAACTCCTGAATGGCACGGGAGAACGCCCGGGCCATAGTCGCAGACTTCGACACGATCAGAAAACGCAGATTCGGGTCATAACACAACTGATACAACGTCCACTTCACCGTAATCAAAGTCGACTTCGCATGATACGGCGGCAAGTTCACCAGAATCCTGGCAAGACCCTCCTCCAAGGCATCCACAATCTCCTCATGGAACGGAGGCGCCGCATGGCGCTCCTGACAATCCGGACACAACACATGCCCGAAATACCTTCGCTCCCACTCCCAAAACGGCATACGGGTTTCACCCGTCACCCCCTCCGCCGGCGCCTTAGAACGGATCCCCTCAACCCGAACAGCCTCAGCCTCCCGGAACAACTTCACCTTCCCCGACAAATGCTGCCGAGACACCCCCACCCTCTTCGCCACCTCAGACTGCGTAAACCCCTCATGCACCACAAGACGACACGCCTCATCAAACCTACGAGTCTTCGACCACTTCTCAAATTTACGATCCATACTACCCATAACCCCACATGCGGTCGAGAAACTTCTAGCACTCCCGCAGGTGTGGCGGCTATCCTCAGGGTAGGCTGTTCCCGTCACGACCACTATTGGGGTAGTAGATAGGACCTGTTCCTCGCCGGCTTGCGACCGGTTGCTGCCCGTCAGAGGGGTCGTCTTCTGCTACCACCGATCAGGTAGCCCCGTCAGAGCCATCGGGGGAGCGTAGCACGAGATCCCGAGCGATACAGGGGGGCGGTACCCGGGCTTCCTGTCTACAGACATCCAACGTCCGCCAGCTGGAGCCCCACCAGGGGGCTCCGAGCTAGGGACAGCCCAAACGTATGGCCCACCTACGGTGGGAACCTAGACAAACCGGGTTTAAGACGGAAACCGACAAGCCAACAAGACAGCAACCCGACAGACGTCCAGGAACACCCATGTCACAATGTCACCCACACCCTAAGCTACCCCTCCGTATAGCAGCATGACTGCGTTTTATGGACCCCCCCTTCGGAGAGTGTGCATGCAGGCATGCACCCCCCCGGGGGGCCCTGCTGCGGCCAGCTTGCTCGACGAGCTGGCGCCGTCGAGCAGTCCGGGTGGCAGGGGTCCAGCAGCTGGCCCCCGCCCGCTGCCAGCCATGCCATGGGGGTACCAGCATGCTTGCAGCAGGCAGCACACATACATATATAGGCAGCGATCAGCCTTCGGTGTGTGTCGGGTGGTG
>Ga0255047_10000342_pt1 | contig 37661 bp, 60 predicted proteins | sample JV7_2_1_MG_FD_183640 | JGI IMG/M metagenome (GOLD analysis project Ga0255047, IMG submission 183640) | Seawater microbial communities from Jervis Inlet, British Columbia, Canada - JV7_2_1 | ecosystem: Environmental > Aquatic > Marine > Inlet | place: Canada: British Columbia | collected 2016-10-06
TGTGCAAATTGTCCCAATAACTGGTTAGCTTGATTTATTTCGTTTCTGCGCTGTACTTCATTCTGCACGGCTAATTGGGCCACCCTCTCTTCAATGTCTCTCTCAGCGGCCTGTGAGGCTAGTGCACCCCTGTTCACTGGTATAGTCGATCTACCAAGTCCCCTTGAACTTGCTTGTGCTGATATTCCAGGTAATGTTTCTTCTCTGAGTCCCGCCCTTCGTTGTTTTGCAAATGGAGCAGTTGCACCAGAAATAACCTCTGGTCTAAAACCTACTCTACGCCCTTCAATTCTATTTAACAGTTCTTCACTAAATCTCGCACCCTCTGGGATTTCTTTTAAACTTTCAAAGGGTCTTATGCCTGTAAACTTTTCAGCCTCTTCCTTTTCTTTAAAAAGTCCAAAAAGCCCACCTGGATCTATAAGGTTAGCAGCAAGACGTTTTCCTCCCTTTACTTTAGGATTAAACAAGTTTCTTGTTAAACTGCTTCCACCACTCCCACCGCTCCCTGAACTTCCAGAGCTACTTAATAAACCACCCAGTATTGCGCCAAATCCCATTCGCATATCTCCTTTATGTTACGTTTGTTCCAGTTAATTTCTTAGCTTCCCCGTTTGCACCCCGTATGTAGATATCATCACCAAACAGACCCCATGTGTTAGCCTTCATAGTGGCCTTTGTCGGTGCTGTCTTAAATATTATGGGGTTTCCCATGCCATTTTGAATAATATGATCTAACGACTGTTGCGTATCTTTATCTTTTACTCTTTTCCTGAGTTTTTCCATTATTCAAGCTCCGTCACTTTGATGAATGATTTATCAGATATATTAAACAATCTTGCTCCTGTCTGACCATTAACTGTTGTTGTTCCTCCCGCTGATGAACCGGCTCTTATTCTGAATATAACCTCAGCATTGCTTGTTGCTATAAAATCCCACATCAATGGAACCCTTACAGAAACATTTGTACTTTCTTTCTGAGTTGCGAATCCAACTGCCACAGATTCAGTCTCAGAATTATTAAACCCAGCTACTATTAATTGCGCTCCTGCTATACTATGAGAAAGCTGAAGTTGAGCTTCAACTCTTATCTTTTTCCCAGCCTGTGTAGGTACAATTGCGAGTACCATGAATTGTTCGCCCTCTGTATGTTGAACCACAGAATCATCAAGTGGGATAGTAGTTGTAGTTGTAGCAACATCTTTGTATGATCTCATTACAGAGTTGACCATACCATTCTCAGAAATATTACTGTATGTATAATTATCAATGTTTCCTGAACCTGAGTTGTTCATATGAAACCAACCCATAATACGCCATAATACACCGTTTATACTGGAATATCTAAGCTTACCAGCGGTATTGCTTGAAGTATCGGAAACTGTTGGTGCTGTCGTTGTAAGTTTAAGTGAACCTGTACTATTAAGCGCAACATATCCATCTGTACTTGTTGCCCTTCCACTTACACCAGTAGCCCAATCTGAAGCTGAACTAAGATTTAATGTTGTATCTGATATTTTAGAGATACGAGTTGTTCCATGATAAGCTATCCCAGAATCAACCGTTACAACATCAGGAGTTTGAACTGTAAGGCCTAAACCATTACGTTGAAAATCTTCCTGATTACTACCCAATGTAATCGAAGTTGTTCTATCATCACGAACATTATTGATGTTATCAACATCTGTACTTACTCTCGCCATTCTTAAAGAATTAGAAGTAATCGCCGGCTCTGCTGTATCATGTCCTTGTTCTATAAAAGTGTAAGTACCGTCGACAGATAAATCAACAAACGTCCAGCGATTACTTGTATATGTATGTGCTGTAGCATCTTTTTGCACAAGTTTTTGTTGTAAGGTAGTTGTATTCTTAATAAAAGCACTTCCAGATGAAATATTAGATGTTAATGTAGGGTCTGTTGCTGGCAATAAACCAGTATACACCCAATCATTAAATGCACGTCCCCACCTTAACTCAGGGTTGGCATTATCATCTAAGGCATCAGCCGTTATTGAATCGTTTTGAAGGTTATCACCTGGCATACTATTAATTGCACCTACCGTCTTAGCTCTAAAATCTTCCAGATGTGCCAGTGTAACATCGTTAGTAACGATAAACTGATCGACACTGATTGGCGAAGCATGCACTAACGTTGCCCCAAACAAAACGAATAATCCAACTAACAAAAACTTGATTTTTCTCATATTTTTACTCCTATTTACCGACCCCTTGGCCTCTTTTTTTACCTTTACGAGCAACGTCAAATCCTATGCTCACTAACGAAAGTCTTGTATTTAAAGTGCTATCTTCAATCTGAAATGCAATAGTTTCACCTCTTGAAAAGTTTATCTTTGGTCTGAATCTGGTTGAAAACTGAGATTGATTAACTATGTTGATGAACCCTAAACGTATTGTTTCACCTTTTAAGTTTGCACCTAATATTGTTCCTTCTGGCTGTGTTGATGCCCCTGTCTGCCTACCATCAATCAAATAGCCTATACTTAAGTCTAGACCCATATCTGGTTCAAACTGAGGGTATATAGCCGTAACTCTTCCATTTATTCCTATGGCAATAATTGGGATATCTCTTGAACGTAGCTTTTTAACTATCGCTACACCATCAAAAGAATCCGTCCTATTAGCCCACATAAATGCCCCTATATCTGATCTTCCTATCTGCGTATAAAACTCCTCAATAGTCGCATCTGTACTCATATAACAGCTCACATTTCGTCCTCTTACCATGTCTATCTTATCTTCTAAGGCATCATAGAAAAACTCAAGATTAGGTTCAGCGTTCCCCTTTGTTACAATACTAAGCATGTAGTATTTATTGAGGCTATCATAATGCGCTACAGCTTTGTCAAGAAAATCTCTTTTTGTACTAACGTCAATACTCGCTTTTTCTTCATAAGAAACAAGTCTTGAACTGTTGCCATCCCATGAATATATTTCATAATCATCGGCTAAAAACATCAATGCCTTTTCAACTTTTCTTAATGTACGTCCAGCAATGATCCGTCTTTCATCAACCAAAGCAATCTCAAACGTCTCAGCTACAGCACTAATAAGATCGCCTATAACAACAAAAATGCCTTCAGTGTTGAATATATACACATTATCTTCAATCTTACCTACTGCCCGATTCTTTCCCTTGCCTGAACCAACAATGATTTGTATACTATCTGTTGCATCATCAAAAACATCAAACTCAAGATTCTTTGATATAAACAAGAAATCTTCACTTATTACAAATGACCTGTCCCTATGCTCAATAATATCTATTGGGTTGACTGGCGCACCAGTAGAATCAGTAAACTTTATCTTTAAGAAAGAAAAATCCAAGTTCCCATCATATTTGTATAGATTCTCTCCATCTACAAGATATAATAACGTTTGTGAGCTTTTCTTAAACATCCAGCTCTCGGGATATGAGTTCTTCTTAAAAGTAACCTGTCTTTCTGTGGCTACCCTGGTCTGATCGTTTACACTCCACATCTTTCCATCCTGAGTATAAATCAGAGTCACTGGGGCCGTCACCCCAATCTCCAAAGAACTATAGCGAGCAGTCCATCTAGGAATATCGGTTAAAGTCGTGTCAATGGCTTTTTGCGTACCTTTCATGCTATGATTTCTGCCGTCACGACTCAGAAAGTTTTCACGAACCACAGGAGAGTTAGGATCACCTCCCGATCTCGGAAACCTTCTATTGATTTTTTTAGTAAATGTAAAAGCTTTATCTGCCATAATTATTCAATTATCCTTTTTTAGTCTGGATTATCATAAACCCTAATCCACTTAGTTGTACCATTAATTTTAACCCTAATAGCTCCATATTTTGAGCTATCTTCTTTTGTGTCCAGTGAAATGCTTTTAGATCCATCGGTTGTATAATCTCCTATGAAATCAATAAATGGAGCGTCTAAGTCTAGTTGCTCTAATTCTGCAACAACCTTATCCCCACTAGTATCTGGTTGAACTATCTTTGTTTGAAACTTGTTTTCAATGGTTTTAGTGACACCGTTAATTTCTATCATGTTTGTATCAGTGTTGTTAACCTTAACCCTGAATTGAAGTTTTCCGCAGACAGAACCATTAGTGACATCAGATACATAGCCAGCAATATAAGCGACAGAAGTCATTACCTTAGTTGAATCATTTGATCTAAAATCTATAACCCCAACAAAATCATTATCGGCAGGGGTATTGCTCTTTTTTATAAACCTAAGATAACCTGAAGTAGCATCAGCATTAGTATTTTCTATCAAGGCAACTGGACCCCATGCACTTGAATCTGACACATGAAATCGTTCGGTAGGAATACAATTTATTCCGACATAACCGTTATACTCTAATACTAACTGGAAGGCGTTTAAACCTGTAAGTGCATTTGCTGTTTCCAAAACCATCCGTGTATCTGAATAGTTCCAGCCAGCAGCATTAACTTGCTGAACATATATGACAGCATCCCTAAGCATGTGTTGATCTTGCTGATTGGTAGCTGAAAAGAATATAGCTCCCAAATAAGAGCCCATAACAGTTTCTTCTAGCGTACCTACCGTGTTACTATGAGACTTTCTTAACCAAAGAACAGTGTGGTTATCATAATTTGTTGAGAACGTGTCAAAAATAGAGTATAAACCATCTTTCCCCTCTGCCACATGGAGTCTACTCTCCGCATCTATTCCGATACCAAACTTTCCATTATCGTAATTCACCTCATGAGCTTCACCCACATAAGTTAAAAATAAACAAAATGCAAATATTAAACTCTTTTTCATAATATATTCCCCTAGCTTATAAATTATACTTACCTCTTGTACGCACATACATTTCCCACACTTGATCTGCTGTTAATTGATCTCGGGTTATACCCACTGACCCCAGATCACCAGTATAGACAAATTCCAGTCCACCGCCATTAGCAATGTTTGCGCCCATTGTAACATCAGCGCCTAAATCTTCCATTCCTACATAACTTGCATCATTATTAGCTGTACTTGCTACGGAAACACCATTAACATACATTGTAATACCAGAAGCTGCCGTTGCGCCACCGCCTCCATCATATACAACTGTTAAAAAATACCAAGTAGCATTTGTTAACGCATCATCTGCAGCTGTAAAAGGAAACTTGTCTACGGATTCATCAAAAAGCAATAATGTAGGCTTCCCAGAACTCAAATAAAATCTATATTCTCTAGCCGGAGTATTATCGTTATATTTACCTAAAATTAAATCATTGCCAGTCGTGTCTATTTCTACCCAAGCATATATAGTAAACCCATTTGCACCGCCAGCATCATCAAAAGTAAAATCTGCACTATCAGATACAGACAAATAATCGTCCGTACCATCTAAATCCAAAATCCAAACAAGGCCTTTTTGCAATTGATCTCCTGTTGTCATAGTCCCATTGTAAGTTGCATCATGATTGTGTGGAGACAAATCTTGCTCAGTTGTTGCCGGTGTTATCCACTCCCAAAGCCCAACAGTATTTATAGTTATATCAAGATAATCCCCTGCCAGCATATAAGACATTTGATCGTTAAGAGGATCACCCCAAAAACTACCATTTGGAGTAGAAACTCCCATGTCCCCTGTATCAGATTCTAGCACTACATCCCCATTAGCATCTGAACTTATCACAATGGAAAACTGAGGATCACTTGTCTGAGCACCCATTATCATCAAGAAAGTACCAGCGTCAACAGTTGCGCTTCCCATCTGAAGATTACCCGTAATAGCACCAATAGTCCCAGTTATACTTGCCTGTAAAGCGTTATTTGTTGAATCAAACACTTTATTCAATATAGACTCGGTACTAATATTGCTAGTGTCTATTATGCCGAAACTTGTTGTGGCTGCCATCATCATTGTGGCGACTAGAAACCCAATTAACCGTTTTGCTCTTTTTTTCATTCGCTTAAACTCCTATTATTGTTATTTTGTTAGTTGAAAATACTTTATTCCATATAGAATTAGCTTTGATGTCGCTGACATCTGCTATAACGCTTGTTGCTACAATTAACATCAAACTTATGATTACCCCACCAATAAATCCTACAATGTAATGCTTCATTTCTCACCTCTTTTTAGTTTAACCGATTCATGTTTAAGTCTTTTTTCTTCTCTTTGGATCCAGGCCTCTCTCTTTGATAGCTCTATATCAGCATTAACTTGTATATCTTCACGCCTATTTTGTTGCCTATCTTTCTTTCTAAGATCGTTATCTTTTGCATTAGCCTTATTCTCTCTATCTTTTAATGCGTTACTATCTTGTTCTAAGGCTTTCAGTTTCAAGTTATAATTCTTTTCTTTCTGTTTGGCCTGTTTAAGATGCCTGTCTGACTCGTTTTTAATCTCTGCGGCTCGTTTAAGCTCATTATCGAATTTCTGGTGTTTTTTATCTAAATCAGCTTTTAGTCTGGTATATTCTCTGATTTCTTTCTCCATGTTTAGCCTGTCTTGACCTAACTTTGCCTGTAACTCACGATATTTACCTATCTCAACGCTTGTTTTTTCATTGTTCAACCTCTTGTTAGCAATAAACTGTTTCTGTTCATCGGCTGACTTTTCAACTTGCGCTGTCAAATCTTTATGAGATTTTGTTATCGCATCTTCGATCTTTTGCGTATCTTTAAGAAACGCTTTCATAAACGGTTCTAATTTACTTCTGTACTTTTCCATCATTTTTTCCTTTTATAGGCTTCTGTAGTGCGTTTTTAAGCTCTAAAATTATGTGTGCTTCTGATCCCTTAATTCCTGTGCTGTCTATTATTGCTATTAGATTTTTTATCTGTTCATCACTTAATTCATATTTTGCCATTTCTATTCTCCTGTTTTTCTAGCTTGCAGCTAATACATCAGCCGATTTTGATAAATCAATAATTTCTTCGCCGACCTTAACCTTTAAGGTCTTTAACTTTTTGTATATATAGTCTCCTGATTGCCACATGAAATCACTGAAAGCCAATGTTTGAATATATAGCTTTTCTTCTGTCTTTTCGTCTTCATGCCAAACCTCTGCATCTCCACAGCGTACAGAAATATTGTTTATTTTTTGAGCATTAGCATCTCTATATTCCTCTGATTGCCATACTGCAAGCTCTAACCTGCCAGATTTGGTTTTGTTATCTAAGGTTAAATCTGCGATAACATAAGCATCCGTGCAAGTGCCACCTGTCTTTGATGGAAAATCAATTTTTAATCCCATGTCTGCTCCTATAGTTATGTTAATGTTAATGCTTGTGTTTTTGTTGCCCATATTTTAATGGTAACATCTTCAATATAAACTGGGCTATTTGAATAATGTATATCTGCCCAAAGACCGTCTGTTGTCCCGTCTAAAGATCGTGCGATATCCCCTCTTCTTAATCTCCAATATTTATTTGCTATAGCAGTTTCACCATCTGTTCCCACGTTTAAACTAGAACATCTAATAACATCACATTTATCTCCAGTAACTTCTAAACAATATAAATAAGCATCAAATTCTGCATTAACATTAGTCGTAAACATATTCACATCAAAAGTAGTTAAAACTAAATCTGGGCTATCATTAAATTGTTCAAAAGATACGTGGTAAACATCCACATCAGTTAAAGTTAAATTAGTTGTAGATAACGTTACGGTTCCTGTAAACCATTTTGAAGTAATATATGCACCAGTAAAGGAATGTCTAGCATTTCCATTACCATCTGTATCTGATCCATCTGTACTTACTGCATCTACTGTAATTGTATCCGTATCTGAACCCACCGTCGCACCAGTATCACGATCCACACTTGTTCCTGTTACCGTAATATCTCCTGCCAAATCACTGCCTGCATTGACTACAATCATAATCTTACCAATACCTTTAGTAATAACAATATCAGTAGGAACACTATCTAAAGGTTGTGCCGTAGCTAAACTTAACAATCCACCATGCAAATTAGTTTCACTTCCTCTGGCGGGGACAGCATCATATGATGACAATACAATGGGGATTGCTGTTGTAGGAGTTACAAAAGACAAATTGCCTGATCCATCTGTTTTTATAATATCGTCTGCTGATCCATCTGCTGCTGGTAACACCCATATCTGATCCCCTGTTAATGCAGGTGCTTCGAAACCTACATAGTTAACTCCTTCATAAAACCTAAGTTCGTTGTTTGAACCACCCACAGATATATTTCCATTTACTTCAAACTTAACCCCAGTATTTCCAGTAGCTTGACCTATAAACACTTGATCATTACCAGCATCTAGAAAGAAAAGATTAGCATCCCCACTTCCTTCAATCCTATAATCAGCATCAAGTCCACTTTCATTAAATACAACATTACCACCAGCAAACCTTACATCACCTGTTCCGGCATCTATCACCCAATTGTTTGTCCCTTGCGTTATATCTCCAATAGATAACCCGATTGCATTTGTTATGGATCCGCCACCGCCAATATCAGAAGTTACAAGTCTACATCCTATCAAGTTAGTTACTGCTGTTGCACCACTGGCTTTATTTGCAATGAAAAATCCACCATAAATATTTGTTTTAGTTACTCCTGACCCTGTAGCTATTCCATTAACGCCATAAACATCACCATTTCCACTTTGTGTTATTTGAAAATCTAAAGCAAACACTGAAGATGCACTATTGGCTGACCCTGTTACATTTAATTTCTTTAACGGATCAACTGAAGCAAAATTACCAACAGCTAAAGTTCCTGAAATATCACAATTCCCAACTACGGTTAATTCATCGGATGGTGTTGCTGTCCCAATCCCCACGAACCCATCGCTACCTTGTACAAATAAAGCATTAGTTTGAGCTAACGCTGCAAACCTTGTATCTACGTCTATTTCAGTATTATTAACAAGAAGACCTTTATTTAAAGTCAACAATTCCGTTATAGGATCATTCGAAGCGTCGAGCTTCAAATACCTATTATCGCCTTGACTTCTGCTTAAAGAATTTATTAATTCTAGTCCCACTTATACCCCACTCACTCTATATGCTGAATCTGCAACCCAAGTAATTCTTATTGAATCAACGCTCAGGTTATTAAAATTAAGTATTTCACCATCTTTTAACGTCACTTCATCTCCAAATACAACGCCATCATTTGAAAATGCTACTGTGAAATTACCAGCACCGTCATTAATAATATATCCACAATTAGCATTACGACCTAAAGCTGCATTAAAATCTAACGTTACGGGACTGTCACCCGTCACAAAAGAGGTATCTTCAAAAAACTCTGGCGTATCACTGACATCACCAATATTGACCCTCAACAAATTGTTGTCATTATCCCAAACGTCATTTAAGACCTTTTCAATACTAAACCTATTGTCATACCCCAAGCTATACCTCCAGTTGAACTTCCATCAAAGCAAACATCGGCACTAAGATAACTGCAAATCGTGCCAAATACATTGGAAAATGTGCAAAACTAACCAAAAAGAACACCAATATAAAGCCCGTTAGGGCTAAAGTGTTTGGTTCTTTCACGCACTTTCTAAACCGCATAACGATACTTCTAAAGTATCCTAATAACAACAAAAACGGTAATAGTCCAAACTCAAAAGCCATCTGAACGTAGATATTATGTGCATTATCCCACCATTTAAGGAAATTATTCTCTGGTGTATAATAACGAATATACAAATGTTTCTTATTTTTAGTGATATTCCTAAAAGAATCTAGTCCCCACCCAGTTATTGGATGAATCTTAGCATCCATCAAGATATTCCGCCATGCTTTCGCTCTATAAAAGACTGTTTGAGACTTCATGTCTAGCTTCAAATAAGCCATCCCTGCGATGATTAATACCGCTACTATACCAATCCATAGCTTACGAGATATTCTGTGCCAGAGGATGAATAAGAGCCCAATTATCGCAGATATGAAACAGGTTGATGCCTTAGAAAGATAAATTGGGACAAAAAGCAATCCAGCAATCAAGTATGAATGCTTCGTTACACGCGAAGCAAAGACGGGTACAGCTAATGCCATAATCACGCCCATGAATGCTTTATGTCCCAAAAATCCTGGTGTTTGCCAATTGATGAGACCAAACCCACCGCTTTCGTTCCAAGGTTTAGCCTCGTATATGAAATCTAGGTTACATATCTGTAAAACCATATATATACAATTTATTGCAATTATCCACATAAAGGCTGTTATAAACGTATCAACATTTTTACGCTTAAAAGATAATTTGGTTAGATAGTACAGTACACACCCATAAAATATGTTAGAAAGGTATACTTTTCCTATGTTAAAGCCGTAATACGTGTATGAAAACACGCAAAATATCAGAAATAGAGTTAACCAGACGTTTCTTAAAAGAAACCCAAAGATGACAATCACACCCAGCATATAAGCAAAGTTATGCGCTTCTCGTGTCCAAGTCATCCCTGTTATGGTTAATAACTGAAGAAAACTTAAAACAACTATAAGCGTTCTTATGACTTGTCTTACGTCAAGCTGTTTAAACAATTCTCTGAAATCAATAGTTTTCATATTATCCTGTACTATCTGGCACCTGTGGATTCGGTCTTAAGAACCTACGAGAACCACGTCTTGATGCACTTTGTTGTACCATTCCTAAGTTTTTAGTTGCATTGATAATTAAACTGCCCTTAAGTCGCTGTTCGTTTCTTTGTGCTAAAACTATCTTATCTGTACTAGCAATCTCCAAGGTATCTAAAAGCTCCGCCTTACACATAGCAATAATCAATGGATCATATTTATTGTCAAATGGTAAAGTGTCAAGTAGAACTACCTCTGTCAAGCTCTTAATATAATCTATATAAACACGGATAGCAGAAGATGGTGTTTCACCAAAGTAAATACGATCATTGAATCTTGCTACATCGTTTGGTGAAGTCTGCGAAGCCGCGGTGGGATCAGGGTTTCTTTCTCTGAACAAAGACCAAGGTAATATGTTGTAAAAAGCAACATCGTTTACTCTGTCAGAGAGTTTGATTATCTCGTTTAAATCTGTTATCGCTGATGCTGTTCTATCCAATGCGACAGAGAAAAGTTCTGCTACAACGGTCTGTCCTGTGGTCGTTCCATCCGCTATTGTAACGGTTGACGTAGAGCCAGTAACGAGCGAAACGATCATCAGTCTAGTATTATCGTCCACAAACGCAACGGTTGAGCCTACGGCCGTATTTATCGAAGCAACTACATCTGATATTGAAGCATCCCCGGAAATATCTATATCATCCGTATCTGTACCATCGATAGATACTTTTATCTTGTCGTTCGCCGTTCCTGTAAACGTAGACTTATCACCAACTATCAGCGCCTTAGTAATATCTCTAAACTCTTGGCCTGCTCTTAGCTGAAAACTCCCAATTGCAGTAATTTCTTGCATAATATTATAATCAAAGAACATTTGATTTATTTCTTTGAGTTTATCATTTAATATATCAACGAATAGATTGTCTAAATCATCATCGGTAATATCATAGTCAATTCTACGAGTCGATTTTGTTCGTATACTACTTACCGTAGTCTTAGCCATTGGTTTCTCTCCTTATTTCCTCTGTCACCGCATCAATTACATCAAAATCTTTATCTGTCACGGGTTTGTATGTTACTAAAATATAATAAGTCCCTTTGTTTTCTAAAAAACCCCATGATTCTTTAGTGCGATTGTTGCTATCAATATCAAGTTTTATCCCTCTTCTTGCAAATCCTTGCTGTAAATCTTTGGGATAACACGAAAATGGTAATTGCAATTGATCACAATAACATTTAGGCGCTAAAATGATAATAAGCAACAAAACTATCGCAATTATACGCTTTTTGATGACCATAATCCCCTCGTATACAGTTTTTTAGATTTTCTATACTGATTTACTCTAAAGTTCTTAAATACTTCAGGATGTTCCAACGTTGCCTTACTTACAAGTTTCCTGATTTGTTTTGCTCGTCTTCCACACATAATATCCTCCTGATTTAAATGCGCTGGCTTAGTTATTGGACAACTCACCAGCGCACACCCCGTGTCCTAGAGTCTTATTTCTTGTTCATGTTACTCAGTTCTAAGGAATACTCGTCCTCTTTGTCCTCCAACTGTTGTTTCTAACCAGAAACCAGCGTTTCCATGTCTACCTGGTCCTACTGGATTGTATTCTGCACCAGTTCCTTTAACATCACCTGTTCCTAGTGCTGCTCCTGCTGTCGCTGCGGTTGATGCATTCAAACGAATCTGTGCAGGGCCGTATGTCTGTAGCCATGTCCAGTTACGTTTTGCATAATCCTGCTGAGCAGTATTTCCAACCTGTCCGGCATCACGAGTCAAAGCGGCTCGTGTAACTATACCAGCAACCGTACTATCCGAAGATGTTGTGGTTGTAGTAACAGTAACACCGTCATTAGTTGTCGCACCAGTAAACCAAACAACTACACTATCTTTAGTCAATGTATCTCCGAGAAAGTTCTGTCCTACATATCGAACCTTTCGGAATTTCTTGACTGCAAAGTAGTCTGGCGCACCAATACTTTTTATTTCACCAGTACCAGCACCAAGTCTGATACCTACACGGTCATCTGTCGCTGCAAATGAACTCGCTACCCCCACCAAAAGCAAGAGGGCAAGACTTATAGCTACTATCTTTTTGCTAAACTTCATCTTTTTTTGACCCCTTTCTTAGGTTACAGAGACATCGCTGGCAAGCCAATGTGCTCTAGGTAAATTTGTTGTTAAGTTTCCATACCATTCAAACGGAAGCATCTTGTTCATAGATTTGCCTATTCTCTCAAACTTATCTCCCCATTTGCTATTTCCATCTGCAAGTACCTTGATTATCATATGCTTAGTGTTGATACCATAAACCCTAGAAGGATTAATAGTAGAGTGATCACCAAGAATATCTTCATCAAGTTCCTCAGACCCAATCAAAGTTCCTGCTGTTAACTGAAGCATATCAAAACCGATCTTTGCCATCGCATCGTCAGTTTTAAATCTACGCTGTGTTGCCAAGAATCCAGCAAGTCCAGCCCAGAGATTTTCGGCCATTACGATAAGATCAGGTTTCTGTTTCCTTATTCTTGCTCTAGCGTTAAGCTCGATCAACTTTGCTATACCAGCTTCAGAACCTATATCAGCTATTGCAGTAGAAAACAAAAGATTCTGCAAAGCTTTTGAACTTGATCTTTGAAGTCCACCAATAGTTCCTGTAGTTGGAGTTGTGCTGATTATTTGAGGTACAGAAACAGGTTCTGTATCTGCTGGTGTTTCGTTCCACCATGCACCATTGAAACTATTCTCAATAGTGTCTTGTGCTTGTTCTTTTTGTTCTTGAACAAAGTTCTTTATCGCAGCTCTGCCTTTATTCATCGCTACGTCCAAGTTATTGAGTATTACAGTATCAGTAAAAACTTGAATAGGAAATCTCAACCTATTGCTAGGATCCTGAGAATTTACACTAAATTCATCGTCTTTACCTTGCCATTTGGCATTCGTATTCTCGTTTACACGAATAGGATTCCAGAACTCTAAACCACCAGGAACAACCTTTTTAGAACCCTTTGCATTTAAAAAGGCTGTCAAAAGATTTGAGTTTATAATTCCATCACCGTTTTCACCAAAATCAGGCAAATTATGTAATAACAATGTCTCGGTAAGATTGCTTGTTGCATAACTAAAACTTGTAGCCATTCAGTCTCACCTTTCCTTAATGCGAGAAAAATGGGGATGGGCTAAATTAGAATTTCGCGCCTTGAGATTCCATATAATTCATCTGTGCATCTATGTCCTTATCTGAATTACCTGTAGGTTTTGGCATACCGCTATCGCCACCAGCACCTTCTCCACCGCTTCGTAACCCCTTTTTAGCTTCATTCCGTTTTTCTCGTCTCTTACCTGTTTTGAGTCGTTCAATGGAAAGCTTATGGTTGAGGGTCGTGAAGTATTCTTTTATATCTTCTTGTGTTGCATCGGAGTTTTCATTTAGAAACTTATGCAATGACGGCTCTATATCTGCCTTAAAGTCTAATATGCCTTCATCGGTTATAGTGTTTTTGATGCTAGCCATTAGACTTTTGCCACTTGATGAACCTTTAATTCCCGCAACATCGTCTTGTAACGGTTTTAAGACACCTGGCATAAATTCATTTAGTTTCTTTTCAATCAAAACTTCAGCTACACGAACAACATCAGCAATTTCAGTATTTACATAATTCTTGCCGTTATCGTCCAACTGATCCATTTTAACACCCAATTTATCAAGAACATAATCAAAATTACTCTTTTGTGCACCCTCATCAGGTACATCGAACCCTTTTGCCTTTAACTCTGCATTGATCTTCTCTTGTGTATATCCTTGAGCCTTCATTGACTGTTGGATATACTCAGGTGAAGAGATTGTTTTGTTAAATTTTTCCATCTCCTCTGTGGGGATGGCTGTCTCTTCTTTAGCTTTCAGCGCGTCTCTAGCTTCGTTCCGCTGTTTCATTATGCGTTGCCAGGCTGGATCGTCGCTGTATTTCTCAGGAATCTCGGCTTCTTCCTCTTCATCATCACTCTTTTTATCGAGGTCAGTCCCCTCGGATGATTCGGATTCGTCAGTTTCGGCTTCCTTGGTTTCTTCTGAGGTTGAGGATTCCTCTGGCGTTTCCTGCTCCTGCGATTCATACTCGTCTATCATATCATCCATAGACATGTTTTCATTCGCTTCTTGTTTATCCTCTTGTGTGTCATCTAGCATTGTTCCCCCTTATGTTATCCTCTTGGGTTTGGGCGAGGAAGCCCTACGTTTACTAATCATTCAATATTAACCGTTTCTTTATTGTCACCAAAATTCTTCTGTATCTTAAGTTTCTTGCCTTTTTCAAATGTCAAGTTGACTTGACGGTTTACTGTACCCACAACATTATCGCCTTCAACACTACAGATACCAGTAACCTTAACACGTACCTTATCGCCCTTCATCTGGACAAACGTACTCTTATTATATCCACAACCGCTTAGCACAAAACAGATCAAAAGTATTGTTGTGTAACGCATTATTTTCCTTTCACATTACGTTTAAAATCAGATCTACCTTCTTGCATAATAGCATTTATACGCTTCTTGCGTGACTCATGTCGCTTCTTAGTCCCTGCGGGTAACTTCCCTATACGAATTTCAATAGATTTAACCCCAGCCATTATTTATCCTCAACTAGATACATAATGTCGCCCTTATGGTCATCAACTCTTAACACATTATATTCGTTTTCAATTATGAGCTTGGCATAATCTATTGGTCTCTTCATGCCCTTAGGTAACGCTATCTTTCCCTCTCTCAAGTCAGTGTTTACTTGAACGACAACATCGGTCAGATATACCCAATATTTACTAAATTCTTTCGTCTCTTTTTTCGCATTCTTTTTCGCGTGTTCTACCATTACTTTCCTCCCATTGTTACGCTGAATCGTTTCTTGTTATCGTATTTTTTTATTTTCTCAACCTTACGCTTAATACCTTCTTTAACCTTAGCCTTTATGTTTGGTGAATTTAAAGGGTCTCGATATCCTTCCTTCTCCCAGGTCTTCCAGTTATCTACCTCAACACCTTTATCTGTCACCCAGCCTTTACCAATACCAAACCCATCACGACCACCTGTTATTCCTGGTGTATTAAATACTCTCGAGAGTTCACATCCACATACCTTACAGTATTCAGAAGTATCACTCTCTGCCATAGGTTTACACTTCTCATAGTCAAGTTTACACTTCTCGCATTTATACTCATATATCGGCATTATACTCCTAGTGGAGAACCGGGAATCTCTGAGGAGGGTGAACTTCCCAGGATTCCCGGTAATTCTCCTGGCAATGCTTCCTCTCCCCCCGGAGCAGGAAGTTGTATTGCCGTGAATACATTACTCGGATTCAAATTAAACTTCTTAACTATACTCTTGATGAACTCTATGTTTATCTGTTGGCCCTGAAGCTGCAAAATAGCCGCTACGTTTGGCCCTGTCAAGAGAGTTAATAGCTCAACTAGCCTAACCCTCTCTGCTGCTGAATTAGGTCTTAGAGCGCTTGCAATATCTATTTTGATCTCATAGTCGAGTGTTAGAATATCTGTCAACGGGTTGTTCGTATTTCCATCAGCGTCTAGCTCAGACTGATACCAAGTAGGCTCTGGGCCACCTGTGATCTTAAAATATAACTCCTGATCCCAGAACTGTGCAATGATATCTTTTACGGTATCTACCTGTTCCCCAATGAATAGTCTCACACCTTCTTGAATATCAACGATTCTATCTTGAAATCCTTGTTCTTGTATCTGTATCTCTGTAGCAAACTCTTTCTTGCTACCCTGTCCTGCTCTTGATTCAGATACAGCCCATAGCTTTGATTTCTGCTGATCGAATAAAGCTAAGAGTTCTTTGTTCTCAGGTGATACACTTGTTGATGGTATTTCCCATATAGAATCCTTGCCTCCATTTACTGGTACAACCTCATTCACCATCTTGCTGTTTAAAGCTTCTATTGTCCCTTGGACAACCTTATTATTATTGACTCCACGCTTTGGAATATTCCTTTCAGCAACTTCCATGATGTGTGATACATAGTTGTTTATATCATCCTGAACACCTTTATTGATCTTACCCATAGATTTAGGATAAAGTACACCATATTTATGTAATGTACCTATCTTTATATCGAATCCATTGGTTATATATGGTCTTATGAATCTATCGATCTCATGTCTATCAAAGCTTGGTGCAATAACTATAGTTTCATATATACCACGTCTTTTCTTTATCTGTATCTCAAAAACTTCTATTGTCTTAGAGTTCTTATCATCTTGAAACTTTGAATGTGCTAAGCTAGAAGTTGGTGAAACCTTATCTTTGAACTCAGGATATTTAGCGTTAAACTCCTCAACTGTGTATCTAATAATCTTAGGTTGGTATCTAAGGTCTTGCAATCTATTAGCTTTCCAGTCTAATGGGATATTGAATAAATCCCATCTACGGACAATAGTGCTTGTTCTAGCTTCGAGTCCTTCATCATGGTCTGGTAATTCCTTCTCAAGATTGGCTTCAGCTTCCTTCTCGTCTTTAGCCTTCTTTGTCCTACCTAGAATCTGTTTAATGAGTCCAGGCTTCTCTTTGCCGTCGTTCTCATCATCACCATCTTTAGACTCTAACCTGTGAACAACCTCAATACCTGAGTACCCACCGATAATCATATCAAATAAACCAAGCTTGTTTTCAACCTGCATACCTAGTTTATCGTAAGCATAGTCTAAAGCACCTTTCATGGTAGGTTCATTCTGTACGACATCAACTTCATTCCCATTAAGAATAGCGGAAGGTTTGCTTGCATTAACCAAGATTTCTGGATTAGAGAAAAGTATCTGTGCAATCAGATTGTTTACATTCGGGAAATACTCATTGATGATAGCCATCTTCTTTTCGTCATCATCTCCCTCTGCCTGGTTAACCTGGTCGCCTTCATAATACTTTATAAGCAATGGATAACTGTTTCGTATCATAAGTTCTTTGCGCTGTCTCTCAACACAAGAATGAATCTCATTTATCCAAAACTTGACTTCACTTGGGCTTAATAGTCCCTCTGCCATGCTTAAATTTCCTTATAGTTGATTTTCTTGTTCTTTAAGTATTTATCTACATTCTCAATACTAAGCGCACATACAAGTACAGGTATCTTTGTATAACCTAGCATTTCAGCACCCTGAGCACAGAATGATTCATCTACTGCCTTCTCTTTAAGCGTATCTAGTACAGGTACAGCCCACTTGTAGTTAGGGTCTTTGAACTTAAGCGTAATGTGATGAAAGATTCTCTTACCTTCTGCGATCTCTGGATCAAACTTCTTATATAGTTTAGAGTCTACGAAGTCTTTAACATCCATCTCAACAATCTTACCTTTAACGTTTCGTGATCCTTCGAGTACTGCGCTATAATCATTCTTTACAGTTTGTAAGTGTGGTTTGCAATTAGCTGAGATACCGCAAATTCTGGCTAAATCAATCCTGAACACTTCACGCCAATCTTTGTTTTCTTTCTTGGCTATCTTCTTTGGTGCTTGTTTCTCTTTTGTCATGCTTTTACTCCTTTTTAGTGCATTGATTCTCTGAAAAGTAATGATTTATCATATTTAGCCCTTTCTCCTGCTTTTTTCCATCGTGCTGACATTTTCTCTAAGCCTTTTTCGTTAACGGTATATATCATTGGTATTCGTATTGGTTTCTTCTTTTGTTTCATCAAGCTCATAAGCTCATTGTGTTTTCTAGGTATCTCTAAGTCTGCTTGCTCAAGTGCGTCTAGCGCTGGTTTTAATATCTTTTCAAAATCCACTTCTGTAACCTTATCATTACCAGTCCACTTAACCATATCTCCGTTTCTTATATAATTCACAGCTTTTGCATAAATATATTTAATTCCATTATTCATCAAATGCCCCCATACCCCGGTTTAGTCGTTCTCTTTATGTTCTATATTTGTTCCTTCAACGCCCTGATCTGTTCTCTTTTGTGTTCGTTTGTTTAGCCACAATAGAGCTTCCTCTAGTTTCGTCAATGCCATTGCGTTATCTTTGCATCTGAACGAGCCTTTTTGGAAACCTTGAAGCCTGTCCATTACAATAACAATCAAATCTTCGTTGTGTATTCCATTGATGCCGTTTTCTTTTACTGGGCCTTTCTGGAAGCAAACATGCCCATACTCACAACTGTCTTCGTCTGGATGCTTCTGCACCCGAATAACATAATGATGAGACGCATTTCCTTCGCCAGCCTCATCTAGCGCATATACTCCTGTATGTTTGCTTGTCCCGATGTTTATTTTTCTCGGAGCTGGTATTTGAGTTGACATAACATCGCCCTCTCTCGGTTTCATTTCTGCATTTGTTTCACTCATAACATTACCTCCGTTTTTGTCTGTGGGAGCTGGGAGCACCCGATTTAATTCTTATCTTTAATACACTCATGCTTTATAGCTTTAAATAAAGCCCAATTTATCGTTACAAGAAATATAGCGAAACTTATAGTTTTAATCCAGATCACTTTAATCCCTTCCGTACTTAAACCCATCCTTCTTGGCCTGTCTAGCTAACCGTCTTCCCCATACTGAGGTTTCTGAGTATACTTTCTCTATATTTATATCTGCATCTTTCGGTCTTGACATAACCATGTATCTTAAACAATCAACCAAGTGATCATCTTTCTTATAAGGCTGTATCTTGCCCTGACCTCTGTAGCTGTCCTTCGGTTCAACATAATGATATCTTTCAAGTTCCCATTGTAAGTTCGTGCAGCTCTTAAATATCTTAAGCTTATTCTGCTTGAAATACTCACCTACTCTGTTTATACCTGCTTCAACATCGTTCTCTGCTGGATCGGCTTGTATACCTCTATCTGCGAACTCATTATATAAACTGTAAAGCTTTCCTTCTTTCTCAATGTTCTTACTTGCTGAGGCTGGATCAATCACCCATTTAACCTTATCTTCTGCGATCTGGGGTGCAACCTCTGAAACTCTTACGTTCTTTTCATAGAACTCATTATATATATAAATAATTCCTTCTTCATCCACTGCACCCTTAAGTGCTGCCATTGTACCAGCTATAGCAGGATCAATAGCTCCAATCCTAGGGTATATCTTCTCTAAGTATCGAGGTTCAATGATATGGGCTTTTCCAAACTCAGGGTATATAAGACCAACAAAATCTTCAAAGCTGGCTTCATACTCTTGTCTGAAATATCTACCTGGCATTGTTCTTTCAGCTTCTTGTACTTCTTCAGTGTCTATATAGGGATTATCAACTGTTTTAAATCTCCAGGATTTCCAGTCATTATCGTTTCGCTGTCCTCTCATAAAGAGTTCAAAGAAACTATCCTTACCCTTAGGTGTACCAATGAATAAAGCATCGCCTTTAGTATCAGTAAGCATAGGTCTAAGTACCTCATGCCATACAGACCAGTTATCGTATATGCTTGCGAACTCATCAATAACAAGCTTATGTATTCCAACACCTCTTAGTGAATCTTCATTATCAGCACCTTTAAGTTCAAGGAAACTCCCTGTCTGCTGAAAGTATACACTTAGTTCAGATTCGTTATATTTAACTTGCACCCCTTCAGGTATGAGTTTCTTTAAGAGCCGCCATGCGATTGTCTTGGCTTGTCTATAAGATGGTGCTACATACCACAGAGTGTGCCTATTCTGAGAAAGAGCATGTACCAACAAATCAATCAGAGCAAGATAAGTCTTACCAAATCTACGTCCCGCTACTAATACTCGGAATCTGCTCTTGTCCTGAAATACGATTCCCTGATTTGTGTGTAGGTGGAAGCTTGGTGTTATCATTTATTTTCACATCAACTTTCGTATAGTGATTATGTACTGAGTTATCTATTAATGGTGTATCTCTCCATCCAGCAATATTCTTTAAAGTGAATATAACCATTGAAGGTACAAGCCCTCCTGTTGCAGCACCTTCGATAAGTATGGTGACAAATGTTTGCTTATATATTTTTAAGGCTTTGGAAAAGTATTCATTCTCAGTGAAATTCTTGTTAGCAGAAAAAACATCTACAGATAACATATGCTTAGTGGCAAACTTGTTTAAGAATGGGAATGGTTCTTCATAGAGAAACTCAAGCAACTGATCAGCTAGTTTTTCAACAACTTCTTTAGTGTACTTAATTGGTCTGCCCATTTTCTTCTTTTTTTCTACTGCCATTACTCATCCTCAAGTTTATTCTGACAATGCTCAGCCATTTCTCGATAAGCCATATCATAACCATTAAGAATATAAATCTGTCGTGCTTGTTCAACTTTTGAACGTAGTTTTTCGTGAGCCTCTTTAAATCCTGCATCTCGACCTTGTTCAAAGCCTATACTGTATCCAGCTTGATAGCCTTTTTGATACTGTTTCTTTTTCTTCTTCTTCTTGTGTTTTCTAGGTCTATCTATATAAACTTTTTCTTTGATTATTATGGGTTCGGCTTGAACCTCTTTTATGATAATAGTTTCTTTGGGGACTTCTCTTACTATAACTCGTTCAGTTGTTGTGTGTGTGGGTTGTGGGTTGTTTGATTGGGAACCATTTCCTAGTAGTGTATCGAATAAAGCGCCACCAACTATATTGACTCCGGCTCCTGCTGCTCCAGCGGCTAATGGGTTTTCTATTTGACTTCCTACAGCGCCAGCACCAAAACCAGTGATACCTTGTTTAAGTATTTCTTTAGTGCTAGAAAAAGATAGATTATGAGTGGAGAGTATGATTAGGGATGTAAAGATAACTACTTTGACTGTATTTGATCTTTTAATCATATACTACATGTTTACAGTCAATTTATGTATTTGTCAAGTAGTTATTTTAATAAAGTTTATCTTTTAAGTAAATTTAATATTATCCTCTCTCCACCTTCGAGATACCTCAATACGTCTTTTATCTATACATTTCTTCTTACCACACGTTACCTGGTCGTATCTTTTTGCTATATAGGGTTTATCACATTGTTTGCAGGTATACTTTTCACCTTTCATTTTATCCATGCTTCACCATCCCATATTTTGTTATATTTTTCTTTCATTACAAAGGCTAACCAGAGTTGTTCCATTGACCACCTAGCTCGTGTTGTTAAAATCCTACCAAAATATTTGCTTTTTTGAACGTCTCGGTTTTTTGTTTCACATTCAATGAACTTACTAAAAATTTGAGTTAAATATAAGGCAGTATATTGTTGAGTCCCCTTTGGGTTAAGCATATCCTGCAACTGGTCTTGTCTTGGTAGCCAAGTTTCAGGATAATAGACTTCTGAACAACAACCACAACCACTATCATAAAAATTATTATCAAACCCTCCCACAACACCAAACTTACTCCATTCTTTCTTTTTAGGCACAAAAAAATCTCCATCTATCCATTTTTCTCGGTGATATTGTGAAAATTCTCGTAATTTCTGTATCTCCACCGCCTTCTCACACATCTTAATATATTCTTCTGATTTATCCACTCTTACCTCCCTTTCTCCAATATTTTAATAAGTTCTTCCTTCGTTCCAAAATCTATTATGTTCTTCCTCCAGCAGCATTCAGGATGCTTAAAGAAATGAACTTTTCTATGGTTTGCTAGGTGCAGAGCAACTTCACCAGCCGGAAGCACAACGACAATATCAGCTTCAAGTCCAGGTTCTAACCCTGAATCGGGAGTTGCCATACCTTTGACTATTGTAAGCTTGCCACTTATTTGCATATGTCCCATTTTGATTAATATATCTTCTGGATAGTTTTCATATACGTTTTTCTCTTTAAGAAGGCGAAACCAGCGCCAATGCTTACCATGTTTAAGCGGTCTTTTTGCTTTGCGCCACTTGGTTTTTATTGTAAGGTGTGCATCGTTTTCATCTATCCAAGTCAAAAGCGTCCTGACGAAAGGATATATTATTTCGGGAGGGTTCTGCTTACATGTCATGTTATCGTAATATGCAACTTCAATCATTTGTCTCTATACCTCAATTCTGATTCAGCTTGTCTGAAATCTTCCATTGTATCAATATCAATGCCTTGATGTACTTCAAGTTCAAACATATCAAAACCTTTGCCGTAAAATGTTTTCTGTTTCATAAATTCATCCCTATCGGCGATCCAAATAGCTCCTGAAGGACAGTAATTAGGCTGTAAATCTTGTGATCTTTTCTTATATGCCTTTGGGTTTACTTTTATAGCCCTCCCTATTCTTGGATGAACCTTTAAGGCCCAATGAGGATTTAACCAGTTGTATTTAACTACAGATATTAAGAACTTGTTATCTCTGTGCATAAAGGCTTGATACATCCTGAATATATCAAAAGACGTTCTACAAGGACAGTTTGCACCAAGCTTAATAATGATATCGTATTTATAGTGCTTTAGGCGTTCCATGCGCTGGACTGCATTAACAACAGCTACATTAACATCGGTTTCATCATCATTGTCCTCTGTTCTATAGAAATGGTGCTCTATACCATGATCTTTTTTGACCATACGAGCAATATCAGGACTATCAGTATAAACCAAGATATCAGTATAAAGCTTGAATTTCTTCGCAGCTTCAACCGTCCAAACAATCATAGGTTTGTTATGAATCATCTTAATGTTTTTGTTTTTAATCCGCTTACTTCCAGATCGTGCTGGTATAACTATCAATGTTTTATCCATGTTCTCCTTTCGATTACCAGAGATTGTAATGTTTCCAAATAATGTTTAAGGCATATATAAACCCAGTTCCTACAATGCAGAACAATATAGCAAAACCTATAAACAGTATTAAATGCACATATTTATTACTTCGTTTTGTATCCATATGTGCTCTTGGCAACCTTCCATTAATAAACCAAAAAAGCCTATCTTCATAAATAATGCTATATTGCAACAGTTTAAGTATGAAACATATACAAATTACATAGAAACTACACTCAGATAGATTCATTCGTCATCCAATATATCATCGAGCATTTTCCTCATGTCGGACTTAAGGGAGCTTAAGGGATTAGTGAAAATCTTATACATAGCATCCCCCGAAAACGCCTTACTAATCCTATCCAGCTTATACTTAAGCGCATATTTTTCTTTGGTAACATTAATTATTGCTGTCTTGTGATCGTCAAGAGTACCTTGCAATTCTTCGGCTTGTTCTTTAAATTCCTGTTTCTTAATTAGTTCTTCTATGCGAGGTTCCATAAGCCTGCTAATAGTGTCCTCTCTCGCCTCGATAGTCTCATTCAATTCATCAATACGAGACTCTAGTTCTTCAATGTCCTCTTCAAGTGCTGCAATTTCAAACGCCTTACACATCTTCTCATCTATATTTTTATAGGCTTCTTGCTTTAGTTCTTCTATGCGAGGTTCCATAAGCCTATCAATAGTGTTCCCTCTCGCCTCAACACTCTCATTCAACTCATCAATATCTTCGAGCAGTTCAGCCACCAACTCTACTGTATCTTTAGTTCCTGGTTCGACTGAATATAACAAATTTTTCGCTTTTAAAATATAGATCGATTTCATTTTATCCTCCCTTTTTAGTTTGCTTTTCTACCTCTGACAATCTTCTACTTATCTCTCTGGTACTAACACTTTGAGCTTCTAAAACCTTTTTAGTTAATACTTGTATCTCCTGATAATAGTTTTCAACGGATTCTTTTTTATTTGTACAACTCTGAGCCTGTTCTAATATCTCCGTTCTTTCATCAAATAACCTTTTAATTACATATCCTATAAGAGCTGTCATACCAATACAAATAGTAGATATACTTGCATTCTCTATGGCTTTTTGTATTATACCGTTACTGATCATTTACTTTCTCCCTCAGTTCCTTTATAGAAAATGGTTTATGTAAACAATCATCAGCACCGATTTTTACACAATTCACATAATCTAAGTTATACGCACTTACAACTATTATCTTTAGATTCCTACTAACTGCGGACTGTTTTTCTATCTGTCTTATTTTTTGAATCAAAGTCATACCATTGTATTCATCAAGAAAATTATCCACCAATACCGTAAGGTAGGGTTTACTGTTTTCTAAATTTGACTTAATCATCGATATGGCTTTTTGAGCATTACAAACTGTATCACATTCACCCAAATCTGCCGTTTCAATAGCTTCTTTAATTAAATCACACCATGCCATCTCATCATCTACTATCAATATTTTCTGTTTCATGTTAACTCCTTAAATGTCTTGTCTGGATTCAAGTCTTTAATATCGTTTCGTGATCTATAATACCCTTGTAAGTAAGCACTAGCGTAATCATGGCTCATATCTCTCCATTCAAATGCTGTAATGTCGGTTTCCTTTTTCTTGTCTTCAGGCAAAACAACCGTCCTTTCCACCTCTATCAAACTAACTAACTTTTGAACCACAATGCCAGTATCTATGCGGTATTGATCTCCGTTTTGAGTTAAAGCGTGTACTCCTGCATAATCTTCCCAAGTAAGTGCTTCTTTGTCTACCTTCTTAATTGTACAGTTATCAAAAACCAACTTTTTAACTTCTGCCTCTAGTTTTTCTTTGTTCAGATCACACCCACAATTATCTGTGCATTGTCCATATCTTCCCTTCATTTCACATCCTCCCTCGGAGTTTTCCCTAGTTTATGCCGTAACCTTGCCACAGTTCTTACTAGCCTAAAATATGTACGTTGCCCTTCTGGCGTTAATTGCATTTGGGTAAAATCTTCTAAGGCTTTTAGTTCTGCCTCAAGTCCAGCTAACTGCCTTTCATCAAGACGTTTTAATTTATTCATAATCGAACTAATCCAGCTACCAATCATTGTTCCCCCTTTTTAGTTCCCAACCGTATAACCACATTCACAAGTATATTCTATCCAGCAGGGTTCTTTTATTAATTCTCCAACCATTTCTTCGTTGCATTTAGGACAATTCATTTATGCCTCCCTTTCGTTTTAAGCCCCCTATTACCTGTTCCTAGATACTTTCTACTCTTTACCCATAATCTCGTCACTACAGGCAGTATTTAAAGCCTCAGATGGTTTTCTGTCTGTATCGACCTTGTTTTTAAGCATGTCAGCCAACCCTTCAGCTAAACTCTTTTTGGTTGGATCGAATCTCCCACCCTTATCGTTCATTTCTTGCCGATATCCTTCAAGTAGGTCATCGCAAATTGAGTTCTTTTTAATATTTGAAAAACCTGTCCTGTCTTTATTAGTGTTTATATTGTCTTTTGTGGGTGTCAATTTAGACACTACTTTCGTACGCAATTTAGACACTACTTTGGTGTCAATTTGGACACTAGGTGTCAATTTAGACACTACCCTCCATTTGTGGTAAGCCTTTTGTATTGAAAGAGTTATGGGTCTGGTAGTGTCTTTTTTGACAACACCTTTAGCAACTAGCTTATTAACGGCTCTAATGACGGATCTCCTTTGCATACAAGACATTACAGCAATTTTGCTATAACTGATTTTATCGCTCTTTTTGTTCCATCCATAAGTTTGTCGAATGATAACCCAAAGGACTTGCCATTCTTCTCCAGACAATCGATATTTGCAAAATTGCTCGGCGAGTTCTGTGGCTATTTTTAAATATCCATCTTCCAATTGAACCAAGATATTCCCCTAACCATAAATCAACGGACGGCAATAACAGATACAAAAGACCCAACAAAAACCCTAGAAAGGGCAATGACTGGAACTGTTAAATACCGTCCGAAGAATATAATAATTGTTTTTAGATTGTTTCATATTTTGTCGAATCTTTTGTATGCACCAACTATATCACACCATTGAGCAAAAGTCAAATTACCTCATGTGTTTCTCGGCTCTACCAGCTAAATAAATCATCGCTACACCAGCCCAGATAACCAAGATGCCTAGATAGCTGATACTGAACAGTCTGTACTGTCCTAGCCCCTTAAAAATCAAATCCCATACACTTACCAAGGTAATCATAGAGAACCCTAGCCGTCTTAATATCCTTGTGTAAATTGCTGTGTGAATTAATAGATCTTCAAATAACTGTTTCATTTTTCCCCTTTCTTGTTTGTGACGCTAATCAGTACCGACTAATATCACGCTATAAATTTCCAACAAATCCAAATCCAAACCATAACCCAAAAGGCAACAAAAGAATATAGCGATTCATCTTTTATTTGAGATTCATCCTCAATGCCAAAAAGACGAAAAATAATACCCAGCAACAAAAAAAGCGAAACCCCAAAACCTCCGACATAAATTAGCCAATTCATTTTTCCCCTTTCAGTAACGTTAAACCCTCTCTCCACGGTACAAGTATATCGTGGTGATTTCTAAACTTTTTCTCTTTCAAGTCCATTCTCTTCTTACATTCTGAGCATAACCAATAAGCGTTAAATATAGGCTTATTAGGATTATCTGCATGCCTTCCTATTTGTTCCATAAAGACAATCCATTTATGCTCATTTTCACATATCATAGTTCGTCATCCATTCTCTTTTGTTGTGCCTGAATCTTACCTTGGTCGATTCCTAACTGAAAGCAAATGCCCCCCAGAATAACGTGACACAAGAAACTAAACATCCCTCCCTTGTGTTCCTTTATCCAATCAAACGCTCCATGCCAATTAAAGGATTGCATGAAGCCTATGGTGTTCCTAACAAGAAGTGATGCACCTAACCAGAAACATACCAACATTAAGATTGCCAATAACATTAACATGGCTAAAAACATATAAGCTCTGAGTTTATTCATCTTTGTTTCCTTTCGTCCTCATCAAAACACAATAAGCAGCTTCATATAAAGAATCCTTAGTTTCGATGATATCAGGATGATTCGACCCGTCTTTCCATGCGTAAAACCTATATTCCTTGGTTTCTCCATGTACAATGCTTTGAATCTCCCAGGTATACCCTAGGCGTTCCATTTCTTTTATGATACATAAGAATGGTTGGCTAGGTAATAGCCCTCTTTCTGGACTAGCAATGTTTCTAGCACAGTTATTAATCTGGTCTTCTCTATGCCACTCTGCATAGTCTTTAACATAGTCTTCTCGCTCAAGCTCTGTACTTGTTGGAAAGTAGAGATTGAGTATTGCTTTGATTTGTTCTTCTTGATCGGTCATTTTTTGCTCCCTTCGTTATATTCCAAAAATTCCTCTCATTGCCGATTCTCCTGCTTGTCCCAAGTTTCCAAATAAACCGTCACTAGCAATATGAGGATGGTTTTGTAATTGGTCTCTAAAGCCATGCATAGCTATGCGCTGAGGCCTAACGTCTTCCTTAGTCGCTCCACCTTCTAACTTCAACATGATCTTTCTGCACTCGAAATAAATATCTGCTTCGGTTTGTTCTCGGATTTTGGTTTCGAGTTTTTCTAGCTTCTCTCTTGTTTCGCTGGAGTCTTTCTTGTGTTTATCTATCAAGTATTCATGTCGTTCCTGTTCTTTTAGTTTTTCGTGTTTTAAAACATCAACATATCTTTCTAATCTGCGTACTTTCTTCTTGTTAAACATTTCCCCTCCCTTTAGTCTACTTACGAGTAGCTTGGAAATAAATTATCTCTCTCAATCCGCTCTTTAAGCTCCCGTATCTTAATCGGCAAATAAACTCCCGTTTTCTTCAAGAGATCATAGAGATCGTCAAACGTCTTATCTTTCAACATTTCCGTTTTTAATTGTTCTTGGAATTTCTTGGGAACTTCCATCCCCATATCTTCATAAAGCACACTAGCGCAATCAACGCAGTATGTATGACTAATTCCCCCAGCTTCGCCGGATACTGCTGGGGCGGTCTTCAGCACGTTCTTACAAACCGAACACATTGATACAAACAGCTTTTCTTGCAGAGCTATTTTATCGCAATAGGCTTGCCATTCAGATGGGGACATTTCCCTTTCTTTTGAAAGCTTATGTAAGGTTCTTAGAATAAACTCTTTGTCATCCATCTTGCTCCACGGATTCAGCGCATCGGCTTTGAATGACGCTAAGAGCATTAGGATTAATATTATGGTTGGTATGTGGCGCATTATTTTCATAACCACCCCAATCCTGACAATGTGTTTTCTATGTGCTTTTGCATATTGTCTGGGATATCGTATTTCTTGTAACACCTCGGCAAAGAATCCTTAAAGCTCAAATCAGGGCTTCGCCTGTTTGCTGCCTTCCAGTCTGCAAGCATTTCTAAAACATCAATAAGATTCATCTCTGCAAATCCATCTTTGTGGTATGCTGTGTGATGCCTATTGTTAGCATAATGGTGGTCAATAGCGGGTTTTATGGCATCAACACATTTCTGATATTCTGGTGTTCCGTAGTTTGCCTTCTTGAAATCTGGTCTGGTTTGAACAAAAGCATCATGTTCTTTTGGTAAGAATTTACTTTTATCGTGAACAATGCCCCTTCTGTTTAGTTCGCCTTGTATCTCGTTTAAGTTTTCCGCTACTTCTATTCTGTGCATTAATAGGTCTGTTAAAACTTCTGTGCTTGTATCCATTTTACTCCCCCTTATTCAAAGATTATCATTATAAAACTTTTCAACGTTTGTTAGAACCTTGAGATTGTATAGTTTAGGACAGCACTCTTGACAAGCAACAATCCAACCATTGATAAACTTATCCCTACGATGTGCCACAAAAGATAGTCCTTTTGTGCTATCACATAAAATACATGCCATAACGTAATCATCATATTGACCGTCTTTATTCCCTATTTTTTGTATCATTTTATTCCTCCCTAGGTTTCCATTTGATTATGCCGGCTTTGGCGATTGCTGTTACTATTTTATCTGCAAGCTCACAATCGTCTATACTATGAACAACATCACCACAAATACAATTATGAATCTTTTTAACGTCAATTTCGGCTACATCGTTTATGTCTAGTTCTGTGTTTAGGATTTCTTGCTTATATGTTATTCCTCCATGTTTAGGGCAAGGAAGAGGTTCCCCACAGACTACATTCATTCTTCCCTCTTTCCATCTTCTTTGGCATTCTTTTTCTTTCGGCAATTCCTCAGCGATCAAAGTATCAGATATTCGTTTTTTCATGGGGTTTCTCCTTGTCTTTTTTAGTTTCTTTCGGATAATGCTCACATTCAGAGATATACCCCGTTGGGCTATCCCAGATATATTTTCCGCATATTTCACATCTGAAATGACTCACTTTTTCTCCTTGTCGTAGTTTATGGGTTGCACATAACAAATATCTTGTTCTAAAATTTCACCCATTGAATGTGCCACTAAATATTCTTCTTTTATCTCAAACCGTTTTTCTGATCCTATGCCTTTGTCTACCAAAAGTGCTATCAATTTTGAACAGATTGTATATCCTGACTCACTCCCAATTCTTGCTATCTTCTCAATCTCGCTTTCTCGGCTCATCTCTCCCCCCTTATTTAGTAAATCCAAACATAAACCAACAAGGCCAATGAGGGATTTGAACCCTCATATCCATCTACTTGACTGGGTGCTGTCCCACCAACCACCACTCTCTAAACACATGGTCTCTAACCTCTGTGTTCTCGCCCATATTCATTTTGGGTTACATCAATTGGCTTTGTTGGTCTATGCTTAGATTTTTAAAGAACTACGCTTGTTTCTTTAACTTCACGGTTTTTGTTTAAAGTTTCTTTAATGCTAATTTAGTATTTCTTTTTCCAATTAGATTTTTAAAAAATATTAAGAGCCAGAGCCATAGCCATAGCCAGAGCCAGAGCCAGAGCCATAGCCAGAGCCATCGCCATAGCCAGAGCCATCGCCATAGCCAGAGCCATCGCCAGAGCCAGAGCCATAGCCATAGCCAGAGCCAGAGCCATAGCCAGAGCCATAGCCATAGCCAGAGCCATAGCCATAGCCAGAGCCAGAGCCATTATTTTTTATTTTTTCCATATAGCTACCTCCTCAAAAGATTTTTGAGCTTTAAGCGTACAGGGGATTACCTCGACGACATCCGTAAGTATTCTTTTTTCAACTTCAACCGTAAATTTGCAATTTTCTGGTTTGTTTGTACCATCAACGGCAAGCTGGCTTAACGCACAAGCTCCATCCCAATACCAAATACCTCTTGAATTTAAAATAACAGCCTCTTGTCCTTTTAGATATTCAAGATAGCCAGCAAAAACACCAGCTCTATCTGTTCTTACAATTGCATAATTTAATCCATCTGATTGTTTAGCTTTTTCATAGTCGTTTTTTTTCACATACTCGATTCCATCAATTGTGACTGTTTTCATTTTTTCTCCTTTTGTTTGTTTAAAGAACTACGCTTGTTTCTTTAACTTCACGGTTTTTGTTTAAAGTTTCTTTAATATCCCATCCAAACTTTCCCCATACTGCACCACTAAATCTATTTCATTATGCACACAATCAGAAATACTCTCTCTCTCCCCCTGAACTAACGCTTTCACTACTTCCAGTTCTTTTTTTGTAAACTTCATTTGATTCTCCCTTGTTTTTATTGCCAAATTGACAATGCTCACAAACATATCCTGTCTTTTCAAACACTTTAGCTTTTTCCTCAACTTTCTCAGGTATCATCTTTATCGCCCACAAGCTATAACAACGCTTACAAATCACTCCAATCATTCCCGTGGCAATAGAAGGAAGTACCACATGCAACTTTTCCCCGTGCTCATTTATAAACATTATATTTAACGTTTTCTTTGGCTCTCTCATAACGCACCTTTACAATCTATAATGATGCCTGCGATACTCATCGAAATGAAAACTCCAAATACTAGTATAACTATTAATATATTCATGACTACCACCCTTTCCTTAAATTAAGTCTTTATTACCTACAACTCTATATGGTATGTCTGTATATATGGCCTCAAACAGCTTTTTCCTTAGCATCCAATCTCTTGTCATTACACCCTTAAACTCATGGACGGATATTGACCCATCTGTATTATGTACCGTAAAGTCGGGTTTGTGATGTCCAATTGTTTTTCCATTCACTTCAAGAGCATATCGTTTCTCATATTCATATTCCTTTATTGCTTTCCCTTTTTTCATTAAGAGCAATTTATTGCAATATGCAGCCTCACCCATAGATGGATGATAATGGTCACTTTCACATCTGGTAGATTTCGCCCCGTACTTATTGTTTGTTTTTCCCCAAGTTCTTTTAGTGAAACGCTTCATTCGTGCTCCCTTAGTTATTAATATCTGATTCAACATCTATCATCTCTTCCGTATCTCCCCAATCCCTTACATACTGTTCTTTTACCTTCTGAAAAGTGACGTTTAATCTCTTCCCTTTTAGCTTATGTACACTATCAACACCAGGAACCATATTGCCGTCCCTACCCTTAAACTCGGTGAACTGCACTAGCGTTTTCTTTGCGGTGTCCTGATCCTCGTTAGCTATCTTGAGTATCATCTCTCTTAGCTTAGTTCTTCTCTTAGCCTCATCTTCTCCTATAGGATCAGATGCTTGTGTGAACTGGTCTGATACTTGTGCTGTTTTGGTCACTCTTGGTGCCTGTGAGGCGTTATCTCTCGTATCGGCATCCTTTGTATCATCTATTAAGAAAAGCCCGTTAAGAGCGTATTTACGAGCGTATGTTGAACTCGATCCAGAACATTGAGCATCATCCATGCCCGTCTTAGTTAAAGCTTCCCTTGCGTAAGCACTTACTTTGACAAACTTATCTCCTTCCGTTAATAAAGCAGTTGCCTTAATATAGACTCTGCCCCCAACCTCCACCACTTCATCACTTAATGTCAACAATAACCCCGCGGCAACACATAAAGGTTTAACCGCTTCAAGAATATCCTCACACGATCTGTAGTGAAATTTCCCATAGTTGTTATACTGTCCTTTTGGCGCTTTTAGTGTTGCTTGAATCTCCATTAGTTTCTTTTGCATTTCTTACCTCCCTGCTGGTCTTAAAATTGTTTTACAAAGAAAATACTCTTTTCCATATTTCTGTCTAGCTTCAATATCACAATCTGGGATCTGTTCTAAATCTTCATTTTCCAGACTACAAAAGTCATTCAAACACATCTTTTCCACAAAGAACAAATTGCTGTCCACCATCTCATCCCCACACTCTGGACAATACTCTAGCTCACCCTCACAATACAATTCTCCCTGATAAAACCATCCCATGACTCACCTCCCGTTAATCCATAAATCTATCTACTATAATATCTATGGTATCCTTTAATGTCCGTTTATTTGTTTTTGAAATACGCTTTATCTTCTTGTAGGCTTCTTGAGATATTCTAATTGGTTGGGTTTCTTTCTTTTTCCTCTTCATGGTATCCTCCTTTCATTCTACTTTGTTCTACTAGTAGAGAGTATACCACAAAGCGCTACTTTGTCAAGTATTATTTATCATTATTTTAAGATTTTTTAAGTCATTTAAAATGAAGGGCTTATGAACACAAGGAAGCCGAACCTAGAAACAGGAGAATCAACAACTAGGATTTATCGGCTTCCTTATTTTTCTTAATCTTTTGGTATAGCAATTCTATTGCAAAGTTTAAGATACTACTTGATATGTGTTTAGCGTTGAATCGTTTCTTGAAAGATTTGGTTACAGATTTTAGCTTGTCGATGCCGGAGGTGTTTTGTCCCCATTGTCCAAGTATTAAGCTTTCTATGTATTCTATTTCATGTTGAGTGAATTGTTTAAGCGCTGGTTCTATTACATCTTTTAGAAGCATTTCTAATATGGTATTTAACCACTCACATTTCCAACCCTTAAACCAGTAATATAGTTTTGTTACCCATGTTTTTTTCATTTTTCCCCCTTACTTTGATCTGCTAATAACCTTTCACAATAAGCATCACTAAACGCTTTAATGAAAGGTACCAGCTCTTTTTGGATTATCTCTGATCTGTTCTGTCTAAATTCTGCGTCTAGCGCTTCATCAGTAATATCAGCAAAATGATAACCCAATCGTTTTGGATTATGTTTCTTAAGTCGTCCAATGATTATTCCTGGTACAAAAATTGTGGTTAAAAGATCTGTTATACTCATTTTGTTCCATTGGTTAGTTTTTTATGATCCGTTATACTTTGTGCTCCTAGAAATCCTATTACAACAGCCCCTACGGTAAGCTGGTAGGTTTTAGCATCATATTTCAACATAATTGATGTTATGCTAATACAGAAAACCGCCCAGCAAGCAAATACGCATCTTTTATTTTTCATGTATGGTAGCCTTAAATTTATCAATCGTGTACCTTATTTTATCTTTCCTTGAAGGTTTCTCTATAGATTTACCCTTCCTCAGTATCCCCAGAACCTTATCAAGTTCAGCAAGAACGCTTTGCTTTAGCTTCTCATTCATTTTAAGGGTGCTGATAACCTTACGATTAACAAACAGTTTGATTTTCATTTCTTTAACGTCTTTTATCCAATATTCGACTTTGGCTTTTCCCATTAAGTACCCCTGTTATATATCTTTTGCATTAGTTGAAACATTTCTTTAGAGCCTTGTTTCTGCTCTTTCATTGAGTCTTGAACATAGTTTAGTTTTATGTCAATACCCGTTATATATTTCTCAACATTCACAATACGTTGTTCTTGAGAGTCTAGTTTTACCTCGTTCTTATCAACTCGACAAGTCTGCAACTTTATATCCTCTCGGCTTTTACCTATATTAGCAAACGCATTAAACATAAACGTCAATATGGTAATGGCTCCCACTGCTATATATATCCAATTCCTGAGTGTATTACTCTGATCTGTTTTTTCTTTTACCATGACTACCTCTCATTGATTATCTTTATGCACTTTAGGATTGCAAAAACCAATATTCCTGCAAATATTATTTTTAAAATAGTATGTGTCATTTGTTTCTGAGAAGGTTTAAACTTACGATTTCTTTCAATAAGTCAAATTTGGTATTACCTTCAAAGCTGAAATCTCCCTCTTTAATTTTTACTTCTTGTTGTCCTCTCATCTTAACGTGATAAATCTCTTCGTTGTTCTTATATACCCATGTGTGGGTTGAACAGCCTTGTAAGAGAAGGCAACTACTGATTATCAGAACCGCCCTTCTCAAAGCCTCCCCCTTCTTCTCCTCCACCTGGCAAAAGCCTATTAGCTACACCTAACCCTGCGCCAATAGTAGCACCACTAATGATTCTTTTGAAAAGCTGGGCTACATCTTGCGCTCTGTTAAACTTATTCAAAGCATCAATGGCTTTATTCATAGTTTTGTTGGCATCTCCTCCGGCTTTTTTAATAATGTTTATCGCTGTCCTAGATGTTAAATCGCCTTCTTTGGATATTTTCCTGGCTAAAGCTCCTCCCTTAGTCGGTACTTGTAAGGTCGAATCCACTACGGTTTTCCTTAAAAACTGCGTAGCTCTCTTTAGTTCTGTAAAACGTTCCTCGGCATCTAAGACTAATTTACTTGCCTTTTTGCCAGCAGGTCCACCTATTGATGTTTCAATGGTTTCTCCTATTAGTTTTTTAATGCCTGAAAATGCCTGATTAATATTTATATCGTCTATTCTTTCAACCGCCCCTTTTGCTTCTTTCCCGAATGCAGCAGGTTTTAGTTGTCCAAGCCATCTTTTAAATTCTCGTAATTTACCCACATTCAAAGAACCTGCGAAATCATCTATATCACCAAACACTTCGGATGCTTTCTTTTTAATTACTTTAGGTAAGACACTAAACGACTTAGTAAAAGTATCTCTATTTGCCACCATATTTTTAACAGGTTCAAATGCAGCGTCAACTTTTGGACCTATGATATTTGCAGCTTCATCTGTAGACCTTATGACAGCTTGACTTGCTTTTGCTATTCCTTTATCTGAAGCTTTTGACAGTGTGCCAAATGCTCTTTTTGCTTTATTGGCGATGCCAATAGGTACAGCTAAACTTGTTGCAATCCCAGCTAATTTAGCTGGTGTTTCGGGCAATCCTGCACCTCTAAAAACGTCTTCAAATCTACCTCTCTTTTGAAGTGTCACGCCTTTTAGACCTTCAGTTGCAAGTTCACCAAGACTTGGTTTATCTTCTTTTTGAAGTCCTAAAGCAATATTAGAAATCCCAGATTCTATAGCTTGTGTGGGAACACTAGCTGCTGAAAGTCCAGCTAATGCAATGTCCCCAGCTTGACGTAAAAAGCCTGGCTTTCCTTGTCCTGGCAATGTAGGCTTGAATCGTTCACCCAGTTCTTGCTGTATTGTCCCACGTTCAGCTATCCTACCAGGAGTTTCCTGCTGTGCTTGTGTTATTCTTTCTGATAAATTAGGTGCTGAAGCTACTTGTTGCCCAGGAAGAGAAGTTACCCCTGGTGTGGTTTCGGCAAACTGTTCAAAATCTTGTAAATTGTTAGGTTTTGTCCTTTTGGTACTACCGTCAGGACTCTCTAAGAATTGTGAAAACTTTCTAAAATCTCCCAATTGTCCTCCCTTAATCTAACGCTAAAACTGTATCATCTTCATCAATTGTATTTATAAACTCGGCTACCTTATCAATCGGTATATTAAAAACCCTACCATTAACACTAAACCTCTTAGATGTTGGAGCAAACTTATCAAGTGCTATCTTCCTCTCTTCTGCCCCTTCAGGAAGCGTAAATTCAGGAACCGCTAAAATAGCTTTAGTTCTTTCCTGTAAATCTGCCCTCTCTTCTTCTGTCAGTTCCCTCCCTATAGCTCTTGATGCTGAATTTGCTAAAGATTGTGCAACTAAGAACTCCATATCCTCAAATATTCCTGTATCTTCCGGCAATGTCTTTAATAGTTTATTAACAACTGATTTTATTATTCGTGAACTTCCTGTAATAATTTTAGAAAGTGCCATTGCTGTCTCTATCCTTTGGCCTTCAAAAGCTTTCGTTGCTGAGAACCCAGTAATATCTAAAGCATCCGCAACTGAGCCTATTGTAGATTTTAACAATGCACTTTCTCTACCGCCTGGAAGTGGAATGTTTGGAATACCACTTTTTTCTCTAGTTGCTGCTTTCCATACAGAAACGGTATTTTGCAAAAGAGCTGCTACAGCATCTAGGCTTCTTGTGTTTTTTGATATTTCAGCCCTACCCTCATTTAATATCTTCTGTTCAGCATCCTCTAGTTTGCCCTGTCTCGCAAGTTTGCTTTCCAAGAACTTAAGCACTAATGGATTTGCTTTTGTTGTTGTGGTCCTTTTTAATTTACCTGTTGAATCTATACTTTCGCTTTGACCTGACAAAAACAATGGAATCCCTTGAGTCTCACGTATAAGTTGTTGTATCGTAAAATCATCACTTGTAGCACCGGGTTGAGTAAGTTTTTGTTTTTGTTCTTCACTCAAAGAAGGCGTTTCTATTTCGGTTTGTACTACCGTTGGTTCTTGTAGATCTTGAGGTGCTATTGGTTGCCTTTGAATGCCTTGAAGACCTTCTTCCTTATCAGCAAGTTGACTTAATGATGATCGCTGAAAAGAAGCTGGAGTTTGCGTAGAAGATATTATTTCTTCATCAGCTAAAGAAGGCTGTAAGCTATCTGGTTGAACTTGACCAGAAACTTGATCCTGTAATCGTGGTTGACTCAATAGCTTATTGGCTCTCTCTTGTGCATCTGCATCAATTCCTTGTTGAGTTCTGAATTTCTCTAGTGCTATCAATTCACTTACTGTATTGGGTTTAGTTCCCCCACCACTAAAAGGTTTTCCAGCCAGTCCTTGAGAAAGTCCAGCTAAAGCACCTCTAAGATTAAACCCACCACCACCGCCCCTAGGTCGGCTTAAATTGTCAAACTCCGACTGAGTTGATGACTGTAATTTCTGAAGTTCAGCTACATTGCCTGAACGAACAAGTTCTTCTACCTTAGCTCTGTCTAAAGCCATTCATTCCTCCTATTTATTAACCACGGATGCACGACGTTGTGCATCTCTTAGAAAATCTAAATCACGTTGAGCTTGCTGAGCTTGATCATTGCCTCTACTATCCAAAGCATTCGATCCACCACCCCGACTCAACGCACCTTGGATAAGTCCAAGTCCCGATTGTAATGTTTGGTTTTGTGCTTGCCCTTCTGCCTGATTTAGTTGTAAGCCCAATGATCTGTCTCCTGTAAACTCTCCAAAATCAAATCCAGCGGCTTGTGCTCTTGTTGCTGCTTCTGCTTGTGCAAATTGTCCCAATAACTGGTTAGCTTGATTTATTTCGTTTCTGCGCTGTACTTCATTCTGCACGGCTAATTGGGCCACCCTCTCTTCAATGTCTCTCTCAGCGGCCTGTGAGGCTAGTGCAC
>Ga0255047_10000343_pt1 | contig 37658 bp, 59 predicted proteins | sample JV7_2_1_MG_FD_183640 | JGI IMG/M metagenome (GOLD analysis project Ga0255047, IMG submission 183640) | Seawater microbial communities from Jervis Inlet, British Columbia, Canada - JV7_2_1 | ecosystem: Environmental > Aquatic > Marine > Inlet | place: Canada: British Columbia | collected 2016-10-06
GCTTTGCATGTTTTGCGGTGTAAAAAAAAAGCCGTCAGAGTAACTACACTTTTATTCTAAGGCATCAACACACTATATGCAATACATATGTATAGAATTAAATTAAAAATGCATTAGAAGGCATTAAAACGAGTCATGATCATCTGTGATATATTTATTTATTCACAATCAATCACACATGATGATGATGAGGTGACAACAACACACCACACAACGCAGTGACAGTAAGACATGCAGCGTATGATGATAGCACATAGACATGCAATTAGTGATGCATCTCATGCAATTACATAGATGATGATCATGTGATGATGATGTGATAATGATAATCTAATCAGATAATAAAATACATTTTTAAATGAAAAAACATTCTTAAGTGCATACCCTATCTCAGCCCTTGATATGACTAGGAATACACTCTTAAGTGAATACCCTATGAATTTGCGTATTTTGATCAAATATGCTCTATAAGTACTATGAACGCTCATATTTTTGGAATACATTTTTAAGTGAATACCCTAAATAGCCGTTTGTAGTTCTTTTATAGTTTTATTCTTTTTTTTTTCAGAATCGGGTTCTAAAAAGGGGTTATAGGGTATTCACTTAAGACTGTATGCTAAGTGATACCATAGGGTGTAGACGTTTTTTGACGTTTTTAGGGGGGTATTCACTTAAGAGTGTATGCCTATGGTATCATTGACGCTCAGAGCTTTTCTCAGGGGGTATTCACTTAAGAGTGTATTTGAAATGATTTGCAAAAGAGTTGCAAAAAGGTTCTCCACTTAAAAATGTTTTTTTACTTAAGAATGTTTTTTTGTCCAAAAAAGATTTATATATTTGTTGAGAGATTACACAAAAGAGTAATAATTAAAAATAAGTCAAATGAAAAAACAAAAAAACTATTGGGTGGATTCAAACAACAACAAATGGAGTTGTGATTTATACACCGAAGAAAAAGCGATTGAGTTAAGTGGTACGCTAGTTAACTGTAAAAACTGTATTAATTGCAGTTATTGCAGTGATTGCAGTTATTGCAGTGATTGCAGTTATTGCAGTTATTGCAGTTATTGCAGTGATTGCCGTTCTTGCCGTTCTTGCAGTAATTGCCGTTCTTGCAGTTATTGCAGTTATTGCAGTAATTGCAGTGATTGCCTTGATTGCAGTGAAAAACACAACACATCAGAGAATTTAAACATACCTACAATTAAAAAAATTCATCAAAAAGTTTTAACCGCTGTAAGTAAAGAAGGAGCTTTAAACATGAGTGACTGGCACTCTGATTGTGGCACTACTCATTGTCGAGCTGGTTGGGTTGTTGTCTTGGCTGGTGAGGAAGGTTTGAAACTAGAAAAACAAACCTCTACAGAATTTGCAGCAAAGCAGATTTACAAAAAATCATCTGACATTAGAGTGTCGTCTAATAAATTTTTCGTTAACAATGAGGAGTCTATGGAGGATATAATTAGGTGCGCAAAAGAGGAGAAGAAATAAAAACCACCCCTAACAACTAGGCGGTGAAAATTAAAAAGAGATTATGGAAAACAAACTAAAAGAAATTGAAAGGCTTTTTATTATACATGATGACCTTGACGAAAAAAAGAAAAAAATTGAACGATTGATAAAAGAGAATTTTTCAACTGCGATTGATTTAGAGGAACAAAAAAGACGATTCAAAAAACTTATTGAAGGCAATTTAGAAGTGATTAAAGAATTAACCAAAAAACAAAAGTGATGGGTTTAATACTAGCAGCAACAATGATAATAGCAGTTGTAGTGATTGCAATAGGGCACGAACGTTAAAATTATAACGGTAAAGTATATGGTGTCGTAGCGGATTAAACGCACAAACATTTGATTAATAAATAACTTAAATAAAAAGCAAAATGAAACGATTAAAAACGAAAACAAGCTATGCACTATATACAATGTTGTTGTTAGTGTTTTTTACTTCTTGCAGTAACGAAACTACTATGTTTTGGAATTGGAAAGATGTTATAGGTTTATCAATATTTGGCATATTAATACTTGCCTTTGGTGTGATTATGTTAGTAGAATGGATTAAAATAAAATGGCGAAAGTTTCGTAAAAAACATTAACTACAACGGTTTGGCTAAACTGCGTTTTAATGCTGTTTAGGTTGTGTTGTAGTGAGTACGGAAATTAATAACTAAAATTAAATAGAATGAAAATATTACATATTACACCAAGTTCAAAAGGGTATGAAGAAGTTACCTTATTAGCGAATAGAATTAGCAAGACAAACGGCTTTAGTGCTATTGAAAAGAATGGAGAACAGTTTATGACTGGTGGCTTCTTAATAAATGATACACCACAAATAAGAGCCGTATTGGATGCGATACCAACCGACAAGCAATATGATTTTGTAAAAGAGTTTAAGCACGACCCTTTTGTAAAGTTTTATTTAGAAGAAGAAAAGTAGTATTCACTACAACGATGATAAGGCTAACGGCTTTTTTAATTGCCGTTAGGATGTGTTAACTACTTTTTGGAGTAAAAAAAGTAAAAAATGGGTGAGCTTTATTAGAGAAAACGGCAAGCTAAAATATTTAGGAACTTTTTCCCAAGAAAAAGAGGCTTCACAAGCATATCAAGACGCATTATCAGACATCGTGTCCAACGCAAATAATTAAATCTGGGAAATCTTCATTAAATTCATTCATAACCAAAGTTAATCAAATAACAGGTGTAAAAAGACGACATTTAGCAAGGTAAAAGGTGTTTTTAAACATAAAAAAATGATAGCGTCAGGAGCATTAACAAACCACACATTGATTTTGTTTTCAATAGTATTAATTTTTAAAATAGTAAGATGAGTAAAAACGAAAAGGTAATTAAGTATTTGAGGGAGACAGGGCGTGATGATATGTGCAGTGCTAATGAGTTATATTTATTTTCAAAAACATTAGGCTTTCAATTATGGGATGTCAAACGATCTTGGAAAGAACTTTTAAACATATTCAAATGAGGAGATTCAAAAAGCAGATGTTAGGATGGTTGACACCTAAAGTGATTGAAAAGGAGTTTTGTCAGACATTCAGACTTGAGAAAAAGTTGGAGACAATAAAAGGGAGAGTGATTGAGGTAAAGGAAATAAGTAAAAACATAACAATGATCAAATATGAAAAAGTGTAAAAGGTGCAAAAATGGGGGTGAGTTCTCATTGAATAAATACAAGTCTGATGGATTTAGTGATGTTTGCAAACAGTGCTCAAATGAGATCACTCAAGAAAGGAGGAGGAGATTGGATGTCATGTTGATCGGAGTTGAGTTGTATAATGTGGAGATTTTTTCTGATCTGCACAAAACATGGAAAGAAAATGGATTTCCTCCACACTTGAAACCAGTTGTTGTCAATGATCGTTGCATGACAAAGATGGATAGCAAAGGATTGAGGAGTAGAAAAAGAACAAAGGTTGTGATGAATGGTGAAACTGTTTTCAACAGCATCTCAGAGGCAATGAGAAAAACAGGTGATTCACGTTTGTATATCAAATGGAGTGCATCAAATGGAGCGTCAACAGATGGGAGGAATAGTTGGGAGATTTACCAGGGATAAAAAAAATAAAATCTTTTTTCTCTTTTATGCAATTATTTCACAAATAAATACTTATCTTAGTAAAAAACAAAGCCAAATGACACAAATCGAAACAACAACAAAAGGATTTTCAAAAGCAACAAAAAAACAAATTGTTGCATTATTACCAACAGCACGAACATTTTCAAAACAACACATGGGAATGATCAGGATTGCAGATGCTAACAACAAACAAATTGCAGTGTGGCACAAAATAAGATATGAAGGTCAAAAGCCAACATCAAAAAATGCAATGCTCCACATAATGTAAACCAAAGGGGAGGGAATATCTCTCCCTATAAACCAAAGCCAAATGAACAAATACAGAAACACCCCCCGAACAAATTACATGAGTTTAGCTGATCAATGTCAGGATCTTACAACTGAGTATCTGATCAAAAAAGTTGGACTCACAAAAAGATTTGATGATCAAATGACAATCATGAGAGAGCTTGAAAAAAGAGATGAAATGATGGATGATGATTTTATGGAATTACTTGAGACATGCAACGGAATATAAACCAAAAACCAAATAAAATGAAAATGGATTACGAAGAATTTTTAAAAACAAAAGTAAAAACACACATATCAAGCGGATTTGATATTGATGAAAACTTGTTAAACAAAAACATGTTTGACTTTCAAAAGTTTATTGTAAAAACAGCATTGAATAAAGGACGCTTTGCCGTTTTCGCTGATTGTGGATTAGGAAAAACATTGATGCAATTAGAATGGGCAAATCAAGTTTTTAAACACACAAAAGAAAAAGTTTTGATTCTTGCTCCATTGGCGGTTGTAGAACAAACAAAAGATGAATGTAAAAAATTTAATATTGATCCATTATGTTTTGATATTACAAATTATGAGCAGTTAAAAAATATTGATACTTCCATTTATTCAGGAGTTGTTTTGGATGAAAGTTCAATATTAAAAGGGAGAGATGGTAAAATGTCCAGACTTATAATTGACACATTTAAAAGCACTCCATACAAGTTAGCATGTACAGCAACACCATCTCCAAATGATCATATGGAATTGGGGCAGCATTCTGAGTTCTTAGGATCTATGCCGTACTTGGAAATGTTAGCTATGTTTTTTGTTCATGATGGAGGAGAAACAAGCAAATGGAGGTTAAGAAAACATGCTAAAGATACATTTTGGAATTTTGTGATGACTTGGGCTGTTGCCGTTGATAATCCTGAAACATTAGGATTCAAAATGGATGGATATAATTTGCCTGAAATTGAATACATTGAGCATATAATTCCAGTTGAAAATTTAACAGGATCTTTATTTGGTGATGTTGCTGTTTCTGCTACTGAAATAAACAAGGATTTAAGAAGGAGTTTAGATGATAGGATATGCAAGGCAAATGAAATAATTAATGAATCACCTGATGATCAATTTATAATATGGGGATTGCAAAATGCAGAAACTGACTCACTAAACAAAACTATTGATGAAAGTATAAATGTACAAGGATCTGATAAGCCTGAAATAAAAGCTAAACACTTGAATGGTTTTGGAAAGTCTGAATTTAAAAGATTAATTACAAAAACATCAATTGCATCATTTGGTATGAATTACCAGCAATGTAATAATATGATATTTTGTTCTTATGACTTTAAATTTGAGCAGTTTTATCAAGCAGTAAGAAGATGTTATAGGTTTGGACAAACAAAAAAAGTAAAAGTTCATTTATTAGTTCCTGAATCTCAGCAAAATGTTAGAAAATCAATTTTACAAAAAGAAAAAAACCACTTTGAAATGATAAAAGAAATGAGTAATTATTCCGCAAAAACTGACTATAAAACAGCAGTATCAAAAGTAAGTATTAATGAAAAATCTGTTGTAACAGATGACTATTCATGTTTCAATGGAGATTGTGTTGAAACATTGAGGCAATTGCCTGATAAATGTGCAGATATATCAGTTTTTTCTCCTCCATTCGCTGAGTTGTATGTTTATTCAGACAAAAAAGAGGACATGGGAAATGTGGCAAATTATAAACAGTTTGAGGATCATTTTAAATTTCTGATTCCTGAATTAAAAAGAGTTGTGAAGGATGGGAGGATTGTTGCTATTCATTGCATGGATTTACCAATTCAAAAAGGGAAAGAAGGTTTTATTGGATTGAGAGATTTCAGCGGAATGTTGATTGATTGGTTTACTGATCAAGGATTTATATATCATTCACGAGCTACTTTATGGAAAAACCCAGTCACTGAAATGCAAAGAACAAAAGCATTAGGATTGTTGCATAAAACAATAAAAAAAGATAGTTCAATGAGTAGAGTTGGTATTCCTGATTATGTTTTGTTTTTTAGAAATGAAGGAGAAAATTTAGTTCCAATTACTCACCAGGATGTTGATGAAAGTAAACCTGATTTTTTACCTGTTGATTTATGGCAAAAATACGCATCTCCTGTATGGATGGATGTTGATTATAAAAGAACATTGCAATATAGAAGTGCAAGAGATCACAACGATGAAAAACATATATGCCCATTACAATTAGATACAATTGAAAGGGTGCTGCATTTATATTCAAATGAGGGCGAGACTGTTTTGAGTCCATTTGGAGGAATAGGATCAGAAGGATATACTGCCATCAAAATGAATAGAAAATCTATAAGCGTTGAGTTAAAAGAATCATATTTCAATATCAACACTAAAAACCACAAATCAGCAGTTAGTGAAAAATCAGTATTAAAACTTTTTTAACATGAATCAAGAGCTAGAAAATCATATTTTGATTGGTTTGTTTAAAGCAACAATTGAACAAAGTACAATGCTAAAAAATCAATTTAGTCATAAGCCAAAGCAAGTATTCAATTCATGGCAAAATCAAGGTAATACGCTATTGAATGAGCTTGAAAAAAGGAATGAGATTAATGAGGATTATATTAATTCAATTACTGACATCATCCACAACATTATGGATGGAATAAGGAAAGACAATGCAAAGTAAAAACAAAAGCATTGTTGAGAGTTTGACTAATACTGTGACAGGTTTATTGACATCATTTTTGATTCAGATAGTAATATATCCTTTGTTGGATATTCCTGTGACCGTTGGTCAAAACATATTAATCACATTAGTTTTCTTCATTGCAAGTTTTTTGAGAGGTTATTTGATCAGGAGGTTTTTCAATAAATTAAAATAAACTTTACTTTTATGCAATTATTTGAAAAAGATTTGCTTATATTTACATTATAACTTTAAAACATAAGCCAAATGAAAAATCAAATTAGAATACAACAAATGGGAATGATTGACGCAAAACCTGCAATAGAGTTCAAGGTTGGAGAAAAAATTCAATGGAATTTTGGATCTTACAGCGTAATCAAATCAATCCACAATGAGACTCCAAAACAAATTCAATTTGTTACTGATGAGTATTCATACAATGGAGAGTTGCAAAACTCAAACATCATCAACAGGAGATTAGGAAAAACAAGAATGGTTGCAATCAAAAAATAATTAATCAGGGAGGGCATCAAGCTCTCCCACAATACAAAGCCAAATGAAAGTCAAGAAATTAAAAAAGCCAGTGCAACTCATGGGACATCTTGAGAGTGCAGATGATTTGATCAACCATTTAATCAAAATGGGATTCCCTCCACAAAACATTGTGTGGACAGGAGTTGGAATATTTTTCACAGTTTATTGTGAACTAAAAGAGGAAAAAGAATTGGAGGAGTTTGTGTCTCACTTTTGACAAAAAATAATATATTTGCAACAAGCCAAATGATAACAAAAACATTTTGAGTCCCTCAATAGTTGTATCTTTTTTCATTTGGCTTTGATTAAAACAACTGAGGGACTCATTTTTTTTAAACCACACACACAATGAAAATAAACCACTTTAAAAACTTGCAATTATTACCATCCAAATACAACCAACATGTCAAAAGAGACAAAACCTTTAACCTCAAACACTTCACACAATGGATGCAATCGGTAAAATAACTATTTTCAAAAATATATTTGACACCACCGATCCATTGCACATTGATGTTGTTGAGATCCTCAAAAGGATCAAGGATGGCAACTCAAAAGATATTGTTGAAAAGATCAGAGCGTCAAATGATAAGGATGAAAAAGGTGAGATAAAAAAACGATTGCCATCAATTTGTTTTTCGGGCAGATTCTCAGAGCGCAAAGCATCATCATTGTTGGAGCATTCGGGATTGATTTGTTTGGACATTGATGATTTAAAAAAGAAAGATTTGCAGATAATAAAGGATTTGATCTGTGATGACGTTCATGTTTTTGCATGTTTTGTGTCTCCCTCAGGAGTTGGATTGAAAATTATTTTAAAAATACATCCTGACAAATCAGAGCACAAATCTCAATTTTTAGCATTGGAGCATCATTTCAATCAAGTGCTTTCGCAGTACACAAGCACAAAAAAGAATTGGGACGAAAAAAAGAATTGCAAAATAATTGAATCACAGGGTGAGTTTTTATTGGTTTGTATTGATCAGTCAGGAAAGGATGTTGGTCGTGTATGTTATGAGAGTCATGATCCTGAGATTTATTTCAATGCAGATTCAGATATTTGGATCGAGTGCAGAGATGAGGAGGTTGAGCAAAAGGAGGTCACTGATCCTGATGAGGTGATTGCAAAGTTGCAAACATGGATCGACAAAAAAGAGTCATATTTCAAAGGTAATAGAAACAATTTTTTGTTTCAGTTTGCAGGGTCTTTGTGTAGATATGGAATTTTCAGCACACGCACACAGGCATATTTGCAAGAAAACTATCCTGATTTTCCGATCACTGAATTAAAAACAACTGTAAAATCTGCATACAACACAAATGAGTTTGGCTCTCAATTTTTCACAAAAGCCGAGTTGAGATCAAGGATCACAAAAGTAAAAGGAGCAAAGGAAAAAGATGTCACAGCGTTTTGGAGCATCAACGACAAAGGCAGGGTTGTGATTGATCCAAAACAATTTTTGAATTTCATCAGTGCAAACGGGTTTGGAATATATCGACAAGATAAAGGAGATAAAAAATGGAGCTTTGTCCAGGTGACAAACATGATTGTTGATATTGTTGATGTGATGGATATCAAACACCATATATTGAAATATGTTGAGAAACATGCACCTGAGCCAGTTTTTGCAGAGTTGCAAATGAAAAACAGATTTTTTGAAAATACGTTTTTGAATGCTTTGCCAATTTTAGATGTCGAGCAGATCAAAGATAATAAGGATTCATCTTATGTGTTTTTTGAGGATTTTTACTATGAGATTTTTGCAAACGACATTCAAAAGCATGATTATGTTGATTTGAAAGGGAGACATATTTGGAGGAGTCAAATGTCAAAAAAGAACATCACAAACATAAAGGATTGCAAAGATCATGATTTCACAAAGTTTGTTTGGAGAGCAATTGGAGAGGATGAACAGAAATTCAATGCTGCACGTGCTGCACTTGGTTACTTGATGCATACATACAAGAAAAGGAGATTAGCAAAATTAGTTTATGCCTGTGATCAGAGTGATGGAGAGTTGGATGGAATGGCAGATGGAGGAACGGGAAAGAATTTGTTTTTTGAGAGCATGAAATTTGTCAGGTCAATTGTTGATCTTGACGGAAAGGATTTTGATAAAAGAGATAAATTTAAGTTCCAGACAGTGCAGAATGACACACAGATGGTATCAATTGATGATTATGAGGGAAACATCAAAGAGTTGTTCACACGTGTCACAGGACATTTTGAAGTTGAGAGAAAGGGATTGGATAAAATTGTGATGAGTTTTGATGATGCACCGAAATTGATGGTGAGTTCAAACACATCTCCAACAGGTTTTTCAAGTTCGTTTCAAAGACGTTTGCACATGGTTGAATTTACGAATTATTACAGTGCAGATCATACACCAGCAGATGAGTTTGGAGATAGGGATTTTTTCAGTGATGATTGGAATCAACATGATTATGATTGTTTATTCTCGTTTTTGTTTGGATGTATTCAGCAGTATTTGCAGACAGGATTGAGGACATCAGAGAGCAGTGATGGAGCGAAATTCAAACAAACAGTGATGAACACAGGGATGGATTTTGCAGAGTACATGACAGGCTTTGACATGAGTGAGTGGATGAATGGGAGGTTTGCATATGATCAGTATTTGAAAAGCACAGGTGATGCAATTAGTGCTCAAGAGTTTTATTCTAAGCTGAGAAAGTTGTGTGGAATTTACGGATGGACACTTGAGTCAAAGGGAAAAGGGATTCAAAAGGATATAAGAATAATTAAAACCAAATAAAAATGAATGCACAAAAATTTGTAAAAGAGAACAAACTTCAAAACATTGAGTTGGAGATTGATGGAAAACGGGAATCAATTTTGTCGATCCTTGAGAGATTTCAACAACCGATTATGAAAAAATCTTTTGATTTGGACAATACAAGGATTGTGAAACAAAGAATGTTGGACAATGAACCGATGTCACTCATGACTGAAATGCAGTACAAAAGGGAGATTGTTGAGTGTGGATTGATCATCAAAACATTAATGGAGTTATGAAAACAAAAAGAAAATTGATCCTCATCATATTAAAAAGCATTTTGAATTTTATTTCAGGGCTGTTTTTATTGATTGTTTTTGGATTTATTTATGGAATTTATTGGATATTAAAAAAGATTATAAACAGTCAACGTTCCTCACTGAGATAAGCAGGAACAAATTTAAATTTTATTTATTATGTTACAATTTACGGGTACTTTAAAGATTAAAAAGGATGAGCAGGTGATCTCCGACAAGTTCAAAAAAATGGACATTGTTGTCAGTGATGATCATGATAGTTATCCACAACTTGTTTCCTTTCAGTTGGCAAATGACAACATTGCAAAAGTTGCAAATATTGAGATTGGATCACAAGTCACAATCACTTTCAATTTGAGAGGGCGAGAGTGGACAAACAAAGAGGGAGTTGTGATGCATTTCAACACGCTTGATGCATGGAAAATTGAGGGCGGTGCTATCAGTGCAAACGCTCCATCTCCTGTTGCTGATGTTGCTCCAATTTTGGACACAAACGATGACGTTCCCTTTTAGTCACCTGCACTCCTGTTGAGAAATGGGAGTGCATATTTTTTTTAATATGAAAACAAACACAACAACATCATATGAATTTCAATTGGGATTTAATGATAATTTGGATGAATATCTCCACAAAGTCACAATGAACTATGTTGATTTTCATTTGATAGAAATTAAATGCCTGAAAAACTTTGATTATATCAAAGAATACCAAATCATATTTTCACATGAGGCAGATGTTCCATCACTTACAAAAGATTAAATGAAAATATTAAATTTATATTCAGGAATTGGAGGGAACAGAAAATTATGGGATGATGAACATGAAATCACATCAGTTGAACTCAATGAGGATGTTGCAAAATTGTATCAATTAAATTTTCCAAATGACAAAGTGGTTGTTGGAGATGCACATCAATATCTACTGGACCACTTCAAAGAGTTTGATTTTGTGTGGAGTTCACCACCTTGTCAGTCACATACAAAGTTGATGAAGTTCACAAGGCATGATGTTGTGAAATTTCCTGCAATGGAACTATATCAGGAGATAATTTTTTTGCAAAACTTTTTTAAGGGGAAATTTGTTGTTGAGAATGTTGACCCATATTACACGCCATTGATACACCCAACAAAGAAAATTGACAGGCATTTGTTTTGGTCAAATTTTAATTTGGGTATTTTTTTACCTCCAAAATTTGATGGTGATAAATTGAAATCTCACAAGGGGGAATTGGAAAAATACTACGGTTTCAAACTACCTGAAAAAAACATTTATTTTGAGGGTAGTCATGATCAGTATAAAATTCTTAAAAATTGTGTTCACCCTCAAGTGGGAGAGTATATTTTAAATTGTGCAATGGGAATCATAAAAAAAGAGAATCCAAACCAAACAAGTATTTTTGATAAATGATAAAATTGAGAGAATATCAACAAAATGGAGTTGATAAAAACAAATAAAAATTGGTCATGGTTGAATTAAGACAAACACAAACAGATGCATCAAATGATATAAAACGTTTCTTTAAAAAAGGAGGTAAACATGCAATTTTGCAGGCTGCAACTGGTTTTGGCAAAACTTATTTATTCTCATTCATTGCAGAAAACGCAGCAAAGAAAGGAAAAAAGGTTTTGATAATAACAGACAGAACAGAACTACTCACACAGACAGGTGGGAGTTTAGAACAGTTTGGAGTTGATCCATATTTGGTGAGAGCAGGAACAAAATTTTTGAACTTTGATAGTGATGTTTTTGTTGCTATGTGTCAGACATTGAGAAACAGATTGAAAACTCCAATGTGGAGGAATTGGATCAAAAATCACATTGATTTGGTGATCATTGATGAGTGCCACAACCAAATTTTTTCCTATTTATTTGAATCAGGTTTGGTTGATGATAAGTTCGTTTTGGGATTCACAGCAACTCCACGCAGATCAGGAAAGATGAGACAGTTGGCATTGGATTATGAGGAGATAATTGACACCGTTTCAGTCAAAGATTTGATCCAATCAGGACATTTGGTTGGTGATGATTATTTTGGAGTGACAGGTGCAGATTTGAATGAGATGTCATTTGATAGGATGAAAGGAGATTTTGATGAAAAGGAAATGTTTTCCCGTTTCAATTCTCCAACACTTTATGCAGGGACGGTCAAAAATTGGATGGAGTTTGCAGAGGGAACACACACAATTGTTTTTTGTGTAAACATTGAGCATGTGATTCATACATGTGAGGAGTTTCAAAAGAATGGCATTGATGCACGTTTTCTTGTCTCAGGGATGTCCAAACCTAAAGAACCAGAGAAAGATGCATTGGAGGGAAAATGGACTCACTACACAGAGCGGATGAGGTTGTATGATCTTTATCACTCAAGGTTTGGGATGTGGAGTGGAGAGAGGACCACGATGATCAATAAATTTAAGAATAAAGAGTTTCCAGTTTTGATCAATGCAGGTATTTTGACAACAGGATTTGATTGCCCATCAATTGAGACTGTGATTGTAAACAGAGCCACAAGCTCAACAACATTATGGTTGCAGATGATTGGCAGAGGATCAAGGATATTCAAAAACAAAACACATTTTAATTTGCTTGATTTTGGAGATAATGCATCAAGGTTGGGACATTACACATCACCTCAACATTGGGGGTTGTGGCATGAGGCATCACAAGGAGATGGAACAGGTGTTGCACCTGTCAAAGAGTGTGGAATTGATATGAAACCAGACAAGAACAGCAAAAAAGGATGTGAGAGGTTGATCATTGCATCATCAAAAATATGTCCATTTTGCGGATTTATTTATCCAAAGACACAAGCAGAGGAAATTGATTTGGAGGGATTGGCATATGATGAGCAAAAACACATGGCAATCAAAGTGAAAAAGATCAAAGATATGGATTTGAGTGAGTTGCATGATTATTTCAAGATCAAGAAACACAAATCTGCATGGTTATGGAGGCAGTTATATTTTAGAGGTGGAATTGATTTGATTGAGAGGTTTGGAGATGAGATGGGATGGAAAAAAGGAACTATTGAACGGGCAAAAAGTTATGTAAAAGGTTTGTAAATGTAAAATAATTACTATATTAGCACAAGCCAAATGAAAACACCATGAAAAAACAACAAATGTATTGCCTGAAATATTACTCAGGAGAGAGATTGATTGAGACAGTGATGAGTTCAAATCCTTTGCCGTTGGTAAAGTGGAAAAAAAAGAAATGTTTCTCTGCATACAAAAATGGAAAATTAAAAATTGAGAAAGTATGAAAATGTATCCAGGACAAAAACAAAAAGAACTAAGAAAAAATCAAATTGGTTGTGGATATTGCTCAAAGGAAAAAACATGTAAAATTAGAGATCCAAAAGTCAACAAAGCAAAACAAGGATGTAAAGATTGGCGACATTGGGAAAATGAAAAACCGAAAATAAAATAAGTTATGGAAAATTTGAAATGGTTTTTAGAGTTTACTTTCAGCAGTGTTTGGCACTTCATAGGTGTTATTATGTTAACAAGTGTTTGTACTAATTTTTTTCCTAATCAGATAGGAGGATCAAGAGTGATATATAAAAAAAACAAAGATTAACATGAATGAAAAACAACTCCAATCAAAAATTGTGATGGACTTCTCACACAAAATGCCTGAGGAGAGAGGATCTCTTTGGTCCACAAGAAACACAACATTCTCAGTGAGAGATGGTCAGACACAAAAAGCAATGGGAATGATTCCTGGAGTGAGTGATCTGATTTTGTATTTTGAGGGAAAGTTCATTGGCATTGAGGTAAAGGTGAGAGGATCATCACACAGCTCAAAACACGTTGCACAGCAATTGAAATGGGGTGATAAGATAATCAAGGCAGGAGGCAGATGGGTGATTGTGACATCAGTTGAGGAATTTTGGGAGGTGCTCAATGAGAGAGATCCTTTATACACAGCAGAAAAAGTCAGACAAATGTTGTTGGACGGTAAATCAAAAATAAAATTTTAACATGGATAATGACTTGAAAAGTGCAGCAACATTTTTTTTGCATTACATCAATGAGAATGATCAGTTTGTTGTTGAATACTTAACATCAGACAATAAAAAAAGAATGTTTGGAGCTATGTATGGGAAATTTAAAAAAGAAACACAAACATCATTGAGTTATTATGTGAGTGTGAAATTGTTTGAAAAATTAATCACTAAAATATTTTAATTATGGAAAAAGAACAATTTGGTTTTTGCACATGGGATGAGTTGTCAGATGCAGAGCAATTTTTTTATGTGTTAAAAGAAAAGGATGCAGAGTTGGATGCAGAGTATTTTGGCAGTCCTAAACATATAATTGAGCGTTTTGACTGATAGAGAGTTCATATCAACAATGATTTTGTGGATGTTGATTGTTTTCATTTTGATTTTTTCACATTGATTTTCAAGTAGTTAGATAAAATATAAAATCTTTTTGCTTAATTATGCAATTATTTGTCAAATATATACTTATCTTAGTGGGGCAAACCAACTAAAAACACACAAAATGACACAATCACAAATCAACAGAGAATTAGAGAGCACAAAAAAAGTAATGAACAAATTGATGGACTGCATCAAAAAAGGACAAATGGAATTTTATAGTGATTATTTAAAAACTTCGTCTTATTACTTAAAACTTTCAAAATTCAAGCCAATGCATAATTTGAAAACGGTTTAAAAAAAGGGAGGTGAAATTCCTCCCAATAAAAAACAAATCAAAACATACAATGGATGTGATTATGTGTTGCAAGGATCTTATTCAATGGCTCCATCAATCTCAGCAAGTAGAATTGTTGGGTAACAAAAAAGGGAGGAAACCACTCCTCCCTCTAAACCTTTAAAATTCAAAACTTATGAATCACACAGTAACAAATATAGTAAAAAACAAGATATGGAAAAGGAAATATTAAAAAGAAAAAATGTTGTAATTTTAGTAAACGAAGAAAACAAAATGGAATGTTGGGGATCTTTAAAGATGGCATGTGTTGCTCATCCTGAGTTGGTTTATAACACATTGACAAAATTCAAACTCCCTTTGTTTGTCAAAGGTTGGGGTATTTCAAGAGTTCCATTCAATAAAATAAATGATGGCAAAAGTTGAAAACACTGTTGAATTGATTGAATTTTTGAGAGAAAGGCTCAGTGAGGATGATTTGAAAATTGCAGGGAAAATGATTTTGGACACTTGCAAAGAGTATACAGATCATGAAATTGAAAAACAAATTAATATTTATTCACAAAATTAATGAGAGTAATTCCAGTAAATAGCGTTACAGATGAGGATTCATGCAAGGTGATTGATGATGAGGGCTTTGTATTATACGAAGGATCTCAAAGAGAGTGTGATGATTATATCATGCACAGGATTTAAGGCACTTTAACAGTAGCCACTTTTGCTCCAACAATGTTCACAGTGATCGGTGTTGGAACATATGATCCACCTGCTGCTGTGATGCCTGTTGCAATTTTTACAAGCTCCGCATTGATCAATGCAACCTCTGCCTGTAATCCTGCATCCAATGGAATAAACTTTACAACGTTGTCAATATTTCCATTCAATTGAATCGTTGTGCCACTTGCAACAACCTCACCTGTTTTTTTCAAATGCACTGATCCCTGCTCAACTCCCTGTGAGTTTGTAGCGTAGATTTTAAGCTCTCCAACGTCTGCAACTTGTTTTGTGTTGATGTAACCTACAACAACCGTTTTGCCTCTCTCAGAGCTCTCCATTTGTATTGCAATCATGTCTTTGATTGGTACTGAATCAAGTCCATATGGCATTGACTCATAAGATGTTTGGATGTCCTCTTTTCCAAGTCCTAAAATTTTCAAGATCCTGCGCCCACTTTTCAGTGATGATGATAATATTTTTGATATTTTAACCATGCTCTTTTTCTTCGTCAATTTCAAAGATGTATGAAGGAGTACCACCGTTGTATGTCTCAGGTAAAACACATGTGATTGTTGCCACTGTTTGAGTTTCATCTCCATCAAGTTGCACTGATTCAATAAACCAATTTGATTTTTTATACAAATACAATTCAGGATTCCTAACAGTGATGATCTGATTTGGCTTGATCACTTTACCCTCAATCTCCCACATTGATGTTTTGATTGTCAAAACAATCCCTTTCATCTCTGCTGATCTTATACTCTTTGCAGCCTCCAATGTATCATTGTCATCTCCACTGTTCTGCTTGACTACCTTTGGACGGTAAACAAAAGGAACCAAAGGATTTTGGATGGTGTTCTCACCACTATTCCCTCCCTCAATTCCTGCCTGTTTTTGCACAGTGATATCAGAGTGCATTTTTTGACCATTAAATCTCAATGTCATTTCAATGACACTTTCCAAACCTGACTCAAAATGAAAGATTGGAGTTGATCTTGTTTTTGCTTTCGTGAATAATAAATCCCCTGTATTTGTGTGTGATAAAATGATATCTTTTTGAGATGCTAAAGATGACAAATACCCTTTCATTGTGTCAGTATCTTTTGCCGTTGTTATGTCATAAATCTGCTCCATTTTACTTGCAACAGATCCATCAATTTGAACGTTGAAAGGGAATTTTGATGCAAACCTTTGTGCAATCTCTCTCAAATTCTTTTTATCTGACTGTAAAGGATAAAGATCAACAGGGATTTGACAATCCTCCAAAACTCCTGACAATGAATACCCATTGACAGAACTCAAAACCTTTGCTGATTGCTCTCCAAATGCTTGACCTAAAATCCAACCTCTCAAAAGTAATTCCCCATTATGCTCAATATCAATCTGATGATAATGTCCAGGTTGGAACAACAATTTGTGTTCAGGATTCTCAGGATCAAAATAAAAGCTGAATGAAAACGCTGATGCGATTGCATCATATCTCAATAATAATGAGAATTTATTATAGGTATCAATTTCAAAATGTCTCTTTACTTTTAAAATCATATATCAAATATAATATTTAACAGTGATATCCTTTTGTATTTTCAACATCTGTTTTATTCCAAAACCGTTGTTCCTGATGATTTCCAAAATTGATTCATCTCCATTTGCTAGTCCATACAATGTATGTGTGAGGGAGATCAAATCAGTTTCATCAGGAGTGACATAAAATCTCTCCTGTCTTGCATTCAAACCAATTTGGAAAAGGTTTGACATTGTATAATTTAAAAGATTGTTTATTTGGATGATTGATTGAGCTGCTGGAATGTAATCATCTGGATTCCCTCCTGTACCAAGTTGCATATTGTCCAAATCCAATAAATATTCAGAAAAAAGCCTCAATATCGAATCCATTACAGCTACAACTTTTGGACGGTTATCATAATCTTTCTCATCAAAAACATTTGTTGCTGCAACTGCAACTGCATTCAATGTTGTCCCTGCTTGCCACTCATAGAATTGTTTAGTGCTTTTTTTGACAGTCGTTGATGATCCAACCACATTTTTTCTCAAGTTGGAAAAATTATCTGACAACATTGCCAATCTACTTTGCACTGATTGACCAAACAATGCAGGTTTTTCAATATACGTCTGTGTTGCTCGAATTGCTAAAGATGCATCAGATGATGCATTTGTCATTGCACTTTGAGCAGTATTGAATGCATTGAAATACTCATTCCCATCTGAGGGATCTTCAATTTTTGTGTCAACTGTTGCAAATGCTTTTTCATTGTCTGCTTTTGCTAAATTGATATCTGATGATGATGGAGTGACATTGTTTTCAAATGTCGTTGCCATTTCCTCATTGGCAAACTCTGCATCCTCCTCAATTTTATCTTGTGGAATTATGAGTGCTTTTGGATTTGTTTCAGTGATTGTCTCTGTGACTGTTCCTGTAATTTTGGAAACATTGTTTTGTGTATTATCAAACAAAAGTGATGTTGGTTGCACATTTATCAATCCGTACAACGGATGTGCAATGATCCAAAACCTTTTATCTGCTGCTGACAGTTCAAATTCACGTGCTTGATCCAAATGGTCATCACCTTGAAAATATATCTCCAACTCATATTTTGCTCCCTTTGGCTCCCTACGATCAACCAACGTCCCTGCAACTCCTGGAAAGTTAAATTCCTTTACATTGTATTCAACATTTTTGTTTGCATTCAACCACTCAGGAGTGTATTTCACACCATCTCCTGTTGTGATTTCAAAACTTTTATTGACTTGTTCAATCCAACTCATTTCATCAATCTTTTAATTTGTTTCATTCCCTCAACTTGATAAATTCGTGGAATCATTTTTTGGCTTTTTGTTGCTGAACGCTCCATGAAATGAGTTGCTTTTATTTGTGGTGATCTCCCTTTTTTGAAGTCATAAATAGCAACAGATTTGAATTTCAGTTTCTTTTTGGATTTATTCATTTTCGTAATCCTGAATAAAATTCCATTTTGACCAATCACGTTCCCTCCTTTACCTGCTTTCATTGCAGCTTTTATGAAACGCGCTCCCCTTGATCCTCCTTTTTGTTTCCCTGCTCTGACAATGTTTTTGAATTTGGTTGTTCTGTATTTATTTTCAACCAAACCTTTGTTTGTGCCTCCCTTTCTTGCTGATTTCAAAGGAACAAACGATCTTCCTCCAATTTTCCCTCCTTTCTCTTGTTTCTCAAGATCATCCACTGCCTGTTCATCTCCATCAATAAAACCAATAGTGGATTTCATTGTTTTCACATTGAATCCTTTTGCTTTGAAAACTCTTGATTTTGCTTTGAAAAATGTTTTTTTTCTTTGCTCAAAAGTTTTTTCAGTAGTACTCAATAATGTCCTTTTTTTAACATCAAACGCTGCACCATCCAAAGTTCTACGAATGGCAACAGGGAGTGCAGAGCGGTGCAATTTTTCCAATTTATTGGTCATCACAACCGCTGCATCAGTGTTGATATTAAAAGCAGTACCCACAATTAAGGGTTTATATTCCTATATTTTGTCCCTCAACTGTCATGTCAGCATTTCCAGCAACCCATGTTAATTCTCCTGCAATACCTTTAGGAAGTAACATTGATGCAGAGTCAACCTCTTTAAACCTGCCAACTATGTCTGTCCCCATTTTTAAAAACGCTGAGAAAGTTGCTGAAACTGTACCACCACTATATGCATAAATCATACGATCCTCTGTCGACGCAGGAATTACAATTAATCCTGATGATAAGGTTGTTCCATTTATTATGTTAACAATTGTTGAACTTGCTTTTGTAGTGTCTGCAATCTTAGCATTCAATGCCTCCAATAATTGATATCCGTTTGTAACGTTGTCAGGTAAATTGTTCTCAGTAATACCTCCATCAATCAACATTTTCTGAAACAATTGAATGATATCTCCATGCAATATTTCACTGTAAGTTGTTCCAATTGTTGCACCAACTTTATCTCTCACCCTCCCTTTTGGATAATCTCCTGATGGAGCGTCAACGTTTGGGACATTTACTAATTCTCTAGCCATTTTTTTATGTTTTTATTTTTTTAATAATTCAACCGCTTTACCACCAAGAGTATATGTTGCAAAAGTTGTCATTGGATACTCCACTGCACCTGCAACTGACTCCATTAACTCAAAGTCAACATCTAAATCAAAAAAAGCTGTGATCAAAATGATTCCCTGTGTCATGTAATATACAAAAATAGAAATAAAAAGATAAACCCTCCCCTGAGAGAACTTTCCTTTTTCTTTTAATATGTTGTTGAAAATTGTCATTATTGTTTCACCACTTCCAAATTCCCCTCAACTCCTCCAGGTCTTACAGTTAAAACAGGATTCAAACCAAATCCATGTTCTTTGCATAAAGCCTGAAATGCTTTTTGAAAATTTTCAATTTTCTCTTTTTCTTTATTTTTCAATAATTCAATTGCTTTTGTTTCTTCGTCTTTTCCTGTTACTTTTTCCATTTTGATCTGTTTTTATTTAAGTTAATTCTTCGTATTCTACTGTATCGTTTTCAACAGGTACTAATTCCTGAGCATCAATAAACGCTTTGAAAGCTGTTTCAACTTCTGCTAGTGTAGCGTTTTCGTCTAATGTGTTATCATCCCATCTAAAGTATCCTTGATGCACTTTTTCTCCGCTGTCGTCAAAGATATAAATGTTTTGCTTTTCTCCACCCTTTAAAGTGAAACAGTGAAAAGCGTCATTTACTTTACACTTTGAAACTCCGTATTTATCCAAAGCTATTTGAGCTAAGTTAATACCTAATTCTGTACTTTTTTCTGCTATTGTCATTTTGTTGTTGTTTTAATTGTTTATGTAAATATTCCTATGCCTGTTGATGAATCTAATCTAGCTTCCAACTCATCTATCCTAGTCTGCATATTTATTACAGTACTGATAAGCGTTTCTGCTTCGTCTGCCGTAACAAAACCAAAAGGTGTTGTTTGTGTTACCGCTTGTATTGCATAGTCAGGTGTGAAACTACCCGCTTGAGTGGTTGATGTTAAAGTAGCTGTTAACGCTGCTCCTTGTGCTATTGGTGTTGTACCGAAAACTCCTAAATTTCCGTCTAATAGTGTTGAGCCTACTACGTGTAGCGTTTCAGTGGGTGCATTTGTACCTACTCCAAAATTAGCGGTTGTAACTCCGTTTACATAAGAATCGTCTCCGTTTGAAGCTAATCTATGTTGAATAGTTGCACCTCCGTAGTTGTAAATGTCAAATCTGTTTAAGTTGGTTACACTCCTAAACAATGCGCTTAAGTCGCCGTTTGCGTCGAACATATTGCAAAGCTGACCGCCTAAAGAATGTATATTTAAAGCTGCGTTTCCTGTTGTTCCGTTTATTCTAAAAGCTTGACCGTTGTTTATATAAGAAACAGCACCAGAATTAAGCTCAATCTTAGGAGAACCCCCATCATACAATATAAGACTACCTTTTCCACTTCCTCCGCTAGTACCTACCCTTAAAAGTAAGCCTGTAGCGTCTTTAAATATAGCCGAAACGCCAGCTAAACTATCAACCGTTAAGCGTGAAGGTGACGCTGCTAAAGCTCCAATAGTCGTATTACCTTCTATTAAAGTATCGCCCGCAACATGAAGTTGTTTTGTACCGTCAATAGCTCCCGCTGTAGTACTAGTAAATCCAATACCAGTATTACTAGATATGTAATTAGGTACTGCGCTGCCTCCAAACCTTAATACACCAAGCGCATTAACATTTAACCTAATCTCTGGTCTAATAGGGTCTAAAGGGTCTTGGCCAATTTCAACTAATGGGTTTGTGTGAATTGATGGTCTATCAATTCTTAGATTACCGTTTAAATGTAGGGCTTTGGTGTTGTCTATATTGACAGCGGTTGAACCTATAAAACCAAGTCCTAAATTTGCCCCCACATAGTCAGGTCCAAAACCACTTAGCTTAGTGAAAATTTCGTTAGTGTTGGGATTTCTTAAAGTAAATTCAGGTCTGAAATTATTAACTGTTGTTGTTACTTGCATTAGTGGGAAAGTACCCACTCCTCTTGCTTCTAAAACTACAGAACCTACCGCTATATTTGCGTTTTTTGCTATTGTAGTACCACCCGTAAAAGTTAAAGTATCTGTCAAAGTAGCAACCCTTCCCGCTCCTATTGTGTCGTCTGCTGTGTAAAGGCTTGGTGAACTTGCCGCTGCCCAACTTCCATCAGCTCTTAAAAAATTCGTTGTTCCTCCACCTGATGCAGAAACTACCCCTTTTAAAGATGATGAAAAAACATTCATCATTGCAGTTGCCTCAGCCTGTGTCAAATCTTTTGGATCTGCTGCAATACCTGTGTTGTTTCCTTTTATTGTACTTGCAGCCATGTTTGCTGCTTTTGCGTTTGTCACTGCATCGTTTGCAATAGTCAACACCGTTGCCCCTGTTGCGTCCCCTGTGTGGTTTTCGTTTGAATCTTTTGCCGTATTCAATGCAACCGCTGTATTGTTTGCAACCTCAACATCAAAATCTGAGATGTCTGCTGCAATCAATGTGATTGCTCCAACTTTCCCTGCAACACTTATAACTGAATCAATATCATCTTTTTTGCTCCAATTTGCAGCATATGTACCTGTGCTTGCATTGTCTAAAATTGCCAATAATGAATCACCAAGATCAAATGCAACACCATCAACTGTTCCTGCTGTGCTAACATTCCAATAATACCCTGCTTTTGCCGTTCCTCCTCCTGGAAACGTCCCAATAGAGGCATCCCATCCCGTTGATGGATCTTGCAAAATCAATAATGCTGATGATTCAATAGTTGTCAATCTTGAGTCCAAACCACCTGTTATTCCATCATAATCACTCTCAATCGAGTCAATCATGTCAATCAGTTGAGTGTTCAGGATTGCTCCTGTAATCGCTCGAACTCCGTTTGTGTTTATGTCGTTATTGACTTGAGTCCTCAAGTCGTTTAAATCTAGTACTGCCATTATGGTATAAAGTTAGTAAAATCGTTATTAAAATCATCATTAAAATCATCCTTTGAAAACTCTGCATAAGTAAATGCAACAGTATTTGCAGGTTTTAATTTTAGAACTAATTGCCTAAATTCTGCTTTTCTGTCAAAAGGAATCAATGCATCAGATGGAAATGAATTTCCACTGATAAAAAAAGTAAATCGTAATTTATCCAAATAATCAACAGATGCAGACATTTCCATCTCTCCCATCTCACCACCGTCTCCCATTTCTGAGATTACAGTGTCAGTGAAAAAGTCAGCATCCAAATCAGGATCAATATTGTTTGCAATGATCTCAAAAGGATTCACAGTGTAAAAACCTCCCATTGTTCCAACTCCCATCTCTGTCAATCCCATTTGCTCAACATCAGATGTCAACGTGTATGGATCAATAACTCCGTAAGGATCAGGATTTACAACCTCACCACCCATCTCACCATCTCCCATTTCAGCAACTCCCATTGGCGTTGGTATGGTTGACGATAAAGGGAATCTATTCTCTGTAACAATCACATTAAATCCTGCTGCCTGTAATTGCCCCTCAATATACTTGTAATGTTGTCGAGCTGGAATAGTTCCAGGATGATTCATTTTTCTTTTAATTGCCAACATTCTGTCAGACAATAAAACAAACTGATTTGTGATCAAACCCAATCTCCTCTCCCATGATGTTGCATCATCTGCTGTGAAATTAGGATTGTCAGGCAATATTGAATCCAATATTGACAAACCTGACTCATAAGCCTCGTTTTCACTATCCGCCAAAGCAGTGTGCATTTTCTCTTTTGTACTTCCCGATACAATTTTAAACGCTCTACCTTTTGGATAAAACCTTTGAGTAAGTTTTAAAAGTAGTTGTTTAAACATACGTCGTTGGATTAAAGTGTGGAATGTCTCCGTTGTCAAAAGTAAATGTTGGTACACTTACAGAGTCAACCTTTAAATCAATACCTGTGAAAATTGATGTCGGTTCTGCTTGTAGAATTATAAACGTTAAATTGTTAATGCTTAAAATGTCATTTTTGTTTGCCAACACATCTGCTGCATCCACAAAAGGTCTGACTTCATTAATGAATGCCTCAATTGCATTGTCAATACTTGTTTGAATTGTTGGAGTCAGATTTTGATATCCTGTAATCTCCACATCAATCTCTTTTATTGTTACTGGATTGAAATCAATATTAAAAACTCCAACAGGTCTCCTCCCTCTTTCATTCAAAGGTTTTGTTGTGTCAGGATCAAATTCAACAACACTTTCAACATCATTCAAAATTGTCAGAGTTGGTGTTCCTTTTCCATCACTTGAATCTGCAACTGTTGCCTCAACAAACAACTCAATCTCTCCTGCAAAACCTTGTTTTACATATGGATAAACCTTTGCAACTCCTTGAGCATCTGCACTCCATAATCTGTAATCTGTTGCAGCTCCTCCCTGAGGTTCTAATTGATACGCCTCAATTGCTTTTGCTCTATAATCCTCAATTGATTCAGCAGATAAAGGTGATATCAATTCAACTGTAACAATCACAGATGATTCAACGTTTGCAATTGGTGCTGTTGATGTTAATGTGTCATTGATTACCAATTTTGAATCCAAACCACCCTCCAACGCTCTCACATCAATTGTGTCTCCTGACCCTGTTAATGTATAATCATTATCTAATTGATACAACATTGATGGAGATGAGCTGTCATCATCTGATTTGAATGTTGATGATGCTTTGATCACTGCACCTGCTGTTCCTGTCACACCAACTGTGTATGTGCCTGATTGAGCTGAAAATGGACTCCTGCCCAACTTAACTCTCCCGAATCTCTCAAGTGTTCCTCCGATTGATTCAGGATCAGCAGTGTCAACAAAGATGTTTTTTTGAACATCTCCAATCATCAAATAAATCAGTTTTAATTTCGCTGCCTGCACTGCTGCCAATGCTCTCAAGAAATTACGCCCAAACAAAGGAATTGTGATTCCCAACTCAGACTCCAACTGCCCTAAAATATCAGTATATAACTGATTCAGAGTTGGTATTGTTACCGCCATTTTTATATAGTTTTTTCAATTATTACCTCATTTTTTAAACTGTCCCAAATCAATTGGAACTCTTTCACTGCCAAGTTTCCAGGCTCTTGCAAAGATGCAAAAATTGAAACTTTATCATCACTCAAGATTGAAACTGAGACTGTCACATCTGCAATATCTTTCATGAACTGCAAATCCTTTTTTGCTGCCTCCTCAATTGTGATTCTCCCTGAGGAATCCAATGCTGTATCACTTAATGTTTTTTGTAAAGTTGAGTTGAATTGCACCTCTTTTTCATTGTCAAACAATAAAGAGTTGCCAAACCAATCCTCCCTCAATTCAGTATCCAACTCATTCCCTGTTGTTGATACAGTCTCACCAAACCAAGCCATATAAACCATATTGAACAAACCTGATGTTGATTCAATATCATTTCCATTCAATTGTAAATCACCTCCTGATCCTGTTTCGTACAATACAATATCCTCCATGATATAAAGTTAATTAAAAGCACTCAATAATGATGTTGTAATTTTAGGAAAAAAGTTGTCATCTTGCTCTAACTGTGTTGATCCTTTTGGAGCTAACACAGTAAGTGTTGCATTTGTGTTGTTGTTGTTCTCAATCGTTTCTTTCAACGCTGCCTGTTCTGCCTCTTTTGGATTCAGTGCAGGTGTTTCACCTTCAATTGTTGCCCTAAGATCACTTAGTTTATCTCCAAGTCCTAATCCCAACCCAATACCAGGAATACTCCCCAACAACTTCAAAGCATATTCAATTGGGGCAAGTAAATAAGATAAAAGAGATTTTCCAATTTCTTTCAACGCACCAACAATACCACCGTTCTCAAAACCTTTTTGTATTCTGCTCCATGCATCCTCGAACCATTGCAAAATATTTCTCACAAACTCAAACTGAGTGATCCATTTCATCACTGCTGTTGTCCACTCATCCCAATAAACTATTGCAAGAACTATCAATGCAATCAACGCTGCAATTGCAACAACAATCCAAACGATTGGATTCACTGCCAAAGCTGCATTCAACGCCCATTGAGCTGATGTCATTATATATGTCCCTGCTGCTGCAACTTTAGATGCAATTGTATATGCTGCTAATGCAGTCGAGTTTGCACCAATTGCAATTGACGCTGTTCCACTTAAAGCTCCAGTGACACCCAGTGCAACATTATATAAAAATAATGCTGCTTTCGCTCCAAACAATGCTAATTTCATCCCCAACCATACACCTGTTAATAAAAGAGCTGCTGTTGTAATTGTTTCTAAATTTTTAGTTAAAAACTTTATTACTGTATTCATTTTTCCAATTGAACCTGTGTTCTCATCTTGTTTCAACAAAATTGAATCCCACTTTGATGATAACAATGTCAATGATCCTGATAATGTATTCAATCTTTTATCCGCTGCTTCTTGTGCAGCTCCTGAATTTTCTAATCCTTTTTTTGCAAGTTCTAGTGTTTTTGTGAGTTCACCTGTCTCTCTAATGTTTTTTGATAAAATAGATGCTGAAACTGCTGCCCGTTTTCCAAACTGATCATTGGCTGCTGTTAATTTGTTTTGGTTTTTCTCAATCTTTTCCAAGATTTGCTCATATGATAATCCCTGTTTTGCAGATTCTAAAAATATGTTTCTCAATGCTGTTGCAGATGAGGATGCATCAATCCCTGAATCACTTAATTTTCCAAGCAGTGCAACTGTCCTCTCAAATGAAATTCCTGCTGCCTGTGATGCACCTGCCACGATTGGCAAAGCTGTTTGAAGTTTCTCAAAATTCAATGCAGACTTTTGTGTTGCCAATGTCATTTGGTCAATCACTTGTGTTGCATCTGTTGATTCTAACTTGTCAAAAGTTCTAATCATTGCACCTGTCAACTCGGCTGTTTCAGCCAACTCAGCATTCATTGCAACTGCCCCTGCAATAGTTGCCTCAGTCATATTGACAATGTCAGGAGTTTCAAACCCTAACCGAGCAAATGACTCCTGCAAACCAACAACCTCTGTTGCTGTTTTTGACGTAATACCACCCAAACGGGATGCGTCTTTTGATAATGCTTTTAGTTCTGGAGCAGTTGCAGAGGACATCACTGCACTCAAATCTGCATTTGCCTGTTCAAAATCTTTGATTGTTGTGATAGCAGATCCAATTCCTGCAATGAAAGCACCTGTTGCAGCCAATCCCAACATTTGTTTCCCCATTGCTCCAATTGATGGAGTCAACTTTCTCATTCTCCTGTCAAGTCTTGCAATACCAACCTCTGCTTTTTGCGCAAAAGTTTGTGTTGACTTTGTCATCCTTTTTACAGGATTAGAAAACTTGTCAATTGCCGTAAATATTGCAGGGACTTTTATGGCACTCATTATTTCTTTTTTAACTGTTTATGAACCTCAACAATATCATCATACCAATAACGTAATCCCTCATAGGATGCGTTATCAATATACATGTTTGATATGATCTCAGGAGACCATTTAAACTCCCTCACAACCGTTTGCACGATATTATTGAGGGAGTTCAGATCTACAGGAAAAAGATCACCACGCTTTGAGCGATTTTGTAATCCTCAGAATCCATCAATTTGATGATTCCTGAGTTTGTATTTGTCAATGCACTGATATACGCTGTAATTAAGGCAAATGTGTCACCTGCTTTGAGATTTTGAGACTTGTTTTGAATATCTCCCATTTTTAAACGTGGCTTAAATTTCAGATTTGCTTGTGAGACTTTTCCCTCACTGTCCTCAATCGGAAACTTTAAACTTTGTATAAAATTATGATCCTTATCCAACACTAGATGTCCAACAGATATCGCCTTTGCTAATGCATCAACATTATCCATGTTTTCATCAATTTTGTCTTGATCTACTTTTTTAAAATCGAGCCATTTACTGACCTCTTTTTTCGCTTGTTCCAAACTTACCTTTTCCATGTGTATCGTTTTGCTTTGATTTATATTAAATTATTTTTTTCAACTTTCCTCCTCCTGACACTAACAAAGTGAAAGTTGGATTGTTTCCGTTACCTTCGTAATCTCCAACAGGCTTTCCCAAACCTCCCCAAACAGTCCCGTTGACTGATGAGAATGTCCAATCTGTTAAAACTGGAGATCCAGCCAAATCAGTGATCACCTCTAATTCATTTGCTGAGTTCATGTCCCATGCAACGACAACTGAAAACTTCCATCTTTTACGATTTATTTGATCAATCATTGTTCCACTACCATCAACCATGTCAGCATCATCATTTGACCTGAATCCCCCCAAGTCAAATGTGCTGTCCTCATTCGCTTTTGCGAATATTGTACCATTCCCCAATGTTGGATGATTGTACGTTATTTCTAAAATGTCACCGCCTGTTGCCATGTCTTATTTTTTTAAATTTGTTTATAATGATCCAAAATTGAATCCTGCCTGTGCTGTTGTACTTGCTATTCTTGCAACGCCTGTTCTTTTGTACTTAAAGAAAGTATCTAAACGATCAGGATTAATCGCACTGATATCAACATCAATTGATTCTTGCATGAATGCAACGTCTGCAACTAATGCTCGTTTTCCTAAATCAACAGCCATATTGTCAACAATTTGTTTCCAAATCTTTGGTTTGATAACTCCTGTTACACTGATGATGTCATCATCTGCTGCAATCGTTTTATCAACCACGTTGATTTGCTCCAATAAATAATATGTGAAACGAACGTTGAAATCCAACATTAAGTTTCTGCAATATCTAAATTGTGGAGGCAATTCACCATCAGGATGATATGTTGTGATAAAATCCTCAATTTTATATCTACCACTGCTTAAAGTTACAGTTGATGATCCTTTTTTCACAATTGAATCTCTGAAATCATACGCTACCATTGAACCAATATTTCCATCAGATGGGATTGGCATGTCACTATAAGTCAATGCGTTTACATCTAAATGTGGAGTGTCTTGTGCAACTCTTGCAAACAATGTTGCCATGTTAGCTGCTGCCTCCATGTCAAATCCTTTTGACAAAGGTGCTGGACAAGATGCGTTTGTTACTTGAATTTTTCTTGCATCAGTTAAAACAGATGGATCATCCGTTCTATCACCATATAATGCAACGAAAGGCTTCATGATAACACCTTGATATCTCCCTGTTGGTACAGTTGGATCAGGTATTCCATTGTAAGCCTCTAAATCATCAAATGCAACTGATCCGTAAGGATTCACAACAACTGTGTTCCAATCCTCTCCAAAACTTGTCAAAGACGCTGTGATTGATGGAGATCCTGCACCTGTTGCAGAACTTACAACACCATAAGTCACACCTAAAGATGCTCCGTTTGTGTCAACTGTGATATCTAATTCCTCAGATGTCAATCCTGTCCATTTTGCAGTCAAAACAATTTTACCTGTTCCATCTGTTCCAATCACAGGAGATCCCAAAACGTTGTTCACTGCTGTGATCATTTTTGCAACGATCAAAACAGGTGTGTCACCATTTGCAACAACAAAATCATATTTTTGACCGTCAACTGATCCTCTACCGTTGATGATCATTGTATGTGTTCCGTTTGCCGTAGCTGTTCCAACTGGTGTAATGTCTCTTGCTGCTGCTGTTGATCCACCTGCTGCTGCTTGTGGATAAACAATTGTTGGTATTCCTCCAATTCCACCTCCTGTTGTTGGACGCAAAATTCTCATCATATTGTAAATTGGTGAGCCATAACCATACAAAACACCAGCCTGTTGAGCTGTTGTGATTTCTTGAGCAACAGTGCTCAAAGTCCCTTGATTTGCTGTGTTTGCTTCACCTAATATTGCTATTCGTTGCGGTAGGTTTGGAGTTGAATTTGAAAAATTGCCTTTGGTTATCGTGTAACCAACAATCCTTGAAACTCTCTCACTACCTACTGAGTTTGATATTGCCATTTTCTAATGTTTTTAATTTATAACAAATATATAAAAATTTACGTATTAATTAACTATTTTTTCAAATGAGATCCCTCATCCTCTTCAATTGATTTTTCAACATGATTTCTTTCAATCTTATTGAGTAACCACGCCCAAACAGAGCCAAACTTTGTCAATGTCTTTGATCTTTTATTTTTCCCAAACACAGATGAAAGTGTCTCATCAGGGAAACCAAATATGTTCAAACTCATTTTTGTGATCATAATATCATTGTAAAGTGGACCATTTTCAGCGTTTGCCGTTTGATCATATGATACTGCAACATTCTCAAAGTAATCATGAAGATCACTCCATCCCATTTCTTTTGATGTTGAAATTCTGATCACTGTAATGATCCATGAAAAGGGTGAAAAGAATCTCTGTAATTTTTTAGCTAAAAGTGAAAGTAAAATATAAATTATTGCTTTTTTAATTGATTTTTTCATACTAAGTAGTTTGTAATGTCTAAAACAATTTTGTCGTGCAGTTCTAAAGTGTATCCGTTGTCGATGTCCTCTTGTGTTACTGGTGCAATATCATTTAATAACGATAATAAAGAAATCCCCCAAAAACCAAAAGTAAGCCTATTAATTACGGGCGTTAACCTGTTAAAAATATAGTTAATGTTTTGAATTGTCAATTCTCCCGTAGCTTCTTTTACTGCAAAGTTTTCAGCTGCAAAATTGTAAAAATAATCTTCACCGTCTGACTTTGATTTAGTAAAAGATTTTAATATTTCCGTGTAAGTTATGTTGTCATTTACGGTTAAAGAGTGGTATTTTTCACTAATAGCGGTTTTTATTATGTCGCTTGGTTCACTAGCGAAAGAAACTACTATTTTTAAATCTTCATAAGCTACAGAGGTAAAAGTGTGGCTTTCCCTTAACCAATTGTTAAAATATTTCCCGTCTGCGTTTTCGTTAGTTGGTGCAATCTCTAATTTATACATAATTTTCTAATTTTTGAACATCTATTATTTTCGTAATCCTTGCAAACTTTCGGCCTATCTTCATAAATAGAACAAAGCATTGTTTTTCTATCTAAATTAACACAAAGCCCGTCTTTACTTTTTTTCATTTCTGCGTAGTTATCGGAATAATTTTCTTCTAACTGTTCTTTTTTGTCTTTTAACTTAGGGAATTTGTCCACAAAAACATCTACGTGTTTAATAAAACAATCACTTAGCCCTTTTTCTTTTAACAATTCAAACTCTAACTTATCTACCTCTATTACTAAAGAGCAACAAGCCGAATTTATACATTTTAAACAATCTACGACCATGATTGAACTAACATTCTCCTAGTTAATAAATCTACATTGTCGCCCCTTGTGTTAAACTGTACCGTAATAACATCACCAATAACAAGCCCATCAACAGGGTATGTGTTTTGGATTGATTGGTCTTGGTTTTTTTGCTGCCTATCGGTGACTATTGAGTTATTTATAGTAGTTCCGTTTTTAGCAAAATACATTTCAAGTTCCCCATTTTCGTCATTGTTACAATTTACAACCGAGTAAAAAACATAATCCCCGTCCTGAGTTATTGTGTATGTAATGTCTGGTATGTTTGTAGGCGTGTTACTATTAAAATTATTTGAGTTTGTAGTAGATAGAACCTCTGCTTTGAAGTAGCTGCTTGATGCTGTTGGTAATGTGTGATACCCTTTTGTCCCGCTTCCATCGGTTCCGTAGTATTTATCATTCCCAGCACTATTCGTATCATTTACAAGCTGCAAACTACCACTGTCATCTTCAATACTATTTTTTATTGCTGTTTTGTCTCTTTTTAGGTCTAATGCTGTTTGAGTTGCTGTGCTTACTGGTTTGTTTGCATCGCTGGTATTAGTAGCGTTACCAAGCCCTACATTTGCCTTTGTTGTTCCGTGTGGGTTTGTTCCGTCGTCCAGCGTTAATTGGCTATGGCTTGAGCCTGTTATTGTCGTAAGTGAATTAGCTATTTTTGTACGTTCTGCACTTGTTAAAAATAAATTTAAAGTCCCCTCTGTAATATTATCCGAGTCGTCCGAAACCTTATCAAATACATCAACGCCAACAGTGACAACAAAAGACTCGTTTGCACCTGAGTTAATTTTGCTTATAGTTATTTTGTTGGTAGTTCCTGTAATTTTACTGTCAAGAAAACCCTCAGTCGTATCAGTTACCGATGCTTTTACTTTGTCGTTTTGGTCTGAACCTGAAGTAAATGTAACAACCCCCGCATCATCCTTCTTCTTTTCAATACCGTCCGTGTCTAAAAAGATATTATAATATCCAGTTGGAGGGGTTGCCACCAAGTTTTGATTAATTATTTCTGTTTGTAATACTCCCATTAGTCAATTATTATAATTCCATTATTAATTATCAAACCGTCATTTTTTAATATTCCATTATGAACTCCAAATTCACCTCCCGAATCAATTTCAACGGTTACACTTGCATCAATTGTCATCATCTTATAGCTAAGGTACTGAAAACAATTTTCAACTGTAATATCATCACCCAATTTAAGATGATTTTGTATTCCAATTGATGCTGCACCTGACCCTGATGGTATTGTATAATTTCCTTCACCATCAAGATATGTTGCAGGGTTGTTTGATAGTTTTGGAGCAAAACCATGTTCTGATATTGAAACATTATTTGTTGTAATATCAGAAACAATTAAATTTGCATCACTTGTATCATGTGGATTTGCAAGATCATTCACATGATTTGTCAAAGCTGTTTGCAGTGACAAAATGTCGTTTGTGTTTTCCTCAAGTTGTTTTGAAATCTCATCAACTGATGAATCCCAATTCACACCATTGAACATATAAACACCTTTTGAATAAAAGTTTCCTCCCATTCCTCCAGGCAACCAAAATGTTCCCTGTGAATTTTCAACATATGCAAGATCACCAGTTGCAGCCGTTGGATATTGAGTGACAAGATCAGTGTAATTAATAAAAACACCTAAATGTGTTGATCCTGCACTCCCTAACTTAAAAAAAAAAAAAGTGCTCAACTCGTAAAACAGAGTGGCTTTGTCATTGATTGGAGTTTCCGTTCCATCCTTTCTGACAACTTTTATAACCTCATCAACCTTGAAAACGTGTTGTTGAGAGCTTGATTTGTCTCTCACATGCACAGAATCACCCTCATCCTCCAACACTTGCATATCAGGATAATATGACATACTTGGACCAACTGTCCTTGTTATGACAACATTTCCATTCTGTAATTTGGTGATGATTGTATCTGCTGCCATTTTTAAGGGATTACTATGTTTGAAAATTGATATCCTTTATCAGTTTCATTCATTTTCACCTCAGTTTTATACCCTCCGATATCTTGACCTGTTAATAGCTGCACTCCCTCACAAACACTGACATCAAATGTAACTCTGCCCATTATGACTGATGAGCCGTCCTGAGTGTTCTGAGGTTGCTCAATTGCAATGTCAACAACTGTCACTCTGTTGAGTGATGGTCTTGGAAATGCTAATGTCATATATTGAGGAGATTCCAAAATTGCTCTCACAATTCCCAACAATCTGTGCAATTTTATCGTTGCAAGTTTATCTCCTCCATCAGTTGTAGTTGATTTTGCTTTTGCATATACATCAATATTGTATTTGTATGTTCCTGTTGAATTTTTTGCATCCTCATTTCCATATGATCCTGATGCAAAAGTGACATTCAAACAAGGGATATCAGTTTTGTCAAATGGGACAAATCTCTCAAGAAAAACAGTTGCATCAAGTTCAGGAGTTGCAGGTGCAATCAATGCTTGTGCTGCAATCTCATCTGCTAAGATAAAACCAATCCTATCTCTGACAATTTCAAACTGTTGTTCAGGTATTTTGAGATTCAATAATGCCATTTTTTTCCTGTTTATTCTAAGTCACCCAATATGCAAAGGATAACTCCAATTGTTTCATCGGGAAACATCTCTCTGATAACGTATGTTATTGATGCCCCTGTTGAGTCAATCCATGTTGCTTGATGATTATACAAGGCAACCTCTCCATCTGCATCCCTTACAGGGTAAGATTGATCAGTCAATTGTTTTTCAGAGAAAGATATGTGAGCATTTTTAGTGTTCACAACATTCCCATCATCATCAATTCCAATGTGGTGTTTTGTTGCCAATCCAACAATCTCTGCAACAACCGCTGTTGGAGATGTTAAAGTGATTGCAGTTCCAAAACCGTTCACAGTGTCAGTTGTGATCTGTTGCCAATCTGCTTTGGCTTGATCAACCAAACTCATGACTGATTATTTCTTTTTGTTCTTGTTTCCTTTTGGAGCTTCTTTTTGCTTTTCAACAATCTCCTCCAAAAAACCTCCTGCAACTAATGATTTTGCATCAACAAAATTTTCTGACTTCACAACATCTCCATTTTTATAAATGTTGTTTCCTTTTCCTCCAACCGATAATGCTATTACTTTAAACTTTGCCATCTTTTTATTTTTTAAAAAAAAAGCCTGCCACAATTGACAGGCTTTTTTCAATTTATAAACTAACTAAACAATTATGCTAAAACTTGCACAGTGTACAATTGATCAACTGCAACTGGTATCGCAATACCTGCTGATTTGATTTCAATCACATGTGATGTGTTTCTCTCATCAAGATACTCACCAACAACATATGCTCCTCTTTTTGCACTGATTCCTGCTCCAACATCTGCTTTTTTACCTAACAATTGTGGTACACCTGCAAACCCTAAAACGAATTTTGGATTTTCTGGCATGATCACAACTTTTTTAGTGTTCATGTAAGGGATGTTAGCTGCTGCCTCTGTATCATAATACTCAGGATATGTCCATAATCTGAAAACATATGCACCTGCTGCAACCTCTCCATGAAGTACACCACCAACACTTTCTTTTTGTGGTAATCTGATTGCATCTAAAGATATTCTTCTTATATCTGCTCTCTCTTTTACAACAGTGTTGTTTAAAAATGAGTTCATTGCATCAGATCCAAGAATCACATTGAAGATATTCCCCATTGATTTTCCTTTTGTTCTGATCTCAGTTGCACCATTTTCCAAATCATCATATGGATTTGAAGTTCCTGCACTCCATTGTGCTGCTGCTAATAATGCAACTAATGATGTTGCTTTTCTTTTGAAATCAATATTGTCTCCACTGTTAAGTGTAACAATTCCAGTTTCTAAAACTTGAGATGCTTGCAACTCATAAGATCTCTCAATCTTGTCTTGCAACATTCCTAATTTTTCAACAACTGTGTCCATCCATTGACCGAATGTGATCATGTCAACGGTTCCACTTGTTGTGAAAAGTCTGTCATAAAAATCCAACTCAGTTGCATCAAAATATTCTTTGTAGTAAGGTGGTACAAAAATTTTCTCACTTGATTTTGAGAATTGATTTCTGTTTCCCTCTGTTCCTCTCTCAACATCAACTGCAATTTTTTCAGTTCCTCTTTGAACTTCAATTGAAAGTTGTAATGTTGAAACTTCTTTTGTCGTAAAATACGATCTTAAAAAAGCTTTTGGAGCTGTTCTCTCTTTATAAACTGCAATAAGTGCTTGAGTGAAAACTCCTCTTGCGTCTTGTGTACTAATTTGTGCCATTTTTCTTTTTATTTTTAAGCGTTATCAACGCCAGTTAATTCAAAGGAGTCAACTAGTTTGATTCCCATTGTATCTGCTGCAATTCTGTCTTTGATTGGTCTTGCATCAATGATTGTGTCCATTGTGTCAGCACCATCCAAAACAACTTTTGATTCAACAACATCACCTGCAATGCAAATGTTCACTGTTTTCTCTCCTGTGTCAGCTAAATCAACAACTGATGTTTTCAATATTCCTACAGGGAATTGAGATCCATCAACCGCTGCTGATGCAACTGGAACTAATTTTCCTGATGCAGTCACACGACCCATCAATGTTCCAGGCTCAAAAGTTTTCACACCTCCTGATGCGTTTAATAATGTTCCACCCTCGTATCTGTTTGAAAAAACAAATATTTTTGACACATCATAATCAGTGTGCAGAGTGTTGCTTGTTTTTGATATTTCTGTTGCTTTGCTCATCTCTTAATTATTTTTTTCTTGATTCGTGAAATTCAGCCATGAATGATGCAACTGCTGTTGGCTCATCATCACTGTTTGTCTCTGATTCAGTTTCTTGCTCATCAGCATTGTCAGACTCAATATCTGCAATTGCTTGTGCTGCAAATGATTTTCTACTCAATTCTGCTGTTGCAGTTGCAGACAAATCATGCCCCTCTTTGATTCCTGTTGTAACAGCTTGAAAATCTACATCTCCAAATGCCATCCATGCTCCAACTCGATCTCTCTCTGCTGAAACACCTTTTTGTTCTCCTAATGCAACAACCTCTGCATACAATGCAGGATGATCACTTTTAAGTGCTTTGATATCCATTTTTATATTTGTTTTTGTTTTTACTTGTTTACTTTTTTTGATCTCTTTATCTGATATTGCTGCAATTTGTTGTGACAACTGATCAAATGCACTTGCATCCAACTCATTAATTGTGTCAATCAATCCAATTTGCTTTGCTTGTAATGCATTCAAGTTGATATCAATCACCTCCTCAGAGTTGAAAAAATCATCAATCAAAACTCCTGAGATATTCTCAAGTTCTGCAATATTCAATTTTGCCTCAAACGCTCTTTTTATATTTGCATTTATTGCTTTAAGTTCTTTCGATTGGTCAAGTGTTGGGTTCATTGCTGATGCTCTGTGCAATGTAAATGTTGAAACATTTAATGCCTCCACGTTTTTATGAAACAATAGAAAGATTGCAGCCATTGAGGATGCATTCCCATCAACTTTTACAGTGATGTTCCCTTTATGCTCTTGAGATTTTGCAACCATACCCCAACCTGCAAAGACAGATCCTCCAGGAGAATTGACTCTCACTGTGACATCCTCCCCATCTGAATCATTCAATTGAGAGATAAAATTCTCTGCAACGAAATCAAAAATTGGACTATATATTAAAATCTCTTTTGCCATACTACTCACAAATATAAAAAATATTAGTATAAATCATCTCTTTAAAGATATTTTTTTTGCAATCCCCAAAATGATGTTCTTATTCAATAGATCATAACCTCCTGAATACAAAAACCCATTCTTTGCAAGTAGATCAATTTTTGGTGCAAACATAAAACTGTTTTGATCCCCTCCAATCAATGCTCCAATGAAAAACTGAGTTTTTAATCTCTCAACAACAACTGAATCTTTGATTTGAGTCGTTTCTTTGATCTCAAATTGTTTCACCTTATATGACAAGTTGATAACAGGTTGTGATTTTGATAATGCTGTGATTTTTGCATCCAAGATTGAATCATTGATGTTGAAAATAAATGTGTCAAGTGATGCAATATATTCAGGAGTCAAATAAACTGTGTCAGTGTTTGACGGCTGCACATGCCAATGATGTTTTGCAACCTCTTTGATCACAGTATCATGAGTGATCGTTGTGTCAGTGTATCTCTCAACAACTGTATCTGTGACAACATTTGGATCTTTGCACATACTTAAAAAAAGAATGTAACCAAACAATCCAAAGATAATGATGTGCTCCAATTTAAGATTCATACTTCACATAGTATGTTTGATTGTTGCTGTTCTTTTTAGCAACCAAAATCTCCATTCTGTTTTTTGCAGCACTTACATATGAGACATGCACCCAATCAGGATTATTATCATCGCCAAATTCCCAAATGAGTTGATCAAAACTCATCATGTCCTTTATATAATGAAACATTTGAGCATTTGTTGCATATCCAAATGTGTCATCAATATCAAACGCAGCACCATTGTTTGCACAATGCTGTGAGCTTTTCGCTCCTCCAATTGCCTTATTCAATGCCTCTGATCTGAAGCCACTGTTTATTTTTACAGCCCCACCAACCCAAATCCTCAAAGGATCAAACAATGAGACAGCAAGTGTTGCAATGTTGTTCAATTGCTTTTCATTTGGAACATTATCAATGCCCTTTCTGATTGCTGTATTGCTTTTCGTAACCTCAGACAACCAAACAAAATTGCTAATTTTCATAATTCAAAACAGTTTGTGGATATAAATATTTGATTTCTTTTATGATCTTGTTTCTTTTATCTTTTGACACTTTCTCTGCTTGATACATCCTCCCTA
>Ga0255047_10000346_pt1 | contig 37492 bp, 33 predicted proteins | sample JV7_2_1_MG_FD_183640 | JGI IMG/M metagenome (GOLD analysis project Ga0255047, IMG submission 183640) | Seawater microbial communities from Jervis Inlet, British Columbia, Canada - JV7_2_1 | ecosystem: Environmental > Aquatic > Marine > Inlet | place: Canada: British Columbia | collected 2016-10-06
CGGTAAGGGTGTCGTGCACGCCAAAGACACGGTCAACTTCATCGGCAACCGGATCGGCTGCTTCTTCATGCTCAGCGGGCTGCACCTGGCGAAGCCGTTCTTGGCCGAGGGCATGAGTCAGGAGACCGTCAATGCGGTGCTCGGCAAGCCGGTCGGGCTGCCTCCGACCGGGCTATACGGGCTGATCGACCTGATCGGCCTCGATGTGATGGAGTTGGTCGGCAAGAACCTCGCGGTGAACCTGCCAGAAGGCGACGCCGGACGTCGGTTCACCTCGTTCCCCGAAGCTGAGCAGCGGATGCTCGAGCGTGGCCAGCTGGGGCGTAAGTCGCGTCAGCTCGGGGGCTTCGGTCGCGTGCACAAGCTCGATGACGGCTCGAAGAAGAGAGAGACCTTCGATCTCGTCGACGAGCACTGGCGTGACGCCCGCCAACCCGACCTCGACGGCGTGCCGGGCGAGCTGGGTGCGGTGATGTTCGACGATTCGAGCCACGGCCGCCTCGCCTGGCAGATCTTCGGCGGCACCCTGCGGTATGCCGCCGATTTGGTGCCACAGATCGCCGATGACATCGTCAACATCGACCGGGCCATCCGGTGGGGCTTCAACTGGGCGCTCGGCCCGTTCGAGATGCTCGATGCGATCGGCACCGAGCAGGTGATCGCCAAGATTCGTGACGAGGGTGCCGAGCTGCCGGTGATGCTACAGGTGCTGGCCGACTCGGGCAGCTCGACGTTCTACCGCGACAGCCCAAGCGGCGCCCGTGAGTACCTCGCTCGCGACGGCAACCGGTACACCGTTCCCGATTGATTTCAAGATCTGAGCAAGAACGGCCGATCTTGTCCTAGATAACGCGGTGCTCCGCGTCTGATAGGGCGTGACGATGAATCTTGCTTGGACGACCGACAGTACGCCACCTTCGCTCGACGAAGGCGGCGACCACGCGTCTCCTGCGCTCAAGCGGTTGTCCGATGCGTGGTCGAGCAAGCAACCGGTTACCACGGATCGAGACGCCGGGCTGCGGGATCTGTACGAACGGCGCCACGCCGACATGGTGCGCTTCGCCTCATTCTTGACCGGTGACGTGGCTACTGCCGAAGACATCGCCCAGGACGCGTTTGCGAAGGTGTTCGATTCATGGGACCGAATCAACGATCTCGATCGCATCGACGCATATCTGAAATCGACGGTTGTCAACCTCGTGAGAGGTGGGCACCGCAAGCAACAACTCGGTGAGCGCCGGGAGACAACCCATCTCAGCGTGGTTCCGTCGGCCGAGGACGACGCCGTCGGCCAGATAGGTCGCGAGCGAGTGCTGGTCGCGGTTTCTGGCCTACCGCTGCGACAGCGAGCGTGCGTGGTGATGCGGTACTGGATGCGGATGACCGAGTCCGAGATCGCCGAGATTCTCGAGCTGTCAGTCGGCTCGATCCGTACTCACCTCAAGCGTGGAACCGAATCCCTCAAGATCAGCCTTGGAGACGAACGATGAATGACTTCACGACCCAACTGTCGGCGATGTTCGACGACGTGGCTGCGGGCATCACCCCGCGTCCCAACTTCGAGGCGGTGCAGACGATTCCTGTGCCTGTCGTGTCGAACGGGGCGGGTATGGTGCGCCGATTTCCGCGCCTGCTCGGCGTTGCCGCGATCTCGGTCTCGCTGCTCGGTGGCGCTGTCGCCGCCTTTCAGATGGCCGACGGTGTACCAGATGCGGTTGCCACCGCGTCGAGGGTGACGTCCGACCCGCTCGCCGGACCGTCGACGGAATCAGGCGGACCGGGTAAGGACTCTGGCGCTCCGCTCGTTGTAGCCCCCCAGTTCGACCGGATCCGGACCGAACGGGGCGACAAGCCGATCGTGAAGCCCCCGCACCATGATGTCGAATACTCCGCCGAGCTCGGCAAGGTCGTGTTCGACGGTGACGTCATCTGGCAGAAGATCTTCGGCACCGCCGAGCCGGGCGAAGCGGCGTCGGCAACGAGCGAGTTCGGATCGAGGGCGACCGAGGCCAACCACGACGCCGTTTGGCAGATGGTGCTCAGGCTCACAGATGTTCCCGAGGGCGCCGAGGTGCCGATCCGCGTGACATTCGGACGCTCTGAGCAGGTCTTCGAGTTTGTCGTCGTGCGTCCGGTCGAGCCCGTGCCGGAAACCACCGTGCCCGAAACCACCGTGCCGGAAACCACGGTGCCGGAAACCACCGTGCCGGAAACCACCGTGCCCAAGACCACCGTGCCACCCAAGCCGAAGCCGCCCAAGCCCGAGCCGCCCGCCCCGGCTATCGAGTTCACCGTCCATCTCGCTGATCCCTACAACGATGCGACCTATATGAAGCAGGTGTTCTACGGCACCGCCCCGGCAGGCAGCGTGATCACCGCTAGCTCGGAGTGGGGATCGGTCGACACGACGGCCGGGTCCAAGGGTGAGTGGGAGATGCGCCTCAAGCTGGTCGAAGTGCCCGACGGGACCGTGGTCCACGTACGGGTCATCGCCAACACCGGTGGATCGGTGTTCGAGTACGAACTGGTGCGCAACAAGCCCGAACCCGAACCAGAGCCGCAGCCGGCACCCTTTACGGCAAACCTCGGAGCGGGATACCTCGACTGGACCCCGATGAAGCAGGGTCTGTACGGCACCGGCACACCGGGCAGCGTCGTCGACGCAGCGTCCGAGTTCGGGTCGGCTGAGGTGGTCGTCAACTCGAGCGGTACCTGGGAGATGCTGCTCAAGATGTACGAGGTTCCGGGCGGGACCACGGTCGGGGTGCGTGTCACCAACAACGCCAGTGAAGCGGTGTTCGAGTTCGGCCTGGTGCGCCCGGCGACCGAACCGACCCCGATCGATTTCACAGCCCAAGCCGCATTCGTCGAGTGCGATTCCACGCCTCCGTACAACGATTACTGGGGCATGTCGACTGCGGGCGCGACGATCACGATCAGCAGTGAATTCGGCGGTAAGCAGACCGTCTCCAACGGTGACGGCCACTGGGAAGCACGGGTCGAGTTCCCCGAAGCTCCGTTGAATGAGACCTTCATGGTGACGGTCACCAGCTCGAAGGGCGAAGCCGTCTACAGCTTCCCGTTCAAACGGGTCGGCCCAGCCTGACCAGCGTTACCACAGGTGCCAGGCACCTGGGGTAACGCTTGCAGGATGGCTTGTTTCACTGCGCGGGGGTTCTCGGTCATCATCGAGTGGCCGGTGTCGGCCAGCTCGACGATCGTCGGTGAGCCCAGTGCGGCTGCCAATGCTCTTCCACCTCTCGGCGGTGTCATCTTGTCGCCGAGGCCGATCACTACAGTCGCCGGGCAGGTAGTGGCGGCGGCCGCTATCTCGGCACCCTTGTAGGCGATGCAGGCACGGAAGTCGGAGGCGAGCACGCCGGGGCGACTGTTCTCGACCAGGGCTCTGGCGCCGCCGAGCATCCACTGGCCGGGGGTCGGGTTGAGGCCGAGATGGGCGGGCTTGGCGTGACCCCAAGCAGCCATTAGCGCCGCCGCCGCCGGTAGGTCGTGCTCGGCTGCGAGGAGCAATTCGGGGTGGACGGGCATCCCGGTCGCCGTTGCACACAGGGTGATCGAGTTGGTGATCTCGCGATGGCGGCTGGCGAGTTCGAGGGCGATGAAGGTGCCCATCGAGTGGCCGATCGCATGCACTGAGCTGAAACCTGCGGCGTTCACGAACCGGGCGACCCAGTCGCCCATCTCATCGATCGTGGGCAGAGGCTCGCCGTCGCTGCGGCCGTGCGCAGGCAAATCGATGGCGATCGCCCGAAATCCACGGTACGCGAGGTAGCGGGTCTGCAACTGCCAGACGGTCGAGTCGTTGCCGGCGCCGTGTATCAGCAACACAACCGGATCATCGCCGCTTGTGGGGACTCCACCGGTCGAGGCATGGGCGTGGTGTCCATCTATTTCGACGATCATCGTTGGCTCGCCTTTAGTGCACGCTCGAGATCTTCGATGATGTCATTGGCGTCCTCGAGGCCGACCGACAGACGCACGAGATCCTCGCTGATCCCCGATGCTTCGAGTTGCTCCGGCGCGAGCTGCCCGTGCGTCGTCGAGCCGGGGTGGATGACGAGTGTCTTGGCATCGCCGACGTTGGCGAGGTGTGAGGCAAGCTGCACTGCCTCGATGAACTTGCGTCCGGCTTGGCGTCCGCCCTTCACACCGAAACTAAGGATCGCCCCGGCGCCTTTCGGATACAGCCGTTTGGCGAGTTCGAAGTCGGGATGTGATCGAACCCGCGGGTGCTTGACCCAGCTGACAGCGTCGTTGGCCTGCAACATCTTGAGCACTCTGTCGGTGTTTTCGACATGGCGCGCCATTCGCAACGGCAACGTCTCGATGCCCTGCAACAGTGCGAACGCGTTGTGCGGGCTCATGCAAGCACCGAAGTCGCGCAGGCCTTCAGCGCGGGCTCGCATACCGAGCGCCGATGGGCCGAACTCCTCGGAGAACACGACACCGTGGTAGCCGGCGTACGGCTCGGTCATGGTGGGGAACTTGTCGCTCGCTGACCAGTCGAACCGACCGCCGTCGACGAGCACGCCACCGAGCGCCGTCCCGTGCCCACCGAGGAACTTGGTGATCGAGTGCGTCACGATGTCGGCGCCGTGCTCGATCGGTCGGAACAGATAAGGGGTCGAGAACGTCGAGTCGACCATCAGCGGTAGCCCATTGGCGTGGGCGACGTTGGCGACCCGCTCGATGTCCATAACCTCGATCCCTGGATTGCCGAGTGTCTCCCCGTAGAACAACTTGGTGTTCGGTTCGATCGCTGCCTCGAAGGCGCTCGGGTCTCGCGGGTCGACGAAGGTGGTGGTGATCCCGAACCGGGGAAGCGTCAGGTTCATCATGTTGTACGAGCCGCCGTACAGGTTCTTCGAGGCCACGATGTGATCGCCTGCGCTCAACAACGAGGCGACGGCGAGGTGTAAGGCGGCGGTACCGCTGGCCGTACAGACCGCCCCGACGCCGCCCTCGAGGGCGGCGATTCGCTCTTCGAGCACGGCGACCGTCGGGTTGGAGATCCTGCTGTAGATGTGGCCGGGCGCTTCGAGGTTGAACAGCGCCGCCGCTTCGTCGGTATCGGGGAAGGAGTACGACGTCGTGAAATAGATCGGCACGGCGCGGGCCCCAGTCGTCGGATCGGGCCGTTGGCCTGCATGCAGACTGAGCGTGTCGAATCGCAGGAAGTCGGGTTCAACCATGGGGTGACACTACCGAGTCGGCTGCGGAGCCGTCCGTAACGGAATGGTGTCTGACACCTTTCCGTTACGGCTCGGTGTGGCGGGTGTCGATCAGCTTTGGCGAGCGCAGGTGAGGGGAATGGCTGCGCTTCGATGTGTGTTAAGGGGTGGGAACAAATAATTGCCCACTGGAGCTGTGATGACCGACCAACGACCGCCGTTACCGCCATTCGACGAAGCATCGGCCTGGAAAAAGGTGCTCGGCGCTGAGGCGGCATGGAATACCAGAGATCCAGATCGGGTAGCGAGTGCCTACTCCGTCGATAGTCGATGGCGGAATCGTGATCTGTTTGTGCGTGGCCGCCAGGAGATCAGAGATTCCTAGCTCAGAAGTGGGCCCGTGAACTCGACTACGCCCTTCGTAAGGACCTGTGGGCGTTCAACAGCAACCGGATCGCAGTGCGATTCCAGTACGAGTCGCTGGACGATTCGGGGCAGTGGTGGCGCTCGTACGGCAACGAGAACTGGGAGTTCGATGAACACGGCCTGATGTGTCGCCGCGAAGCGTCGATCAACGATGTTGCGATCGAAGAGAGCGCTCGTCGCATCTTCGGAGTCCGGCTCGAGGGCGACCATGCCGGGATTCCGCTTCGGTGAGAGCGACCATCGACGACGGCCTGTGCGAACCGGGTGCCGCTGACCGCAGTTGACGCCTCGGGCCCTCACCGACGTGGTGTCTCATCAGACGCTGAGACGGCCCCGAAGCTTCAAGTCGGGGCCTGGTAGCGCATACTTGTCCGATGGCCAAAGACGGATGTCACGGAGTGCGGCTGACCGGCGAGACCACACAAGCTGCAGCGCTCGCGACAGAACGGTTGAGCGTGATCGGTGATGTCGCGTCGAAGAAGATGTTCGGTGGCTACGGCGTGTTCATCGACGCCAAGATGTTCGCCCTGATCGACTCCTCGGGCGCACTGTTCTTCAAGTGCGACGAATCGAACGAGGGCAGGTACCTCGAGGTTGGTGCAGACAAGCACGGCCGGATGCCCTACCGCGAGTTGCCTCAGGAAATCTGGGACGACGATTACAAGCTGCTCGAGTGGGCACAACTGTCAGCGGATATCGCGCGCCGATGACGTCGCCGATCCTCGGGGAACCGTTAGCGCCGGGCCTGTGCCCGAACGTGATCACGCCGTGACAGCCTCGCGAGAAGCTGAACGGGTTGGCGTGACCGAAAGCGCCTGGCTCGTGATCGCGCTGGTGATGGCCTCGACATGCGTGGCGCAAGCATTCGGCCGGTTCACGTGGGGTGTCGCGCTACCGGGTGCGCGAGACGATCTGTTGAACGGGTCGAACACATTGGCCGGCTTCTTCGGAACGTTGAACGTCACGGCCTACCTGCTCGGCACGCTCGCTGTCTCGTGGGCGGCGTCGAAGGTCACGCTGGTCGGACTCGTCCGGCTCGGGCTGACGATCTCGACGTCGGCGCTCGGGTTGGCGTCGGTCGCGCCCAACGCTCCAGTGCTCGGGGCTGCGTTGTTCATGATGGGTCTCGGCGGAGCCGTGATCTGGATCCCGGCCCCACGGATCGCGGCGAGGATGCTGTCTCCGACTCGGGCTGGGATGGCGGTCGGCTTGGTCGGGTCCGGAATCGGGACCGGGATCGTCTTCGCAGGGCAGACGGCCGCTTTCCTCGACCGCCGCAGCGACGCCGATGACGCGTGGCAGACCCTGTATCGGATCGAGTTCTCGGTCGCCGTCGTCGTGTTGGTCGGAGCATTCGTGTTGCTTCGATCGCGCGGTGATCGCCCGTCACTGACGGGCGGTTTCGGTGGTTTCGCCGCCTTGCGAACCGTGCGTGGCTGGATTCCCGTCACCAGCGCATACGCATCGTTCGGGTTCGCTTACATCCTGGTGTTCGGGTTCCTCGTCGCCCGGCTCGAAGACGACTCTGGCTTCTCCTCTGCGCAGGCCACGGCGATGTTCTCTCTCGTCGGTGGTGCCGCCGTGTTCGGCGGGATCGTGCTCGGCCCGCTATCTGATCGGATCGGTCGGCGCATCACGCTTACGACGACCTTCACGCTGTTCGGGTTGTGTGCCCTCCTGCTCCTCACGGGGCGCCAGCCGTGGGTGGCGATCGCGTCGGCCGGGATCGGGCTGATGTTCTCGGGCATGCCGGCGTTGATCATCGCCCACATAGTCGACCAAACCGACGCCAACACCTACGGTCCGGCGTTCAGCGCCGCCACGTTGGCGTTCGGTGGGACCCAGATGATTTCTCCCCAGATCGGCGGCGCACTCGCGGATGCCCTGGGCTCGTTCACCTGGGTGTTCGTGCTGTCGGCGGCGGCATCGTGGATTGGCGCAATCTTCGCCAGCCGCCTCCCGACCTGAGTTGGGAGTTGTGCCAGGCACAACTCCCAACTAGACCGATCACCATGCAGACATTGCGCACACCTGACGAACGATTCGCCGACCTGCCCGACTATCGGTTCGCTCCGAACTATGTCGACGTCTCCGACCAGGATGGCGGCACGTTGCGAGTCCACTACCTCGACGAAGGGCCTGCGCACGCTGCGCCGATCCTGTGCATGCACGGTGAGCCGTCCTGGAGCTATCTGTACCGCAAGCTGATCCCACTGCTTGTTGCCGCCGGTCACCGCCTGATCGCACCCGACCTCGTCGGCTTCGGCAAGAGCGATAAGCCGAGCGAGCAGAGCGACTACACCTTCGCCCGCCACGTGGCCTGGATGCAGGAGGCGATCATCGATCACCTCGACCTGAGTCGCGCGACCTTGTTCGGGCAGGACTGGGGCGGCCTGATCGGTCTGCGTCTCGTCGCCGAGAATCCGGATCGCTTCGATCGAGTGATCATCGGCAACACCGGCCTGCCGACCGGTGAGGGCACGCCCAGTGAGGCGTTCATGGCCTGGCAGAAGTTCAGCCAGACCACGCCTGTGTTTGACGTCGGAGCAATTGTGAACGGCGGCACTGTCACCCAGCTCACAGCCGCTGAGATCACCGCTTACGACGCGCCGTTCCCCGACGACAGTTTCAAGCAGGGTGCCCGCATCTTCCCGACACTGGTGCCGACGCAACCCGACGACCCGGCTGCCGAGGCCAACAAGGCGGCGTGGGAGGTGCTCAAGAAGTGGACCAAGCCGCTGATTACCTGCTTCAGCGACAGCGACCCGATCACCGCTGGTGGCGATGCCCGATTCCTCAAGCTGGTGCCCGGCGCCCATGGGCAGCCGCACGTCACAGTCGCAAACGCCCACCATTTCTTCCAGGAAGACGCCGCGCCGCAACTCGCTCAGATCATCATCGACGCGATGGCGACGAACCCATGACCGCCAGCTTGGCGTTCGCTGTGACCAGATGATCTCTTCCAGATCGGCGGCGAACTCGCAGACGCCCTGAGTTGGGAGTTGTGCCTGGCACAACTCGCAACTCGTTGGCTACATGATTGGGGCGATGGCGTCTCCGGGGAGCGGACCATCGGGGTGGAGCGTGGTCTGGAAACGGCGCATGCCGGCCAGCCACCGGTCTCGGTCGGTGGCCTTGCGCTCGATATAGGTGGCGACCTCTGGGTGGGGGAGAACGAGGAAGCGTTCACTGCGGATCGCGTCGAGGCACAACTCGGCGACGTCTTCGGGTTCGAGAACGCCGTCGCCGCTCGCTACGCCGCCTTCGAAGCTGCCGTCGACACCGTCGACATTGTCGGGGCTGTTGTTCATGATGTTGGTGCGGACGGCTTGCGGGCACAGCACCGACACCCCGATGCCCTGGTGATGATGCGAAACGGCCAGCCATTCGCCCAGCGAGACTGCCGCCGCCTTGGTGATCGTGTACGACATCGAGCCGATCTGGGTCAGCAGACCCGCCGCCGACGCCGTGTTCAGAAGGTAGCCCTCGCCCTGGGCGATCATCGATGGCAGCACGGCTCGGGCCGCGTAGATGTGGGCCATGCAGTGCACCTCCCACATCGCCTGGATCGACTCGTTGGGGTCTTCGAGCCCTGCCGAGGTGACATAGCCGGCGTTCGAGACGAACAGGCCGATCGGGCCGTGGGCATCTTCGGTCTCGCTCACCAACAGCTGGATTGCTGGCTCGTCGCGCACATCGATCGCGACGCCGGTGCCACCGATCTCGGCCGCAACACGGTTCGCCTCGTCACCGTTGAGATCGGCCACCACGACGTGACGGGCGCCGGCGGTCCGGGCGGCGCGGGCGATCGCCTCGCCGATACCTGAGCCTCCACCGGTCACCACGACGACCTTGTTGTTCAGTTCCATGCCCGAACGCTACGTGCCCGGCTGTGTCCGAATACGATCCGGCCGCTCGCCCCCGGCGATCAGGGCGTCGCGAAGGTCGCGCTTGAGGATCTTGCCCGCAGCGTTGCGGGGAAGCTGCTCGGTCACGATCGACACGTTGGTCGGCACTTCGAACCTTGCGAGCCGCTCACCCAAGAACCGCTGAAGCTCGGCGGCGTCGAGCGTGTGGCCCGGCTTCACCATCACATGGCAGGCCAACTCCTCACCGAGTCGATCGTGGGGGATGCCGTGGACGGCCGCTTCGTAGACGGCGGGGTGCTCGTAGATGGCAGCCTCGATCTGGGCGCAGTAGATGTTCTCGCCACCGCGCAACACCATGTCTTTGGCCCGGTCGCTGACGTAGACGAAGCCTTCCTCGTCGATCCGACCGATGTCGCCCGAGCGCAACCAGCCGTCGGCGATCGTGTCGGCGGTGGCCTCAGGACGATTCCAATATCCCCGGATCAGCGTCGGACCACGGAACCAGATCTCCCCGGTCTCTCCTTGTGGCAGCTCGTTGCCCTCGGGATCGGTGACGCGCAGGTCCATGACCGGTACGGGTCGCCCCGTCGAGGTCGGGTGGGCGATGAAGTCGTCGCCTGAGTTCTGGGGTCCGTAGGCGTTCGTCTCGGTCATTCCGTAACCGAGGCCCGGCCGGCCCTTGGAGAAGTTGTCGTCGATGCGCTTCACCAGTTCGGGCGGCATCGGAGCTCCGCCACCACCGACGGATCGCAGACTCGATGTGTCGCGCTCGGAGAACGTCGGGGCTTCGAGCAGATCCAAGCTCATCGTCGGAACACCGACGAAGTTCGTCACCCGCTCCCGCTCGATCAACTCCAGCGCTCGATCGGGATCCCAGCGGTGCGTCATCACCAACTTGGCGCCGCCGATCAGCGATCCGAGCATGACGGGGATCAAGCCGGTCACGTGGAACAGCGGGACACACAACATGAATGTCGGCTGAGGGGTTTCCGCCGCCGGACCCTCTGGCTCTTGTGGCTCGCGGATCTCTCCGATCGCGGCCCGAGCGGCGAAACTCATCAATGCGCTGAGCACGGCGCGATGGGTCGAAACCGCGCCCTTGGGATGGCCGGTCGTCCCCGATGTGTAAAGGATCGTCATGTCGTCGTCCGGGTCGATCTCGACCTCTGGCATCGTCGTCGCGTCCCCAACGATGTCCTCCAGCCGGGTCGCACCGACGGCCGCCGATTCGGAGGTGCGCACGACCACGATCCGAGCGGTGATCGCACCCGCGGGGGCTCGCTTGATCCGGGTCAAGCGTTGCTCGTCGGCGATTACAACCTTCGCCCCTGAGTCGTCGAGGGCGTAGACGATCTCATCGGTGACCCACCACGCGTTGAGCGGCACGGCAATCGCTCCGATCGACGTGATGGCGACGAAGGCGGCGATCCACTCCGGGTAGTTGCGCATCGCGATTGCCACTCGGTCGCCCTTGCCGACAGCGAGATCGTGGACCAGTGCGTGGCCGAACCGACCCGCCATGTCGAGCAGACGGGGCATCGTCCAGCGCTCGTTCTCGTAGACGATGAAGTCGTCCTGGCGAGCGGCGGCGAGCTCGAACAACGATCGGATGTTCGGCGGCGTGCCCGTGAAGACCTTGGTCGGGATCCCGCCGACGTCGGTCTCGGTGATCTCGAACATCGTCCCCTGGGCGCATACGGCATCGCAGGCTTCTCGAAAGGTCATCGGCATAGCCCTGGTTTGTAGCAGTTCTGGCCCGCCATCCTTTCACCCACCTCGACCATTTGAGGATCACGAGAGCCGGTGTAACGGAATGGTGTCTGACACCTTTCCGTTACACCTTTGAGGTCAGCTCGAGTGGGTCTGGAGCTTGCCACCCTCTTCGGCGAGGCGTACCAGTAACTGTAACGGAATGGTGTCTGACACCTTTCCGTTACACCTTTGAGGTCAGCTCGAGTGGGTCTGGAGCTTGCCACCCTCTTCGGCGAGGCGTACCAGTAACGGCGACGGCTCCCAGTGGCGGCCCCCGAGCGACTCGCTGTAGCCGTTTACCTTCTCGACGATCTCCGACAGGCCGACCGAGTCGGCCCAATGCATCGGTCCGCCGCGGTAGACGGGCCAGCCGTAGCCGTTGACCCACGTCACGTCGATGTCGCTGCCGCGAATCGCAATCCCCTCCTCGAGGATCTTGGCTCCCTCGTTGACCATCGGGTACAGGCAGCGCTCGAGGACTTCGGAATCACTGACCTCGCGTTGAGCGATGCCCTTGCCGATCGCGAAGTTCTTGATGATCTCCTCGACCCCTGGGTCGGGGGTGGCCGCACGGGTCTCGGGGTCGTACGTGTAATACCCGCGACCGTTCTTCTGGCCGCGCCGCCCGCTCTCGCACATCAGATCGCGCAGTGTTTCGCCCTTCGAGTTCTCGGCCTTCCAACCGATATCGAGGCCGGCCAGGTCGCTCATCGCGAATGGGCCCATCGGGAAGCCGAAGTCGTACAGCACCCGGTCGACCTGTGCCGGTGTGGCACCTTCGAGGATCATGCGGTCGGCTTCGATCCGACGCTGAAACAGGATCCTGTTGCCGACGAAGCCGGGGCACACGCCGACCATCACGCACACCTTGCCGATCCGCTTGCCGATCGCCATTGCGGTCGCCACGGTGGTGTCGGACGACTTGTCGCCGCGCACGTTCTCGAGCAGCTTCATCACGTTGGCGGGGGAGAAGAAGTGCATACCGATCACGCTCTCGGGACGCGATGTGACCGCGGCGATCTCGTTGATGTCGAGCGCGGATGTGTTCGACGCCATGATCGCTCCCGGTTTGCAGATCGCGTCGAGCTCGCGGAAGATCGTCTTCTTCAACTCGATGTCTTCGAACACGGCTTCGATCACAATGTCGCAGTCGGCGAAGGCCGCCTTGTCGGTCGCCCCGGTGATCAGCGCCATCCGCTGTTCAAGAATCTCCGGGGTGATCGATCGCGAACGCTCGTAGTTCTTGCGCACCACGGCGAGACCATTGTCGAGGGCTTCCTGGTTGCGCTCGACGATCGTGACCGGGATGCCGACGTTGGCGAAGTTCATCGCGATCCCGCCGCCCATCGTGCCGGCACCGAGCACACCGCACTTGTCAATGTCGATGAGCGGTGTGGTCTTGTCGATACCTGGCACCTTGTTGGCGGCCCGTTCGGCGAAGAAGTAGTAGCGCTGCGCCGCCGACTGCGAGCCGCTCATCAGCTCATTGAAAAGCGTGCGCTCGACCGCCATTCCCTCTTCGAAGGGCAGGTTGGCTGCGGCCTCGGCGCACTGCACGTTGAATTCGGGGGCCCGGAACCCTCGGGTCTTGCGGGCGATCGACTTTCGGAAGTCGGCGAACAGCCCTGTGTTGCCCTTGGCCTCGGCGACCTTGTCGTTGCGGTCGCGAACTCTAGCGAGCGGCATGTTCTCGGACACGGCTCGCTCGGCGAACGCGATCGCCATCGCACGCAGCGCCGCATGGTCGCCGTCGACGACCTCGTCGACGAGGCCGCACTCGAGCGCCTCTCCGGTACCGATGTGGCGGCCGGAGGTCGTCATCTCGAGCGCCTTCGGCACGCCCGTGAGTCGCGGCAGGCGTTGTGTGCCGCCGGCGCCGGGGAGCAGGCCCAGGTTGACCTCGGGCAGACCGAACTTGGCCGTGCTGACGGCGACCCGATAGTGGGCGCACAGGGCGACTTCGAGGCCTCCACCGAGAGCCGTACCGTGGATCGCGGCGATCACCGGAACGGGCGCGTCCTCGATCGCGGCTTGTAGCTGTGGGAGGCCGGCCGCCTCGGGTGCCCGGCCGCCGAATTCGCTGATGTCGGCTCCGGCGATGAACGTTCGCCCGTCACAGATCAAGACGATCGCCTTGGCGCCATTGGCGACGGCCTGGTTGACGCCGTCGAACAGGCCTTGACGCACGTGCCAGCTGAGGGCGTTGACGGGAGGATTGTCGATGATGATGAGGGCGACGTCGACGCCGTTGGATGTGGTGGTCTCGAGGCGGACGGATTCGGTCAGAGCTGCCATGACGACAGTCAAGCAGTTGACACCCAAATGATTCGAAGCCACTGACGCCGGAGGATCAGGTCTCTGCCGGACGGACCGTGCCGGTGACCGAGTTGATCTCGATCTGGGCCCGATCTGCGCCCGATCGGGAGGGTCCCGGCATGAGCAGCAGGCTCCAGGTCGATGTCGTGCACGATGCGATCAGGATGTCGTACGGCCGAATATCGATGTCGACTCGATGTCGGCGCGCGGAACGATGGTTCGCAGTGGAAGGCGGAGGGTCTGAAACGGGTTTCCGACCGGTGCGACGGTCGATTGCCCTGGTGCTCGTGGTTGCCGCTGGCGGAGCCGCCGTTGCCTCCACGGCGTTCGGCGACAGTCCCGGCGCTCAGCCCGAGATTGTCGAATCGCAGCCGGCGATCGTGATCCCGCTTTCGCTGTATGTCGTGCGCACCGAGGACGATCGGTTGTCGTCGCGGCGAACCACGGATGAGTTGTTGGAGATCTCCGACCGGATCGGTGAGATCTGGGCGCTCGCCGGCATCATCTTCGACCCGATCGAAATCGCTGAGATCACGGCGCCAGCACGCGCTGTGATCGGACTCAGCCTTGGAGATGCTCGACCCTTCCTCGAACAGGCGGGAACCACGTTCGACATTCCGGCGCCGGGCCTGGTGAACGGCTTCTATATCCGCAACGCCGGCGGAGTCAACGGCTTCATGCCGTTCGGCACCCGAGTGTTCTTCGTCGATGACAGCCCGACGGTCCACGACCAGCGGGTCTCGAGCCACGAGGTCGGCCACATTTTCGGTTTGTCCCACGATCTCGAAGACCCCGGTCGCCTGATGTTCTCGGGTACCAACGGAATGACCTTGACGCTCGACGAACGTGTCACCGCCAGAGGCGTGGCAAGTGAGCTGCTCGATGATCTCCGCTAGGGCGCGCCTTGCTGGGGTAGCGCTGCCGGTGGTTCTCACCGCCTGTGGTGGTGGCGGCTTGGCCGCCCGGCCGGCCGACCCGATCGTTGTCCCAGCGGTTGTACCAGCGATCGGGCCGGTCGTGATCGAGAACATGGGCGGCGCGATGGAAGGGCACACGCCGCGTGGATTCGCCGGCAGCGGGATCGGTCTGTTCGCCGGCGACAATCTCAACGCTGGATTTCCCGACGGAGACGGTGTACAGCTGTACCTCAGCTTCGATCTGCCCAGCGATGTGGTTGCGGCAGATGGAGCGGTTCTCGAATCGAACGTGTTGACCGTTAGGGGAACTCCGTTCGACGACCTCGGCCCGCTGCTGGCCGAGCTGGTCACCTACAACGAGTTCGGGCCCTCGCTCTTCGATCTGCCAGCCGATGCAAACGCGGTCGAGTGCGGTCGAGTCGGCGAGTCGGATCTCCGCTGCGACGTCGGTGAAGCGACAGCCAACGCACTCTCGGCCGGTGCCGATCGTCTGCAGTTTCGGATTCGATTCGAGACCAGCGGCGATCTCGATGACAGTCCCGATCTGGCGATGTTCTTCCTCACCGATTCGAACACCAACGAGCCCGGCATCTTCACCCTGCGCATCGATGCCGCGGCGCCCTGACCAACGACGTTCGAGATCCGACTCCCCCCGGACGCGTCACCGGTGGGGCCGATGATCGGCCCCACCGGTGGTGGGAGGGAGTTGGTCGGGGTGTTGTCGTTGCCGACCAACCCGTGATGCTCAGTGTTGGTGCCCGTGCTTTGCCGCCACCTCACCGAGACGGCCGGCCTGGAACCGGAGTACCTCGATGATCGTGCCGAGGCCGAAGGCGATCCCGGTCAGATAGCTCGCGACGCCGAGACGACGAAGCCCTGAGCCCGCAGCGCCATACCGGGCGCTGTCGATGATGTCGGCAGGGTCGCTGCCATTGAATGCTCCGGCGGCCACGAAGTTCGTGATGATCCCGGCTGCCATGACCATCATGCCCATCATCATGAAGGCCAGCATGACCTTCGCAGTCGGGGGCATCTTGAGGGTCTGTACGGCTGAACCTGCGGTGGCTTGCACCTCGCCGCCGCCCTTGCGGAACTCGCCCAGGATTCGGGCGACGGCAAAGGTGATGGCGGTGAATACACCGAGGAACCCGACGAACATGAAGCCGGGCACGAGATGGCTCAGCGTCTGCAGATCATCGACCGAGCTTCGGTCGGTGCCGGCTTCGACGACGGCGAGCACGAACCCGACCGCCCAGCCCATGATGGCGAGTGCAAACATCGGGAACCAGAGCTTGCGGCCCATTATCTGGGGAAGGTTGTAGCCGAGGCTTTCGCTCGACTCGACGACATGGAACTTGTCGGTTCGAGACACCGGCGTCGTCTGCGTCTTGGTGGCCCTTCCGGAAAGTGTTGAAGTAGTCATTGGTCTTTCTCCTTGTTGCGTGCGGCGCTTCAGGCGCCGGTGCGAATGATGGACTTGACTCGGTCGAACTGGAAGGCCAGCACGTTGCCGATCGTTACGAGGGCGAGGACGATTCCAGCGAGGATCAGTCCGAGGGACAGTTCACGGAAGGGTCCGAGCCAGTTCAGCCAGGCGCTGAACGAGGCGGGGTTGTCGGCGTTGCCGAGGGCCACCAGGTAGAGAACGAACTGGGTGATCCCAGCCATCATCCCCATCATCATCAAGACCACAAAGGCCTTGGCCGTGGCCGGCATCTTGAGGGTGGTGACCGGAAGCCCGAGGCTCGATTGCACCTCACCGCCCCCTTCGCGCAGTCCCGCCATGATGGTGCCCAACAGGAATGCGATACCGGACAGCAGCAATGCTTCTCCGAGGAACTCGACGCCCTGCGTGAACGCCGCCGCTTGCCGGAAGCTCTCGGTGCCGGGGGTCTTGTCGGCCCACACCAGCGAACTCACGAGCCCGGTCGTGAGCGCCATCGCACCCATCGCCAACATCGGCAACCACATCTTGCGGGCCAGTCGATGAATCGGCAACAGCTTGGGCGTGGTATCAGAAACGGTCGCTTTGCCCCATGGTGTCTTGGTGTCACCCAGGACCCTTGTTGTATTGCTTGGTTCTCCGTGAAGTGTCGACAGGGCCGATTTGACGCTGTCGACCCGGTGCCAGAGACGAACGATGATGCCCATCAGGATCACCGCGATCGAAATCTTGATGACCCCGAACGAGAAGATCGAGAGCCCGAATGTCCAAGCGAGCGTCTGCTGGTAGCTGTCGGTTGCGCTGATTCCATCGACGGCGACAAAGTTGCCGATCACCGATGCTGTTGCACCCATCAGCCCGACCAGTGCCAAGCCGAGTCCGACCGTGCGGTACTTCGACCGCGCCGTCGTATCGACCCCTGGTGCCGGTCGAGCTGCGAGTTGCAGGGTTGCAGCCATGATACTTTCCCTTCTGTTGTGCCCCCATGGTTTTGGGTGGCGTTCGGTAGCGGAAACCTCGTCGATCAGCGCATCAGTTCGCAATCACCGCATATGCGGTGATCTCGCTAGCGCAACTATTCCGGCGTTGCCTTGTCGGCCTCGCCACAAAGCGACAGCAGTCCGCCGGCATCGAGCAGATGGATTCTGCGATAGCCGATCTCGATCAGTCCCGCCGACTCGAGTGACTTCAAGACGCGCTGAATGCTCGACCGTGGGGCCCCGACCATCTCGGCCAAGTGATCGTGCGTCAAACGCACATCGCCACGCTCGTCGCTCATCCGTACCAGGATCGATGCGAGCTGTGACTCAAGCCCCCCGGCGAGCAGATCGACCAGCCTGTTCTGAAAGCCCGCCGTCCGCTCCGCCAGCGAGACGAACCATCGTTGCGCAACCCTTGGGCGGGTCTGCAGCAATGTGAACAGCGCAGATGCCTCGAGCGACAAGACGGTGCAGTCCTCGAGTGCGCGGGCGTCGAACGGTTCGGGTTCACCGAGCAGGGCGGGCACATCTCCGAAAACGTCACCGGGCTGCAGAATCTGGAGCGCAACGCGGCGGCCGTTGATTTCCCGAGACAGCTCGAGCATGCCTGAGCGCAGTATGTGTACCCGCGCCGCGGGGTCCCCCCGCCGGAACACGAAGGTGCCGCCGGCGAACGACGAACCGCCAACCTCATCGACGAGTTGCGCAACGTCACGCTCGCTGAGCGGCGCATGCTTCCCGCGGCCGAGACAGCATGCGATCCAGCTGCCGGTTTGTGACAGTCGCGTACCCACCGCATCGATCGGTCGCGCCGCGAACTTTGAGAGCCCCACCTGTTAGGAACACGGTTCGGAACTTCCTGCTTCCGACCGGAGGCGTCAGGTCAAAGCGAGTCTTTCCAGGCGCCGGCGTCGGCGCGAGGCTCTTTGGGCAGTCCGAGTACACGTTCGCCGACGATATTGCGCTGCACCTCGTTGGTGCCGGCGTAAATTGTGCCGGGCCTGGCGATCATGAACGATGCGATCCAGTTTGCGGGCGTGTTCTCGGTGCCGATCAGCGGTGCCCCGAGACCGCCGCGGGTCTCGGTGCCGAAGCCAACCATCGCGTCGGCCCCCAGGACCTGCATGGCGGCCTCCGTGATCGCCTTGTGGTGCTCGCTCCAGAACAGCTTGCCGAGCGACGACTCGGGGCCCGGATTGTCGCCGCGCAGATAGCGCGTGAGCGCCTGCATGCCCCGGTAGCGCATGATCTGGATGTTGGTGTAGAAGGTCGCGATTTGCTGGCGCACCTGTGGATCGTCGGTTAGGCCGCGGTCGCGGGCGAGTTCGATGAACTGGTCGAGCTCGGCGCCGAAGCTGAGCGACGTGGTGGTGGCCCCGACCCCACGCTCGAAGCCGAGCAGTGTGTTGCCCACGGCCCAGCCGTTGTTGAGCTCGCCGAGCAGATTGCCCTTCGGGCAGCGAGCGTCGCTGAAGAACACCTCGTTGAAGTGGTCGTGGCCGACCATGTTGGTGATCGGGCGTAGCTCGACACCGGGTTGGTCCATACCGACCAGCATGAACGAGATACCGGCGTGTTTTGAATGATCTGGCGCTGTGCGGACGAGCGCGAAAATCATGTTTGCGGTATGGCCCTGGGAGGTCCAGATCTTCTGCCCGTTGATGACCCATTCGTCGCCGTCGAGCTCGGCCCGACAGCCGACATTGGCGAGGTCGGAACCAGCGTCGGGCTCGCTATAGCCCTGGCACCAGACGTCGTCGCCGTCGAGGATGCGCGGGATGTAGTGCGACTTCTGCTCGTCGGTGCCCCACACGAGAATCGTGTTGCCGACCATCCCGATCGAGAAACCGTCGTTGGCGCCGGCCGTCGGCACGCCGCGCCTGGCGAACTCCTCATTCAGGATTACCTGCTCGATGTGAGTCAGCCCGCCGCCTCCGTACTCGGCCGGCCAGTTGGGGGCGAGCAGGTTGTTGGAGCGCAGCGTCTTGCGCCAACCGTTCTGGAACTCGGTCTGTTGGTCGTCGCCGAGTGCCCCGAAGCCGGTCCAGCCGGCGGGCAGGTTGGTGTCGAGGAAATCGTTGATCCTGGCCCGGAACTCGCCGGCCTCGGGTGGGTAAGTCGGCTGCATCACCGAAAACTATCGAAGCGTTACCTCAGGAGCGTTACCACAGGTGCCAGGCACCTGAGGTAACGCTCGGTTGGGGATACCTTGGGGGTGTGAGCGATTTGGCAGCGCTGATCGAACGGTTTGACGTCGATGACCCGACGTTCATCGCGGATCCGTATCCGGTACTCGGTGAGTTGCGAGAAGCCACTCCGATCTTCTGGAACGATCGCAGCAACCAGTGGGTTCTGACCCGTTTCGCCGAGGTGCACGCGACTCTGCGTGTTCGAGGTCTTGGCCGTATCTACACCCACCTCTATTCCCACGCCGAGCTCGGCCGCTCGGGCCCCGATCCGCGGTGGGCCGAGTTCCATCAGCACGAGGCTTGGTCGCTGCTGTGCCTCGAGCCGCCCGACCACACCCGACTTCGCCGGCTGGTTGCCAAGGTGTTCACTCCGCGTGCGATTGCGACGATGCGCCCCAACATCGAGGGTTATTCTGACCGGTTACTCGATCGCTGTCAGCAACTCGGCACGTTCGACTTGCTGAGCGATTATGCCCAGCCGTACTCGGTTGCCGTGATCTGCTCGATGTTGGGTGTGCCTCGCAGCGACACCCAGCTGCTGCTCGACTGGTCGCATGCGATCGTGAAGATGTACGAGCTGTCGGCCGTCACGAATCAGGTGGGAGCCGCAGCCAATCGGGCGGCGGCGGAGTACATCGAGTACACCCGCCGGCTGATTGCCGAGAAGCGACGCAACCCGGATGGCCTACTGGTGTCGGAACTGGCCCACGTCGACGACGGTGGCGACATGTTGAGCGACGATGAGATCGTGTCGACCACGATGGTGTTGCTCGAGGCGGGTCACGAAGCCACCGTGAATACGCTTGGTAACGGCGTGCGAGCACTGATGAAGCACCCCTCGCAGTGGGCGCGACTGGTCGCCGGCGAGGTCGACCCCAAGACGGCGATCGAAGAGTTGCTGCGATGGGACGCCCCGCTCCAGCTGTTCGAGCGTTGGGTGCTCGAGCCGGAGATCGAGATCGCTGGTCAGCGGTTCGATGTCGGCGACGAAGTCGTGATGTTGTTCGGCGCCGCTCAGCGCGATCCACGCCGATTCGACGACCCGGACCGGTTCGATGTAGGCCGCGGCGACACTGCCCACATCGGCTTCGGAGGTGGCATCCACTTCTGCATCGGCGCCCCGCTCGCCCGTCAGGAACTCGCCGTCTCGCTCGGCGGCCTGGTCACACGGTTCCCGAACCTGACGCTCGCCGAGGAACCCGAGTATCACCCGACGTTCGTGATCAGGGGTCTCAAGCGCCTACTCATCGCCTCGTGACTGCGACCTTCGCACGGTCAGGCGTGAGCGGAGGTCAGTGTTGTTGGGTGCAGTGACGGCGCAATCGCGTCGGCCGGGACCGGTTCGCCGGTCAGACCACCCTGGATATAGCTGACACCGGAGGCTTGCAGCGATGTTCGCTGCACTTCGGTATCGACACCCTCACACACGACGCGGGCACCTTGAGTTCCCGCAAGCGAAACGATCGCTCTCATGACGGTGCACGGCTCGGTCATCACCTTGCCTGCGCGCTCTCGCAAGATTGTGAGGCCGCTCAGCGCCGAGGCGTCGATCTTGATGTGGTCGAACGGGACTCTGAGGAGTCGCCCAACGTTCGAGGATCCCGAACCGAACTGGTCGATCGCTACACCGAGCCTTGCCTGGCGAAGTTGTTTGAGCCGAACGATCGCCAGCCCGGACGGATCGAGGGCAGTCGACTCGGTGACTTCGACGACGAGCCGCTCCGGGGGGATCGACAACGCCCGACAGCTCGTCAGCACACCGGCGACGAAGTCGTCCTGAGCGAGCTGGTTCGATGAGACATCGAACCACACCGCGATGCTCGAATCGGAGCCCGACGCGATCCAGGCGGCCAACTGGCGACAGATCGTGTTGACGACCCATCGACCGATCTCACGGAATTCGCCGCATGACTCAGCGATCGGCATGAACTCGTCGGCAGCAATGGTGCCGATTGTGGGACTGTTCCACTGCAACAGTGCTTCGATTCCGACTAGCTCAGTGGTATCGGCGGTGACAATCGGCTGGTACAAGAGGCTGAGTTCGGTGTCGAAATCGGCGTCGTGCAGCGCTGTTGCGATCAGTGCTGCCCGGGCGGAGGTTGAGCCGAGCCCCGGCTCGTACATCACGAACGTCGCGCCACCGTCGCGTTTCGCCTCGTACATCGCAATATCCGCCTCGCCCAGGAGGTCGTCGACATGGCGCGGGTCGGCGGTCGCAGCTAGCCCGACGCTGGTTCGTACTCGCTCGGTACGCTCGCCGAGTTGGAACGGCTCGCCGAGAACATCGATCAGGCGTTGGGCACGCTGTTCGAGCGCCAGCTCCGACTTGACGGTTGGGAAGACCACCGCGAACTCGTCTCCCCCGAGTCGCAGCAGGACGTCGTCTGGGCCGATCGTCTGGCTGAGGCGTGCGGCGAAGCTAGTCAGCAGTTGGTCCCCAGCGAGGTGACCGAGCGTGTCGTTGATCTTCTTGAATTCGTCGATGTCGAGGATCATCAATGCCATCGAGTCGCCGCTCTCGCTCAGGTTGTTTCTGGCGTCATCGAGTGTCGTTGGCAGGACGCGCCGGTTTGGCAGACCGGTTAGCGCATCGGTGTTCGCGAGCCGCTTGAACTTCTCGCGAAGCCGCACCTCATCGGTGATGTCGCGGGCGGTTATCAGGTGTCCGTCGACAGTACCGTCGTCGGTGAGATCGGAAACTCGCACCCCGTACAATCCGGCATCGCCATCGATGCCGGTCAACTCGAACACTTCCGACACAGCCCCGGCGTCGGATCGACCGAGATGCTTTCGCAGCCGAATCGATGCTGAAACGTCGGCCAACGCGACGATGTCCTCGCGGGTCGACGCACCGGTTCCGAGCAGCCGGTCCGCAGACGCCGATCGATACGTGATCTCACTGCGTTGATCGACGACGAGGAAGATCTCCGGCGAATCGTCCAGCACCGATTCCAGCAGTCGGCGCGATTGCTCGTGGGCTTCGGAGCGGGCTTTTTGACGTTCGATCTGGTGGCGAGATCGCACCAGCAACCAGGCCCCGAAACCAGCCAAGAGCGCGGCCGCGACGGCCGCCAGCTTGGCCCATTGTTCGGCGGCGTTCGCGTCGGATGCTGATTCAGATGAGGCAAGGCCGAGCAGACCGTCGAGCGTTAGTTGAGTCTGTGTGAGGTGGTTGATGTCATGACCGTGCGCCGCATGGTCGATGCCATCGAAGTTGAGCAGCGCCAGATCATGGACGACGATGTCATCGAGAAGATCACGGGCGAGCATCGTGTCGGCGGGCGTCAAGGAATGAAGCGCCAGATCGTGATTGCCTGAGAGTTTCACCATCGAGGATTCAAGTTGCGGGAGCTCCACGTCGCCCCCAAACGACGCCAAGATGGCACCATTCCCCGCGATCATCGACGCCAACCGGAGCTCACTTGCAGCTGCTTCTGAACGTCGCTCCTCGAGTGCCTCGCCGGTCGACACCAGTGCCGTCACGACGGCGCCGACGAACAAGATGATGAGCAGGCAGACCCCCGCGAATCGGAGCCGCTTGAAGCCGCGCTGGTCAAGCCCGGAAGTGGCTGTCTCGCGTATTGTCGCCGCGGCGTGGGCCGCCGGACGCGGGAACGGTGAAATCATTACATTCTGGTCGGTACGTTTGGACCGTGTCTTGAGTCGTAGTCGTGTAAAAGTCTTGTTCAGCTGCTGCATATTCGGCCGTCTATCGGCGCCGAACTGAGCCATCTGAGCCTTTAGCGATCCAACTAGTCGAGGCCGCGCCTGTCAAGAGTCGTTCGGCGGTTTCGTCGGATACTCGTTGAACGGTTGACCCGTTCGGCCACGTGCCCCGTACCGACTGCCTGGACATGATCAGGGATCGGCCGTACGGTTGGAGTGTGGAGATCACCGAGGCCGCCGTTCGCGCCCAAGAGTTGGTGCAAGACTGCACGTTGGCGTACGACCAGAAGCTTCGCCGGCTGGCGGCGCTGGCGACCGAAGCAGTGCCATACCCGGCACTGTCGCAGGAATGTGCCGCAGCGCTTGAGAAGCGCGTGATCTGTGACATGTTCGAAGGCCATGCCCCGTACACGGCGCGCTACATCTTGCCCGATTACGAACTGGCGGTCCGACAAGGGCTCTCGTATCTCGAGATGCCGCCGCCGACCGATCTCGACGACGCCCTCGCATTCCTGCAGGTGATGTACGCCTATGTTCCCAGCGTCACCAGCTATCCCGTCTACCTCGGTGACCTCGACAAAGTGTTGGCCTCGTTCGTCACCGACGAGATCACCGACGAGCAGCTCGACACCAAGCTGCGTCGATTCTGGATCGGGATCGACCGCATGTTGCCCGACGCCTTCGTACACCTTGACCTGGGGCCACACGACAGCCGGATCACCCGTTCGATCCTGAGGGTCGAGCGGTCACTGCGCCAAGCCGTGCCGAACATCACCTTGAAGGTCGACCCGGAGATCACACCCGATGGCCTGATCGAAGACGCGGTTCGGACCGTGTTCGAAACCGGCAAGCCACACTTCGTCAATCACCCGATGATGGTCGACGATCACGGCCCGCGATACGCCGCCGTCAGCTGCTACAACTCGCTCAAGATCGGTGGCGGCGCTCACACCCTGACGCGCCTCAACCTGAAGCAAGTAGCGTTGTTGCACAATGGCACGGTCGACGAGTTCCTGGCGACGACCCTGCCGCACTATGTAGAGCTGACCGCCGAGTTGACCGAGGCCCGGATCCGCTCGCTCGTCGAGGGTCAGCAGTTCTTCGACACGCATTGGCTGGCGACCGAGGGCTTGATCGACATTGACCGCTTTTCGGCGATGTTCGGCATCTTCGGTCTCGCCGAATGCGTCAACCTGCTGATGGCCTACGAGGGCGGCGACGCTGACGGTGAGGCGCGCTACGGCCACGACGCCGGGGCGAATCGCCTGGCGGTCCGGGTCGTCGAGCGGGTCGCCGAGTTGGTGGCCGCCCGGCCGATGCCGTACTGCGCCGGTGGCGGCGGACGCTGCTATCTCCACAGCCAGAGCGGTATCGACGTAGATCAGGACGTCACCGCCGGTACCCGCATCCCGGTCGGCGACGAGCCAGGCATGCTCGAGCACATCGCCACGTGCGCTCCGCACCACCACCTGTTTGCTTCAGGTGTCAGCGACATCTTCCACGTCGACGAGACCGCCCTGCGCAATCCCGAGGCGATGGTCGACATCATTCGCGGTGGCTTCTCCAGCGGTATGCGCGACTTCACGTTCAATCTGGACAGCAACGAGTTTGTCCGGATAACCGGTTACCTGGTGCGCAAGAGCGACCTGGTCACGATCGCCGAGTGCGGAGTCGTCCGGCACACCAGCGACCATCTTGCAGCTGGTGCCGAGAACTCATTCCACCTCACACAACGAGCGGTGAAGCGCATCGGCCACAGTGAGCGCAATCCGCGATAGGCCGACCAAAGGCTTCGTCGCCGACACGATCTCGTTCAGCAACGTTGATGGGCCAGGCAACCGCTTCGTGGTGTTCCTGCAGGGCTGCAACTTCGATTGTATCGTCTGCCACAACCCGCAGACGATCCCTGGGCATCAGCGGTTGGAAGGATTTGATCCCGACCACCGCAGCGTCGACGAACTGCTCGGCGAGATCCGCCAGGCGGCCCCCTTCATCCGGGGCATCACAGCTTCGGGTGGCGAGGCCACCCAGCAGCCGGCGTTTCTGAAAGCCTTGTTCTCAGCGGTCAAGGCCGATCCCGATCTGGCACACCTGACCTGCTTCGTCGACTCGAACGGCGCCACCGAACGACACGTCTGGGACGACATCGCCCCCGTGACGGACGCGGCGATGATCGATCTCAAGTGCCTCGACCCCGACATCCATCGCGAGATGACCGGCCAGCCCAATCACGAGGTGCTCGCCAGCATCGAACACCTCGAGCAGCTCGGCTTGTTGTACGAGGTGCGGTTGCTGATCTTGGCTGGCGTCAACGACCATCCAGAGCTGCTGCGCCGCACCGCCCGCTGGCTGGCCGACGTCGACCCGTCGATGCGGATCAAATTGATCGGCTTTCGAGCGCACGGTGCGAGGCCACACGATCCGCCGCTGGTCGAGCCGCGGCACGAGGCGCTGCTGGCGGCGGCCGATCTGCTGCGCCAGGTCGCCGACTTCGACATCTGCATCGTCTAGTACCGCAACCGCAAGCGTAGACGCTTGCCCTGTTTCGGACCGGTGCCGTCGTTCGTCAGCCGGGTCCGCTCCGCCAAGCTTCGGGTAGCTCGGTGACCGTTTGCTCGTTCTTGGTCAGCAACGACAGCGCCGCCTCGACGACGTTGCGCTGCCGCTGATGATCGCCGGGCGCGCCCAGCGGCCGCCCCATCGGGTGCTTGGTGATGATCGCCCTCGCAACGCCCATCAGTTCGGGGAGGTGCCCGAAGCTGCGCACATAAACCCCGACCGTGGGGATGCCGCCCGACTCGATCGCTCGCTGGACGTGTCCGACCGACACGTGGCAGACCGGTCAAACGGGTACCAGCAGTACCGCATCGACGCCGTCGTCTCGCAGTTGCTCTGCCCATGCCGGGGCGACGTCCTTGCGCAACCGCGTCTGGGAGGTCGCACCCACGAACGAGTACGCCGTCGGAGCCGGTTCGCCGATCACGCCCGACTCCGCCAGCGCCTGCAGATGCCCGAGCGGCAGCACGACCTGATGGTCCTCGGCCGCAGACGCGATCGGGTAGCCGCCGTGACGAACTCGCAGCTGGTCGGGCGGCGTGTCGATCGGGATCGCAGACAGGGTCGGGGCGTCGCGGATGAAGTCCATGATCCGGGTTTCGGCCTGCGCCTGGGTCATCCCGGTCTCGCCGAATGGTTGAGGGTCGTCGCCCTCGACGAAGTGACCGCTCGACGTCAGCAGCGCCACCCGGCATTCGGAAAGGGGCTTGGCGAGTGTGGCGATCGGCGTGTCGTCGTGGCGATGCGGGAAGTCGGCGGGGTCGCCCAGATGCCCTGCGTACCCGTGGACCTGCCAGCGGTAGGCGACATCGACCACCCGATCGGCGTGCCCGTCGTCGGCGGTGGCGGCGATCGCGCCGAACAGTTCCTCGAGGAAGTCGCCGAACTCGGCGTCGCTCAGGTCCTTGGCGTACTTGAAGTTGAGATTGCTGCGCGTGCCGTACGAGAACGACTTACGCAGCTGTTGGATCGTTTCGGTTGCGTCCACCGTTGTGTCATCCATCGTGTCGTGCAGTTCACCACGTCCAAGCTGGGAGCGCAACGGGCCTGCTCTCTCGCCATTCGTCGGGTCCGCCGACCTCGCCAGCGATTGGGCGAACCCGATTGCGCGCCACCTCGGGTCTGCTCGCCCGGACTCAAGTTCCGGGGCGATCGCCTGCGCGGCGTCGAACTAACGTCGCGAGTCACGGCTCGCTTGGCGCCGGCCGGAGGGATACAGGAGGGCTACCGATGATCGATCGAGCACAACATGGACACGACGCGACCCAAGGGGAGTTGCGATGACGATCGATGTGAACTCGGTCGACGAGGCACTGACAACGACCAGGGCCGTGCGTCTGCGACTCGACCTCGAGCGGCCGGTCGACAACGACATCATCTACGACTGCATCGACATCGCCGAGCAGGCACCATCAGGTGGAAATCAGGGCAGCCGGAGGTGGATCATCGTGCGCGACCCGGCGGTCAAGGCCGCTATCGCGGAGCTGTACATGGCTACCGGCGGCGAGTTCATGATCGATTCCCGCGACAAGCTCGACGGCACAGGTCACCCACAGGAGAAAGTGATGAAGTCGTCCGCCTTCCTGGCCGAGCACTTGGCCGAGGCGCCGGCGATCGTGATCCCCACCATCATCGGGATCCACGACTCAAGCGGGCGTCCCGGCCTTTTCGACTCGGTGATTCAGTCGGTGTGGAGCTTCTGCGTGGCGCTGCGCTCGAGGGGGCTCGGCACGTCGTGGACTACAGCGATTCTCGCCAAGGGCGACGAGCTGGCCGAGCTACTCGGAGTTCCCGATGGCAACACCCAGATCGCGATGATCCCGGTGGCGTGGACCAAGGGAACCGATTTCAAGCGGGCTTCGCGCTACCCGGCACGCGACATCAGCTTCATCGATCACTACGCCCACACCTGGGTATCGGGTCCCAGCGACCCTGCTTGTCACGCCGACGGGCCCGGCACCGTTGTCGAGGTCGATATCAGGGCCACGACCGATGCCATATGGCCGATTGTCACCGACATCAACTTCGGCGCCGACTACAGCGACGAGTTCTGCTCGGCGCGCTGGGCCGATGGCGTCGACGGGCCAGCGCTCGGCGCCGAGTTCATCGGTAGCAACACTCACCCTGCGGTCGGCGAGTGGGACGTGCGGTGCTTCGTGAATCGCTTTGTCGATCGGGTCGAATTCGGGTGGATCACGTCGGATCTCGAGAATCCGGGCGCACAGTGGCGGTTCGAGCTGGCGCCGATCGCCGGCAAGACACGCCTGCGGTACTCGCTGATCATCGGGCCTGGGCCATCGGGCATCATCAGCCCGATCACGGCGATGCCCGACAAGGAGCCGCGGATCCTGTTCCGCCGGATCGAGGAGCACCGCGCCAACATGCAGAGCGTCGTCGGTGCGATCAAGGTGGCGGCCGAAGCCGTCGCTGCGACCGGCTGACCGCTGCTCTGATTCGCCGCCCGCCGCTCGGACCCAGCATGATCTGACCAAAGCCCGTTCGCCGGTGCCAGCGCTCCGACGACTCAAGCGATACACAGGGAGCCCTCATGGCAGACGCATTGATCATCGACGCATGCCGCACACCGCGCGGGATCGGCAAGCAGGGCAAGGGCGCCCTGACGCACCTGCACCCGCAACATCTCGGCTCGACCGTGCTGAGGGCACTCGTCGAGCGCGACGGCTTCGACACCGCCGACGTCGATGATGTCGTGTGGGGCACCAGCTCACAGGTCGGTCAGCAGGGCGGCGACCTGGGACGCATGTCGGCGCTCGACGCCGGCTACGACATCAAGTCGAGCGGTGTCACGCTCGACCGCTTCTGCGGATCGGGCATCACCAGCGCCAACATCGCCGCCAACGCAATCATGGCCGGCATGGAAGATCTTGTGGTTTCGGGCGGGACCGAGATGATGTCGCTCCCCTCCAAGGGAGCGCTGCCGATTGGGGCCAACAACGCCCGTCTACAGGAGATTCACCCGCAGTCGCACCAGGGCGTGTGCGCCGATGCGGTCGCAACGATCGAGGGCATCACCCGTGAGGCACTCGACGCGCTGGGCGCCGAGTCGCAGGCGCGTGCCGAGCGGGCGATCCAGGAAGGCCGCTTCGACAAGAGCCTGATTCCGGTGCTCAACCTCGATGGCACGATGGCGCTCGACCTTGAGGAGTTCCCGCGTCCCGGCACCACGGCCGAGTTGTTGGCAAATCTGTCGCCGAGTTTCCCGGCGATTGCCGACTACCGCCACACCGAGGACGCGCCCACGTTTCGGGAGCTGATCAACCACAAGTACCCCGACGTCGACATCGAGCATGTGCACCATGCTGGCAACTCGTCGGGTGTCGTCGACGGCTCGGCTGCGATCTTGTGGGCCAGCTCCGATTACGCCAAGGCGCACGGACTCAAGGCCCGCGCCCGCGTTGTGGCGACCGCCAACATGGGCGACTGCCCGACCCTGATGCTCAACGCTCCCGGGCCGGCAGCCCTCAAAGTGTTACGCAAGGCTGGGCTCACGCTCGACGACATCGACCTGTTCGAGATCAACGAGGCGTTTGCCGTGGTCGCCGAGAAGTTTCAACGTGATCTCGACCTCGACCGCGACAAGGTCAACGTCAACGGTGGGGCGATGGCGCTGGGGCATCCGATCGGTGCCACCGGAGCGATGCTGATCGGCACCGTGCTCGACGAGCTCGAGCGCACCGACGGCCAGTTCGGACTGGTCACGATGTGCGCCGGCGGCGGCATGGCGCCGGCGATCATCATCGAAAGGCTCTGAGGGCGCTTCGGGTCTCGGCGGTTTCTAGGCGGACGGTTCACCCCGGTGTCGTACGCTGGGGAGATGCCAACCTCCGAGGAGTTCGCCGCAGCCGGTCTCTACGACCCGGTCGAACACGCACACACGGGTCGGCTCGAGCTCTTGAACTGGCTCGATGAGAAGGGTTTCAGCATCGATGAGTTGGTCACCGCGATCGCGTGGGAGGGGCTTCAATCGCTGACCAGCGACCGCTGGTTCATGGGCGGCGAGCGCCTCACCAGGGACGAGGCGGTCGTCGCCTCCGGTTTGGCACCCGACGACTTCGATCGGTTCGTCACGGCATTCGGGATTGCCTCGACCGATCGCGAATCTCCACCAGACTTCGCTCGGTCGGAGGTCGAAATGCTCGCCGGTTACGGAGCGTTGGCCTCGATGTTCAGCGACGCCGAGACGCTCAGCTTCTTCAGGGTGATGGGCTCGTCGATGGGCCGGATCGCCGAGGCGGCGTTGTCGCTGTTCCTGACCGACGTCGAGGCTCAGCATCTCTCGTCTGGAGGGAGCGAGTTCGAACACGCCTTGAAGATCGACGAGGCGACCGGAATGGTCGACGAACTGGCGCTCGGGCTTGGACCGCTGCTGCGACGTCATATTTTCCAATCGGTGCAGCGCTCACGCCAGGCACAACTCGGAGGGATCGAACGGTTTCAGTTCCGATATGCGGTCGGGTTCGTTGATCTCGTTGGTTTCACCGAGATTGCAGGCCGGTTGCACGCCCGTGATCTCGCCGTGTTCATCCGCGAATTCGAGGGTCGCGCCCACGACGTCGTTACCGAGGCAGGGGCACGCGTCGTGAAACTGATCGGCGACGAGGTGATGTTCGTGTCGCCTGACGCAGCGGCAGCGTGTCGCGCCGGACACGCATTGATGGAGGGCTTTGGACTCGACGACGAGCGCGTTGTGCCGCGTGGTGGTCTCGCCTTCGGGGAGGTGCTGGTTCGCAGCGGTGACTACTACGGCTCGATCGTGAACCTTGCGTCACGTCTCGTCGACGAGGCGGTGCCGCAGGAGCTGCTGGTCACCGCCGAGTTGGCCGACGCTGCGGGGGGCTGCGTGTTTGAGCCTGCAGGTCGGCGCATGGTGAAGGGCTTCGATCAGCCGATCGCGGTGCACACGTTCGTGAGCTGACGAGCCGTGCTGACAAGCAACGCGCCAGCTGTGTCCGACACAGCTGGAGACCGTTGTTGCTGATCGGGTCGCCGCAAGCCTGGTAAACACGAATCATGGGAAACCTCTCCGAAGACACACGTTGGCTCGATGCGACCGCACAGGCCGAACTCGTCTCGGGCGGCGAGGTCTCGCCGCTGGAGTTGACCGAGGCGGCGATCGAGCGGATCGAACAGCTCGATGGGCCGATCAATGCTGTGATCCTGCGCTGGTTCGATCACGCCCGCAAGATCGCATCGTCAGCTGACCTGCCCGACGGGCCATTTCGTGGGGTCCCGTTTCTATTGAAAGATCTGTGGGCGCCCTACGCCGGGCAGCCGCTGACGAACGGCAACGTCGCACTCCGCGACGCGATGCCGATCTCACCGGCCGATAGCACATTGGTCTCGCGTTTCCGTGCCGCTGGGTTGGTCACCCTTGGGCGCACAAACAGTCCCGAGCTGGGAAGCCTTCCGGTCACCGAACCCATCGCTTACGGGCCGACCCGTAACCCCTGGAACACCGATCATTCGCCAGGGGGCTCGAGCGGTGGTGCCGCCGCTGCCGTGTCAACGGGGATGGTGCCGATTGCTCACGCCAGCGACGGTGGTGGCTCGATCCGGATTCCGGCGTCGTGTTGTGGCCTGGTCGGCTTGAAGCCGTCGCAGGTCGTATCACGCTAGGACCCCAGGGTACCGAAACGGGCCTCGGTGTTCAGCTTTGCGTCAGCCGCTCGGTGCGTGACACCGCCCGGATGCTCGACTCGGTGCATGGCCCCGGCGTCGGTGACACCGTGATCGCGGCGCCGCCCGATCGGCCGTACATCAACGAGGTCGGTGCCGATCCGGGTCGGCTTCGGATCGGCCTGCTCGACGCCGACCCGCGTGGCACCGAGCTGCACTCGGACTGTGTCGACGCGGTGAGATCGGCGGCGACGCTGCTCGAATCGCTCGGTCACGACGTGTCGCTCGGTTATCCCGCAGCGATGTCCGATGCCTCGTTCACGAGCCGGTTCATGGCGATTTGGGCCGCCAACATGGCGATCGGGATCGACAACTACGGCCTGGCGCTCGGTCGTGAGTTGACCGAACAAGAGGTCGAGGTCGTCAACTGGACACAGGCCCGGTTCGCCGACCAGGTGACCTCGGTCGACTACGCCAAGGGCCTGGCGGCAGCCGCCGAATTCCGTCGCGCGATCCATCAATGGTGGACCGACGGGTGGGACCTCCTGGTGTCGCCGACGCTCAGCGAGCCTCCGGTTCGGATCGGTGAGCACGACCCGCAGCCCGGCGACCCGATGGCCGGCATGAAGCGTGCCTTCGAGTGGGTGTCGTTCACCCCAGCGTTCAATGTCAGCGGTCAGCCGGCGATCAACGTGCCACTGCACCTGAATGATGCCGGTCTGCCGGTCGGCGTTCAGCTCGTCGCCGCCTACGGCCGCGAGGACGTGTTGCTCCAGGTAGCAAGCCAACTCGAGTCCGCCCAACCCTGGCCCCACCTACCCCCACCCCACCCCGCTGAGTTGGGAGATGTGCCAGGCACAACTCCCAACTCATACTGATCTCTACGCTGCCGTGATGGCGACCGACGTGCCTGACCTGCTGACCGGCATCGCTACCACGCGAGCGATTCGTCGCTTTGCGGCGGATCCGATTCCCGAGGATGATCTTGCCTCGATCCTGTGGCACGCCACACGCGCACCGTCCGGCACGAATCGCCAGCCGACGCGGTTCGTTGTGCTTCGCGACGGGCCGACCGCCAGCGAGGCGAAATCCGTTCTTGGTCGCGGCTTCCGGCAGTCCTGGGGTCGCAAGTCAGCCGACGCTGGGCTTGGGTCAGGGTCGGCGCTCGACCCGACCTCTCGCAAAGGGCGGCAGCGGGCGGCGATGGAACACTTCGTCGATCATTTCGAGCAGATCCCGGTCGTCGTCTTGGCATGCTTGGTGAGGTACCGCGCCCCGAACCCGTCCGAGGGTTCATCCGTCTACCCCGCATGTCAGAACCTGCTGTTGGCGGCACGGGCGCTCGGCTACGGCGGCGTGATGAGCGGGTGGCACGCCTTGGTCGAACCAGAGCTGCGCGACGTGTTGGCGATCCCCGATGAGGTGGCTATCTGCGCCACGATTCCGCTCGGCCGACCGCTCGGCAATCACGGCCCGGTGCGCCGTCTCCCGCTGAACGACGTCGTGTTCGACGGCGCCTGGAACCAGATCGCCGAATGGGCCGTCGACCCTCCGGGCACCCGCTTCGCCGGCCCGTCACCGACATCATCAAGCTGACAGCACACCTGCCGTCACGGCGGTTTGTCACAGTACGGTCGATCGGGTGACAGATCGCCGGGAGTTCCGCCAACCTCGTTTTGTGCCGATCCGGGGTGCGTGCGAGATCTTGCTCGTACGCCACGGCGAGTCGGCGCCGCGGATCGAAGGTGAGGAGTTCCCACTCGTTGGTGGCCACGCCGATCCACCGCTCCACGCCGACGGGCGCCTGCAGGCCGAGCAGGTCGCCGAACGACTGGTGTCGACGGGGGAGCGGATAGCCGCGGTCTATGTCACGACGCTGACCCGTACGCATCAAACGGCGGCACCACTGCTGGCCCAGATCGGTCAGGAGGCGATCGTCGAGGCCGATCTGCGTGAGGTATTCCTCGGTGACTGGGAGGGTGGCTTGCTGCGCCACAAGATCGCCGACGGCGACCCGATCGCCGAGCAGATGTACATCGAGCAGCGCTGGGATGTGATCCCCAACGCCGAACCAGCGGCCCAGTTCGAGGCGCGGGTTCGCAACGGCATCGAGCGAATCGTGGCCGCCCACCCCGATCAGCTGGTGGTCGCTGTCGTGCACGGTGGCGTGATCGGCCAGGTCATGAAGATCGCCACCGGCTCCACCGGCTTCGCCTTCAACGGCGCCGACAATGCATCGATCTCGCATCTTGTGGTCACCGATGAGCGCTGGACCGTGCGCTGCTTCAACGACACCTCGCACCTCAGCCCAACCTTCAGCAGCGCCCCCCAACGGATTACGTAACGGAAAGGTGTCTGACACCTTTCCGTTACGGCGGGGGTGTTAGTTGGTTGTGCCGAGCTTGAGGTCTTTGAAGGGGACGCCGGTGTCGACGGCGATGTCGCGGGGGAGGCCGAGCACCCGGTCGCCGATGATGTTGCGCTGGATCTCGTCGGTGCCGCCGGCGATGCTGTTGGCGAACGAACCGATCACCTCGGTCTGCAGATCGGCGGCGCGGCGATCGCTCGAATCCCAGGCCTGGCTGCCTGCGCCGGCGATCTCCATCGCGACCTCGCGGAAGCGCCACGAGATGACCGAGCCGTACAGCTTGCCGAGCGAGCCGCCGGGACCCGGCGTCTTGCCGGCCTTCATCTCTGAGCGCGTGCGCATTGCGACCAGCGACTTGGTGGTCTCCATGGCGTAGATCTCCATCAGCTGATCACGCACGATCGGGTCGTCGACGCGTCCGGCGCGCCGAGCGGCGGCGAGCAGCACGTCATACATCGGTTGGCTGATCGAGCCCGATCCGGCACTGCCGATCGCAACCCGCTCGTACATCAGCATCGCAGTGGCCTGACGCCAGCCGTTGTTGTACTCGCCGATCAGATTGTCGGCCGGAATCCGCACGTCGGTGAAGAACACCTCATTGAAATGACGGCCGCCGTCGATCTGATGGATCGGCCGGATCTCGACACCTGGTGCCCGCATCTCGACGATGAACATCGAGATTCCGGCGTGCTTGGTCTGCTCGGGGTCGGTGCGAGCGATGATGATGCCATAGTCGCTTTCGTGGGCGAGCGTGGTCCAAACCTTCTGGCCGTTCAGGATCCACTCGTCGCCATCGCGCTCGGCCTTCGTCTGCAGGCTGGCGACGTCCGATCCGGCGCCCGGCTCGGAGAACATCTGACACCACATCGTTCGGCCTGAGATGTTGTCGGCGAGGAAACGCTGCTTGTGGTCGTCGGTGCCGAACTCGTTGAGCATCGGCAGGCACATGCCGTGGCTGATGACGAAATCACCGGTCATCGCCGGGAACTCGGCGGCCGCAGAGCGCCAGATTCGTTCGTGCTCGCTGGTCAAGCCGGCTCCGCCGTACTGCTCGGGGTAGGCGAGCCCGGCGAGCCCGGCTTCGGCCAGCTTGCCCTGGAATTCTCTGGCGGATGCGATGTTGCGGCGCTGCCCAGGCTTGGCGTGTTCGGTGAGAAACTGGCGGCAGCGGGCGGCGAATGCCTCGCTCTGTTCGGCGGAGAGTTTCGTGTCGTTCATCGGCACTCCTTTGGTTCCGGTTGGGCGGGTTCTCGAGAATTTGGTAGCGGTATGGGGACTGACTGTATGATCCCATACAATCATGGCGATCACAAAAGCGACGAACTCGACCGGCGCCGCCGCCAGCCCGGCCCATGAACTCGACGCCCCACCGTGGTTGCGGGTCGAAAGCACCCTGATGGCCACGGCAAACGCGATCCGAGCGGCCTACGACGAACGCCTCGCCCCACTCGGCCTCACGCTCAGCCTGGCCAGTCTGCTGTCGTACATCGCGGAGTTCGGCCCGATCACCCAGACCCGCGCCGCCGAACATCTCGAGCAGGGCCGCGCCGTCACCGGAACTCAGGTCGACCGCCTCGAGGCGCACGGTTTCGTCGAGCGCAAACCCGACCCCGACGATCGCCGCGTGTGGCTGCTGGCGATCACGGCGATGGGCGTGGAGCTGGCCGCCTCGATCGCCGAGGTCGACCGTATTCTGAGGGTCGAGCTGCGCTCGGGCATCTCACGATCCGAGCGTCAGGAGCTCGCCGGCGTGCTCGTTCGGCTAAAGAAGAATCTCCACCGATCCACGTTGCCAGAAAAAATGTCGCCAGAAATGATCTCACCCGAAACAACCTCACCCCGAGCAACCGTCTTAGGAGCAACAACATGATCAACGCCGTGATCGTCGACGCAGTGCGCACGCCGGGAGGCCGCCGCAACGGGAAACTCAAGGATTGGCATCCCGCCGACCTCGCCGCTCACGTGCTCAAGGCGATCGAAGACCGCAACGGCCTCGACCCATCGATGGTCGACGACGTCATCATGGGCTGCGTCATGCAGGTCGGCGAGCAGTCGCTCAACATCGGCCGCAACGCTGTGCTCGCCGCCGGTTGGCCCGAAACGGTTCCCGCCACCACGGTCGACCGTCAATGTGGCTCTAGCCAGCAGGCGCTTCACTTCGCGGCGCAGGGGGTGATGGCGGGCGCTTACGACATCGTGATCGCGGCCGGCGTCGAGGTGATGACCCGCACCCCGATGGGTGCGTCGATCGTGAAGGACATGGGTTTCCCTTTCCCCGGTTCGATGATGGAGCGCTACGAGTCGACCGGCCTGCCGATGCAGGGCATCGGCGCCGAGATGATCGCTGACGAGTACGGCCTGTCGCGTGAAGACCTCGACAACTTTGGTGCCGAGAGTCAGCGTCGCGCCGCCCAGGCGACCGCCGAGGGCCGCTTCGAGCGCGAGATCGTCCCCGTCCCCGTCGTGATCGACGGCGTCACCGTGATGATGACCGCCGACGAGGGGATCCGCGAAGGCACCACGCCCGAGAAGTTGGCCAACCTCAAGCCGGCGTTCAAGGAAGACGGCAAGGTCACCGCCGGCAACTCCTCGCAGATCAGCGATGGCGCCTCTGCCGTGCTCGTGATGAGCGAGCAGAAGGCCGCCGAACTCGGCCTCACCGCGCGTGCCCGCTTCCATAGCTTCGCCGTGGTCGGCACCGACCCCGTCACGATGCTCAAGGGTCCGATCCCGGCGACCCACAAGGTGCTCGAGCGCTCGGGGCTCTCGATCGACGAGATAGACCTGTTCGAGGTCAATGAGGCATTCGCCTCGGTTGTACTGGCGTGGCAGAACGAGCACGGAACCGACCTCACCAAGACCAATGTCAACGGCGGCGCGATCGCCCTCGGTCACCCGCTGGGTAGCTCGGGATCGAAGCTGATGACGACACTGCTCAATGAACTCGAGCGCACAGGCGGCCGCTACGGTCTGCAGACCATGTGCGAAGGCGGCGGCCTCGCAAATGCAACCATCATCGAAAGGATCAACTGATGCCCAGAATGAATCTCGAAGGCTCGTCGTCGATTGTCACGGGCGGCGCGTCCGGCATCGGTGAGGAGTGTGCCCGCCAGCTTGCTGCGCTCGGATCGCGAGTTGTCATCGCCGATCTCCAAGAAGAGCGCGGCCAGGCCGTCGCTTCCGAAGTCGGCGGCTTGTTCGTGAAGTGCGACGTTTCCAGCGAGCAAGACGGCGCCGCCGCGGTAGCCGCCGCGACGGAGATGGGTCCGCTGCGGGCGCTCGTCAACTCGGCCGGTCTCGGTCGCGCCGGTCGCACAGTCGACCGCAACAACGATCCGATGGCTCAGAGCGAGTTCGATTTTGTGATCAAGATCAACCTGCTCGGCACCTTCAACATGCTGCGTCAGTCCGCTGCAGCGATGGCCAAGACCGATCCCATCGACGCCGATGGTCAGCGTGGGGCGATTGTCAACATGGCGTCGGTCGCCGCGTTCGACGGCCAGATCGGCCAGGCCGCCTACTCGGCCTCGAAGGGTGGCGTGGTCGGCATGACGTTGCCGATCGCCCGTGACCTGTCTGCGATCGGCGTCCGCGTCAACACCGTGGCCCCCGGTTTGATCGATACTCCGATCTATGGCGAGGGCGAGGCGTCCGACGCGTTCAAGAATCACCTCGGCGAATCTGTGCTGTTCCCGAAACGTCTCGGCAGCGCCGAAGAGCTGGCCTTCATGGTGCTCGACCTGATCACCAACTCCTACATGAACGCCCAGACGATCCGCGTCGATGGCGGGATTCGGATGCCACCAAAATGATGGTCGGGGGCTGGTCTTCGCTCCGCTTGGGCCGTCCCTGCGTGCGCCTCGTCGCATGCTGTCAAGACAACCGACGGGTTTGGCAACCTGCCTGCCCGCAGAGCTAACTGGAGATACGTCACATGTCCGATGAAGTTGTTGTACTCACCGAGCGCCGCGGGCGGGTTCTGCTGATCACGCTCAATCGACCCGAGGCGATGAACGCCATCAATGGCGCGCTTTCGTCGGGCCTGGTTGCGGCAGTCGAGCAACTTGACTCCGATCCCGGTCTCACGGCCGGTGTGCTGACCGGAAACGGGCGCGGGTTCTGCGCCGGGATGGACCTCAAGGCGTTCGGTCGCGGCGAGGACATCGGTCCGATGATGCAG
>Ga0255047_10000348_pt1 | contig 37436 bp, 51 predicted proteins | sample JV7_2_1_MG_FD_183640 | JGI IMG/M metagenome (GOLD analysis project Ga0255047, IMG submission 183640) | Seawater microbial communities from Jervis Inlet, British Columbia, Canada - JV7_2_1 | ecosystem: Environmental > Aquatic > Marine > Inlet | place: Canada: British Columbia | collected 2016-10-06
CCGCGTCGTCACTAAACTGGCTGTGGAGGAAGGTATCGATGCTATGCGTCGCATTCTTCCTCGCTCGTACTTTGACGAGAGAAAGTGCCGCAAAGGTATTCAAGCGCTAAGAGAATATCGCAAGGAGTACGACGAGAAGCGCCGCGAGTTCAAGAAGGCGCCGCTCCATGATTGGTGCTCCCATGCCGCAGACGCCTCCCGGTCTTTCGCTGTCGGGTGGGATGACTACATGGAGACGGGTGGAGTGAGACCCCAGAAAGTTTCGATGGACTCTTATGATCCCTTCTCCTCGCAGGGCGCGAACAGGCCCAGCCGGAATAGAGGGTACGAGGTATTCGCCTGATGGCAAAATTCTTTGGCACCGCCGCCGGCCAGGGCAACTTCAACAACGCGAAAGAGGCGTTCATTTTCATCGAGGAATTCTTCCGCGGCGGCAACCCGGTGTTTACCGAGGGCGTCGATGGTCCCGAAGAGATACATAGTTTTGATCAGCTCCTGAAATCGATAGGCCAGGGCGACGTCAGCGCACCCAATATCGCTGTCGTTGGGGAGCACGGCAACGACAAAATTGAGGAAGCCATGGGCGGCCTCAATACTGTTTCGGGTGTAGTGAATAAGTTCAGGGCCCAGCGCGGGAGCATCCTCCAGAATTTTACGCCGACTGCTCCGTCTGAGCCGGCAAAGAAAGCCGCTCCAACTCCCCAGGCGCCAAGCATCCAGGCGCCGACTCCCAGGCCGCTCCCGAAGCTGGGGGAAATTCCTGGCACACCCAACGTCACCAATCTTGGGTCGGGGAAGACTGTCGAAGGCAACACCCGCAAGCCCAAGGGAAGGGCTTCGACCATCTTTACTTCACGGCGAGGTGTGGAGGGCCCGGCGCCCATCAAGCTCGCTCAACTTAGTAGCGGCTCACGGCCGCTCCTGGGATCATAAATGCCCGACATTAAAGAATTGCATAAGCGTTATTCCAAACACGTTGAAGAGCGCCGCCTCTGGGAAGGACTCTGGCAGGACATCGCCAATTATATTCTCCCGAGAAAATCAAACATCACCGTGCAGAGGTTCCCGGGCCAGAAGCAGACAAAAAGTATGTTCGACTCCACGGCGCCCAACGCGCTCGAGATGCTGGGCGCTTCGATCTACGGCGCCATGACTCCCTCGAACGTGCGCTGGTTCGTTCTCAAGATGCGGACTAAGGAGCTGAACGACATCGACCCGATCAGGGAATGGCTCGAGGAAGTGCAGGACCGGCTCCTCCTGGCGTTCCGGCAGAGCTCGTTCAACATGGCGGTCAATGAATATCTTATCGACACCGCCGGCTTTGGTACCGGCGCAATAATTGTCGAGGAGAGGGTGGGCCCGTTCAACTTTAACGGCTTCGAGTTCACTCTCATGGCGCCCGGCAAATTCGTTATTGCCGAGGGCAACGACGGAACCGTTGACACGCTGGGCCGCGAGTTTGAGCTCCCGCTTCGCCTCATCGAAAAGCGCGGGTGGAAGCTCTCGACGCAGATGCTCAAGGCGAAGGCCGAAGACAAGCCCGACAAAATGTTCGAGATCATCCACATGGTCATGCCTCGTGAGGATTACGACTCGAGGAAAGTGGACAATCAGAATATGTCCTATGCGTCCGTGTATTACTCGGCGAAGGATAAGGAGCTCCTCCACGAGAGCGGCTACCGCGAGAAGCCCTTCATGGTATCGCGCTGGGCGAAGACCTCAGGCGAGACCTATGGCCGGGGCCGCGGACATATCGCGCTCCCCGATGTGAAGACGCTCAACAAAGCGAAAGAGCTCGAGCTCAGTGCCTGGGCGAAGATGGTGGACCCGCCCCTGTACGTTCTCGATGACGGCGTGGTCGGAAATGTAGACACCCGGCCTGGAGAGCTGACAGTTGTGCGCGATCTGCAAGCCATCAGGGAGCAACAGTTCAACCCGCGCTTCGACCTGACGAACCTGAAGAGTGAGGAGCTCGCGGATGCGATCCGCAAGAGCTTCTTCGCTGATTTGATTGTCCTGCGCGATGGCCCTCAGATGACGGCCACCGAAGTGCTCGAGCGTAGCCAGGAGGTTCAGCGCCTCCTGGGTCCGACCTACGGGCGCTTCGAGCATGAGTTTCTGAATCCGTTCATCGAGCGTGCGTTCTCGATCATGCTCAATACCGGCGCCCTGCCTCCGCTCCCTCCCGAGCTCGAGCAAGTGATGGCCGAGGGCGATGCGAATATTGACATCGAATATGAGGGCCCCCTGGCCATGGCCCAGAGGTCTCAGGATACCCAGGCCGTGCAACAGCTCGTGGCTCTGGGTACCGCGATTGGACAGGCGCAGGGCCAGCCGGCTCCGCTCGACGTCCTCAAGATCGACGACGCGATGATGGAGGCGGCCGAGGTGTGGGGTGTCAGGGCGTCAGTCCTCAGAAGCGATGAGGAGCTCGAGGCCCTGAAGGAAGCCAAGGCGGAAGACGCCCAGGCCGCCGCACGCGCCGAGGCGCAGAGAGCAGACGCCCAGGCACTTGGGTCTGCCGCGCCGGCCCTCAAGGTGATGGGTGAGAACCAGGGGCAAGAGCCCCCGGCGGTGGACGAAGGATTATTTGACGAAGAGCTCGAGGAAGAGTTCGCGGTGGCTTAGTGGAAAAGAGCGAAGCGGAGCGCATCCTCCAGAAGAGGGCGTCCGATTTTTTCCAGTGCTTCGACACGGGCCCCGGGAAGATGGTGCTCGAGCACTTGCGGCAAAGTTTCGGGGGATCGTGCTACACGAAGGGCGATCCTTATGACACGGCATACAAGGCTGGCCAGCAGAGCGTGCTTGTTGAGATCGGGCGCATCGTGGCGGCCGGGGAGAATCCAGAAAACATTCGCTTAAAGGCGATCCAAAAACAGCCCGAGTAAAGAGGTCAGAATGTCAGACGAATTAGGTGGTGGTGGGGATGGTGGTGGCAACGGGGCAACCGACGGAGACGTCAGCGTCGAGTGGAAAGAGGCGCTCCCCGAGGGACTGAAGAACGACCCGACTATCGCTAACACCAAGAGCGTCGAGTCGATGGCGAGCCAGCTCGTGAATTCCCAGAAGCTCGTGGGTAATTCGCTTCGCTTGCCGGGTGACGATGCCTCGACCGAAGAGTGGAGCGGATTCTACGCGAAGCTCGGTCGCCCCGACGATGCCACTGGCTACACCTACAAGCCGGGCGAAGATGTCGGCGAGGAATTCCATGTCGATAAGGGACGTCAGACCGAGATGTTCCAGATGATGCACAACATGGGACTCACCGACAAGCAGACCACGGTCATGATGGATATGATCGTCAACGAAAATGTCCAAGAGAACGAGCGCTTCGTCACTACCTCGCAAAAGGCACTTGACGTTTTACGGTCGGAGTGGGGCGGACAGTACGACACTAACGTCCAGATAGCCAACCGTGCGCTCAACTCTTTCGGCGGCGAGGCCCTCAGGGGTCTTCTCGCCCAGGCCGGTCTCCAGAATAACGCGGAGGTCATCAGGCTCTTTAGCCGAATCGGGAATGCGATGGGCGAAGATAAGCTCGTTGCCGGCGACGCGCTGACCGGGCCGCTCATGGCTGAAGAGGTTGACGCGAAGATCGCGGAGGTAGAGGCGAAACTGGCTAAAATGACCTCGGACAATTCGGAATACAAATCCTTGCTCGCGGAGAAGGAAAGGCTCTACGAGCAGAGGTACGGAACGAGAGTGATCGCAACCGTAGGATAGTTTCACTGCATTAGGGTCCGGTTCTCAGGTGTAGGCCGGATAGCCTTCAACACCCGTCTGGGCGGCGTAACCGCCAAGGCAGGGTCCGCACTACGCGGGGAGCCCTCCGAGTTTTGGATTTCTCGAACTCATGGAGGGCACTCCAGTGTCCCAGCAGATCACCGATGCATTTGTGCAGAATTACCGCGGGACTGTTATTCAGCTCGCGCAACAGAAAGGTTCGCGCCTGCGCGGTGCTGTCACCGTGCATCCCGACGTCACGGGGAAGACCGACTTCTTCGACCGGGTAGGTGCGACTACCGCCCAGGTCAAGACCACGCGGCACGGCGACACCCCGCTCATCGAGACCCCCCACTCGAGGCGCATGGCCAGCCTGGCCACCTACGAGTGGGCGGACCTCATCGACAAGGCGGATAAGGTCCGCACCCTCATCGATCCCGAGGGCGAGTACGCCAAGGCCGGCGGTTGGGCCATGGGGCGCTCGATGGACGATGTCCTCATCACCGCGCTGACCGGCACCGCCGCCACTGGCGAGACCGGATCGGGTTCGCAAGTTCTGCCTTCCGGCCAGAAAATCGCCGAGAGCTCCGTCGGTCTCACAATCGCCAAGCTCCGCGAGGCGAAGCGTCTGCTCGACGCCGCCGAGATCGACCCGAGCGACCCGAGGTTCTTCCTCGCGTCGGCCGTGCAGATCGATGACCTCCTGGCCACCACGGCCGTGACGTCGTCCGATTTCAACACGGTGAAGGCTCTCGTCCACGGCGAGGTCGATACGTTCCTCGGCTTTAAGTTCATCCGCACCCAGCGGCTGAACACCACGGCCACGAGCGTGCGCGGTTGCATCGCCTTCTCGAAGAGCTCCATCGGTCTCTCGGTCGGGATGGATGTCATCGCCCGAATCACCGAGCGCTCCGACAAGAGCTATTCCGTCCAGCCTTACATGGCCATGGACCTGGGCGCCGTCCGCGTCGAGGACGAGGGCGTAGTCGAGGTGTCCTGCCGCGAGTCCTAGGACCGGGCCGGCTTAACGGAACACACAACATCATCCTCTAAGGAGAGAAACAAATGACGGCTTTCACCGGAACACCTTCCAGCTCTGTGCAACACGCCTTGCAGAGCGGCGGCACTGGCGGCAACGCCAATGTGTCGGACGTCGGAGCTCGTCTCCGAATCGCGTTTTTCGAGTACACCCACACCGCCACCGAGGGAGCGGGAACGGGCGCTGTGAATCTCGTGGTCCTGCCTTACGGCCGGATTCGGATTTACGCGGACCTCTCGCGCATCGTCACCTCGGCGATGGTCACCCTGGCCGATGTGCATCTCGGCTACCGGGCCTACACCCAGATCGACGGGACCGCTGTCGTGGAAGACGACAACGCCTTTGGGGATAACGTCAACGGTGGCTCGGCCATCGACGAGGCGTTTTCGCTCCCGGCCGAGGGTTTCCTCGAGATGGATTCCCAGGGCGGCATCACGATCTTCGCCACCATCGACACGGCGAACATCGAGGCCGACGACACCATCAAGGGGTGGGTGGCTTTCACTAACCAGGACTAGGTGCATGGGGGCCCTACGGGGCCCCCTCACCTATGGAGGGGTCGTATGAGCTTCACCTCAGACCTTGCAGACAAGGATTTGATCGAGCGGAGCACGAATGGCGAGGCAACGGTCGTCCTCGTGGGCACCGCGTTCCACATCAAAAACTCATCTTACAACGGCTCCGTTCAACAGGCTGACGACGGCTACACGATTTATGCGGCCGCCTCAAACGCCAAGAGCGCTTACGGACTGTAGGGGGTAGGCCATGCCCGACTTCATTATCAAATCAGGCGATACGTTCACGGCCGAGGATACGTTCTCGGAGGGCCAGAAGTTCGAGACCGTCAGGCCGGTGGACATCTCCATTATTGGCACCGCGTGGACGGGCACGGTCACTCTTCAACGAAAGCCCGAAGGCGATTCTACCTGGCGGGACGTTGACTCCTGGGCGAGCGGTATCGATTTCGAGGGCCAGTTCGAGGTGGGCAATCCCCACATGGAGTATCGCATCGGCGTCAAGAGCGGCGAACACGCCGGCACCTCGGTGATCGCGGAGCTCACTCAGTGAGTATCCTCAAAGGGTTCTTTAATCGTCTCAGGCTGGGGAGCGGCTCGAGCGGTGCCCCCTCGATGGCATTCAAGGAAGAGCCTGGCCTCGGCTTGTACCGGAAAGAGGCTGGGGTCATCGGTGTCAGTGGAGGCACGCTCGAAGCGGCAAGCCATCCCTTCTCCGATGCCACTGCGATTGTTAAGGGCTCGGTGGACGCCACCAAACAGGTGCGCGTCGAAGCCGATGGCCTCACTACGGGCACCACCCGCGTCCTGACGATGGCCGATCAGAACATCGACCTTACTCCCGGCACGGGTTCCTTCGCCACGGGAGCGGAGGGAGACCTGGCCGCGACTGCCATGCAAGACCTGGTCAATGACGCCACTCCGCAACTTGGGGGCAACCTTGATGCGAATGGGAAGACCATCGACGGAAGGGTTGTCGCCACCGACGGAACGAAGCTCGATGGCATCGAGGCATCCGCAGATGTGACCGACGCCACCAACGTGAATGCCGCCGGCGCCGTCATGGAGTCGGACTACAACGCGCACACGGTTCTTCAGGCCACCTCTGATAATACGCCGGTGCCGATCACGATTGCAGAGCAGACCGTCGTGGGTCGCATCACCGCCGGGAATATCAAGGGGCTCACGGCCACCGAGCTTCGCACGCTCATCAATGTGGAGAGCGGTGCTACCGCCGATCAAAGTAACGCGGAGATTAAAACGGCCTACGAGGCCAATGCCGATACAAATGAGTTCTCGGATGCGGAGCAAACCAAACTCGCTGGTGTCGAAGCATCCGCTGACGTCACTGATACCACGAATGTCACAGCGGCCGGTGCTGTCATGGACAGCGAAATTCTCGATGAAGACAACATGGCCTCGGACAGCGCGACGAAGGTGGCGAGCCAGCAGTCCATCAAGGCTTACGTCGATGCGGCGATGGGCGGGGTCGTGTCTCCCTTCGTGCCGCAGGGGCTGAAACTCAGTCATGACACCGACACCGATCATGACGTCAATGTCACGGCCGGCCAGTGTAGGGACGCCACCGACGCGGTCAACATGATCTTGACCAGCGAGATCACGAAGCAGATCGACGCCGCCTGGGCCGTGGGCGATGACGCTGGCGGGATGGACACGGGCTCCGTCACGACTGATACGAATTATTATGTGTGGCTTATTAAGCGATCCGACACGGATGTGGAGGACGTTTTGTTCTCTACCTCCGCGACCGCCCCGACGATGCCGACCAACTACGATTACAAGCGTCTCATCGGAATGGTACACACCGACGCCTCTTCAAATATCGAATCGTTCTTGCACGTTGGTGGCGACGAGTTCATGTACACGGCGTCTCCAATTCGTGATTTGTCCGACGCCACCCTTTCCGCTGGGGTCTTCGAGGTCGCAACACTGTCCTGCCCGGCAAACTGTATCGCTGAGATCACTCTTCTCATGGATGATCCAAACGCCGGGGGGGTTGATTGGAAGATTCAGGTCAGGGAGGCGGATTCTGCGTTCCTCTATAACCAGGGCGACTTCGTTCTCCATTGGGACAGCGGCACTCTCTCGGGTGCAAACCGAATGGAAGAGCAAGTTTTCGTAAACGTGAACGGTTCGAGTCAGGTTGACTACGCGGGACCGAATGTTTCTTCCTCGGGCAAGATTGAGATTCGTACCCGTGGATTCAGGATGCTTACAAGGAGCCACCCATAATGGTAAAGGGATATTTCGTTGATTTCAGCAACGCCGACGCCCCCGTAGGTTATTTCGGGAACCGCGCCGATAAGCCGTCGCTCGAGGGGAGTCACAACTGGATTGAGAGCTCCGATCCCGACGCCCCTCTCGCAAGAAATGCTTTGGCTATGGATCGGGACACGCATCGCTTCGACGTACCGACCAAATCGATTGTCGCCCTCACCCAGCAGGAGCTGGACGACAAGGAGCCCGCGCTCGCCGCGGCAGAGTTCGATATGCCGGCCGCTGATCAGCCCCTCCCCGAGAAGAGGGTGAGGGCCGCTTTCGCAGTGGCACGGGAATTGATCAACGAAGTGAGAGTTGCATCCGCCCTGGCACCAATATCCAAGGCCGATTTCCGGCAGAGGGTACTGGACAAACTCTAGGCGGATTATGTGGCGTTACCGAGAAATGATGTTCGAGGGTGAGCCGCCCAACCTGGTAGGGAAATACAGCGGCACGCTCCTGGTGGTGGGGGGCGGACGATGCGTCTTCAAAGACATCGCAAAATACACGGGGGATTCGGGAACGGGAACCTTCACGGGTCTTCGTCGCTGGCAAGAGTCGGGCTCCCACGATGTTATGGCGGTCAACGATATAGGCCAGTGGCTCACTTGCAAGATCGAGCACTGGTGCTCACTGCACGCCGACCACCTGATGAATTGGATGACACTCAGGCGCCACCACGGACTGAATTGCGACGCCATCCAGACGCACGGCCACAAAGAGAAGCCCGGCATCGATAACCCTTGGCCGATGGTCCCGAACATGGGCGGCCTGTCGGGGCTCTATGCCGCGATGCTTGGCGTGCTCCTGGGATACGAGAAGGTAGTGCTCGCCGGCATTCCGTGTGACGGCACGGGCCGCTTTTATGATCCGCCCGACTCTGGGGGGATGCACGGAGAGCGATCCATCATCACCGCGTGGGGCGAGAACATGAATTGCTACCCAGAGATGAAGGAATACGTCACTTCCCTAAGTGGCTACACGAGAGAAGTTCTAGGAGGGCCAGATGGCATCGGTCGTTGAGATTTGTTCAAACGCTCTTAACCTTCTGGGCGATGACCCGATCAGTTCTCTGACAGAGGACAATGATAGGGCCCGTCTCTGTAACGCCTTCTATGCCCAGGCGCGTGATGCGACCCTGAGGGCCCACCCGTGGAATTGCGCCATCGTCTATCAGGAGTTCGCCCAGCTTGCGGCGGCGCCTCCTCATACCTGGGACTACTCCTTCCAGCTCCCGACTAGCCCGTACTGCCTCCGCGTTCTTCAGGAGGAACAGCCGACGGTAAAGTTCCAGGTTGTTGGCCGGAAGCTCTACGCGGACGAAGACTCCTTTAAGGCCATCTACATCAGTCGGGTTATAGACCCCGCACAATTTGATGCGAGCCTGTACATGGCGCTGACCGCTCGCATGGCCTGGATGATGGCATACCCGCTCACAAAGAGCAGGACTGTCGCGTCGGACATGAAGGACCATTACAAGGACCAACTCCAGCTCGCCCGAGGAGACGACGGGCAGGAGGGAACGCCCACGAGGGTTCAAGCAAACATACTCGCCGAACAGAGGTAACAATGGCTCGGCTTCGACCTATTCAGACGAACATGACGGCGGGGGAGCTCTCCCCCAAGCTCGCCGGCCAGGTCAACCTGGATAAGTACAAAAACGGCGCCGAGACCGTCGAGAATTATACGATCTTCAAACAGGGCGGCGCGACCCGTGCGCCCGGCACCCGCTTCGTCAAAGAAGTGAAGGACTCCACGGCCAAGACCATTTTGGTGCCCTTCGAGTTTAACATCACCCAGGCGTACATCCTCGAATTCGGCAACCTCTACATCCGCATATATAAGGACGGCGGCAACATCGAGAATAGTGGTGCCCCCGTTGAGGTCGTGACGCCCTACCTGACGGCCGACCTCCTCGAGCTACAGTTCGATCAGAGCGCGGACGTTCTCTATATCACCCACCAGGACTACCGCCAACAAAAGCTCACGCGCTCGAGCCACACCTCGTGGACACTGACTGAGGTGGACAACCTCAACGGCCCCTGGCTCCCGACCAACACGACCGCGATCACAATGACCCCGTCGGTGACATCCGGCTCGGGCACGCTCACGGCGTCCGCGTCGTTCTTTGATGCACTTCATGTGGGCGCCATCTTCCAGATGCACAGCGGCTATGTGAAGATCGATGCATTCACGAGCGATGTGTTGGTGGACATGACGGTGGTGGAGACGCTCTCCGCGACCACGGCGACTGCGAGCTGGGAAGAGGGCGCCTGGAGCGACTACCGGGGCTACCCGGGGGCGATTGCGTTTCACGACCAGGCCCTTTGGTATGCCGGCTCCACGGAACAGCCGACCAACGTATGGCGCTCCCTCGTTGGCTCATTCGATGATTTCGACCTCGGCACCGGGCTGGCCACCGAGGGCATCAACGTCGAGATCACGGAAGACAATATCATCAGGTGGCTCTCCTCGCAGGACCGCGTGCTCGCGTTGGGTACCGCAACGGCCGAGGGCTTCCTCCATTCGGGCAACGACACCTCATCCATCGCGCCGGGTGTAATTGAATACAGCAATCAATCCAGTTATGGCTCTGGGACCATTCAGCCGCTCAAGGTTCACGGCGCCGTTCTTTTCGTTCAACGCTCGGGAAGGAAGGTTAGAGAGGGAACCTTTCCTAAGGCTCCAGGTGGCGAAAGGTTCGCGCCTGACCTCTCTATCCTTTCCGAGCACATCACCTCAGGCGGCATCCTCGATTGGGCCTATGCCCAGGAGCTCGACTCCATCGTGTGGATGATCAGGAATGACGGCCAGCTCTTGGCGATGACCTACGAGCGGCCTCAGGACGTTGTGGCCTGGGCGAGGCGGAAGACCACCGACGCCACCTCGGACTGCGTGTTTGAGAGCGTGGCCGTCATCCCACACCCCGACGGTGACAGGGACCAGGTCTGGGTGACGGTGAAGCGGACCATCAACGGCGCCACCAAGCGCTACGTCGAGTACATGGACGAAAACCTCCAGGTCGATTGTGCGCTGACCTACTCGGGCTCCGCGACTACGTCACTCACGGGGCTCACCCACCTCGAGGGTGAAGTGGTTGACGTCGTCTCGAGCGATGTTCCTCAGGCCCAGAAGACCGTGGCCGCGGCCGCCATCACCATTGATACGGCTGGCACGGATGTAGATGTGGGCCTCCACTACGACAGCGAGCTGAAGCTCCTGAGACCGGAAGCGGTGCTCGGCGATGGCTCACTCCAGGGTCGGAAGAAATCCTGGGGCGAGATCACCGTGCGCGTGTTCGAGTCTCTGGGGCTCACCATCAATGACACGCTCATCGATTTCAAGACTGCATCTGATCTCATGGACACGGCCATCCCCGTGTTCACGGGCGACAAGAAAGCAAAGAAGCTCGGCTGGGACGAAGAGGGACAGATCACCATCAAGCAGACCCAGCCACTCGCTCAGACCGTTCTCGCGGTCACGGGCGTGCTGGAAGTAACGGGGGATTAAATGGCAATCACGACGGCCCTCGCGGTCGGGAGTTTTGCTCTCAGTGCGCTGGGGGCGATCCAGGGAAGGAACGCATCAAAGGATGCCGCCCGGGCACGGTCAGACGCGCTCGAGGCACAGGCTCGCATAGATGCGCTGAACGCCGAGGCATTCGAGGAACAGGCCGAGCTCGCCGCGTCGATAGAAGAAGAGAACGCCATCCTCATCGAGCAGGACGCGGACCTCAAATTCCTCCTCCTATTACAGGACGCGGACCTGGCACGCTTCGCGGGACTCAATGCGGCCGAGGACATGGCCCTCGTAACGAGGGTGGAATACGCGGACTCGGTGAACGACCTGGCGGGGGGCGGCATCAGCATCGAGTCGGCCTCCTCGATCAATTTCATGCAGGAACAGCTTTTCATCGCCCAGAAAAATATCAACACGATTACATTCAATGCCGAAATACAGGCGACGGCACGGGAGAACGAAGCAGACCGCGTCCTCTTCGCCGGGGATGTGGCGGCCAAGGGTGCCCGGGACAACGCGAGGCAGGAGCGCCTCAAGGGTGAGATTGCCAAGCGCGGAGCCCTCGCGGCGGCGGCCAATAACAGCCGGGCATCTGGCGCGGCGCTCACCTCGGGCAACGCCATGGCCAACGCACAGTTCACCTCGAACATCGGGAACAGTCTCCTCACGTTCGCCAGCTCCAAGGGCGGACAGGAAGCCATGGGCGTAACCTGATGCCGACATTGAAACGAACCAAGCCATCCATGAACGCGCTCTCCTCGAGCGGGGAGCGGTCACTGCTTCCCACATCGAGTGGGCGACGCCAGGTTATCGCCACCGGGACGAAGGTGCATCCTGACGGCATATCGCCCTCGGTGGCGGCCATGGAGAACGAGGCCAAGGCCAAGGGCCATCAGGTTCTCGCTGACCTCGGCAACCAGGCCGCCAGTATCTTCTTCCAGATCGACGAGCGGCTCAACCGGGCCGAGGATGCCGCTACCCTCTCGCAATTCAAATCCCAGCTCAAGGTGGGCCTCAACTCCATCGGCAATCAGTTCGGTCAGCAAGACCCGTCCGTGGCCGACTACTCCAAGAAGGCCGAGAAGGCGTTCGGGACATTCGCCACCAAACTTGCGAAGGGATACTCGAAGGATGCGCGTTCGGGACTCAAGGCCGGTATCAGCGGGGAGATCAACAAGGCGCTCGCAGACAACTCCATCAAGTTCCAGAACGCGACCATTAAGCGCCGGAAAGACCAGGCTGTGGCACGGAGCGTAGACATCGTTGACGCTTACAAGAAGGCTGGCGTGACGGCAGACACTGAAGAGGTCGAGATCATAAAGGCCGACATCTCTAAGCTCCTGAGGGGGCTGTCAGCCAACGGCGTGATCCCCGCACCCACGGCGGCTAAGCAGATTCATGCCGCACGCAGGGAAATCGACGAGGGACGCGCACGGTGGTCTGCCAGCAACGAAGACTTTCATGTATTCAAGGATAGGCTCAGGAGTGGGGAGTTCAGGGAGGGGGACTATCTATTCCTGCAACGGCAAGAAAAATACTCGATTGATCTCAAGGACAAACTCGAGCGGCGTGCCGTTCGTCTCAAGGAGAAGGATCAAAAGCGGTCGCTTCAGATCGTGTACGGGAAGATTGACAAGGGTCTTTTCACCGAGTCTGACATAGCGAAAGAGGGGGCACTCGGCAATATCTCTCCCGCTGGCGTTAATGCGGCAAACGCCAGGCTGAACAAATTCCTTACGGACGGCGGTAGACCTGACAACTCAAAAGAGGTTGGTCGCATCAGGCAAGATATGTTTGAGCACCCCGACAAGTACAACAACCAGACCCTGAACGCTATCTATGTCAATGGCGAGATTAACCACAAGGAATTGCGTAGTCTCGAGAAAGACCTGGACTCGCTCGACCTGTTCAAGGCGCGTGAGTATAGGCCGGGCCTCAACGCCATCCGCAGGGCTTTCGGCTTTGACTCGCGTGGCATGGCATTCGAGAAGAGATACACGCAAGACGAAAACGTCCACCGGTTCGGTCAGGCCATGGCCGAGTTCAACAACCTTATTGCTGGCCGCGCCGTAACCCCAGATAAAATACTCGACCTGTCGGTTGACATGATCGCCAAATGGAAAGTCATATCCGGTGCCCGGCTCAAGGTCGCACCCATGACGAAAGATGAAGCGGTGGCTCGCTACAGGGAGAGGCACGGGAAAGACCCGGCCACATTAGAGCAAGAGAGACAGCAGGATTTTGAGAATGCCCGAAAGAGCGGACAGAGGTCTGGCTGGAAAGCCAGACAGGACGCCTTTCGTAAGATAGGGGTGAAATAACGTGGTTGATCAGATCAACGCCGGTGCAGACGCCGTGAATGATACGGGTGAGCCCGTCCTCCATTTCTCGATGAGCGCCCCTGTCACTGACACGCAAGACCCAGACTTCGAGGTGGACAGCGACGATATTACGGAGCGCCTCGGCACCTTCTACGAGGACATGGAATTTGAGCAGGACGAGGCTGTTGCGTATGGGCACGAGCTTGAGGATGTTGCCCAGACCGCCAAGCAGGAAGAACACGACGTACAGCGACAGGAAGCCGCCGTCCGAAACGAAGCCGAGAATATAAAGGTGAGCGAGGCCGACTTCGCCGCAGAGCCTTCCGGTGGTTCAGAGGTGGTGGACGATGTGGTCGAGGGCGCACAGGAGGCACCCGTTCAGATAGTTGGTGCCGTCATCGATGCGATCAAGCAGACAGGCCAGGCGCTCGTGGACATGGGGCTTGGCATGGCGAAGCGTCCCGGCTCTCAGGGGGCCCTTGGTCTCGCTAGCGCGATGGCTATCAGCGGACACGACACGCCGGAGAGCTTCGAGGCAGAGATGCGGAAGGGTATCGAAGCCCTTCCCACGACCCCCGACGCGAAGACATGGACGGGCGCATTCATCAGGCACGGCACGCGCATGGGCCTTCAGTTCGTTGCGGGTTCCAAGGCGGCAGGAGCGGTGGGCGCGACCAAGTTATACCTCAAGGGCATGGCTGGCGGTGTTGTGCTTGATGCGGGGGGGCAGTCGGTCGATGAAGACAACCTCGCGGCGATGAGTGAACAGCTCGGTGAGTGGCTTTCCGGCTTCGACCCCGAGAGTGCCGAATGGAAGAGGGTGCTCCACAACATGAGCCCCCTGTTCAATAACGCGATTACTAAGTACATCGGCGAGCCTGTCGAGGAACTGGAGAACGGCGCCGCAGAGAAAAGGTTCCGCAACGCGCTCGATGGTCTTGTGGCCGAGGCCCTGATCGGGACGGTCGTTGCTGTGGCCAAGGGGATGAACGCATTCGTAAAGAACAAAGGGCTTCTCGCTCGGATCAGAAAAGAGGTCGGCAATTTTCTGCGTGACCAGGAGGGTGCCCTGCATCTCGGGCCCGGTCAGGCGAAGCAGATTGTCGAGGACAACGACACGCGCCTGGCGATGCAATTCTATAGCCCCATTCTCACAGAAGAGCAGACCACCGCAGACGCGCTTAAATTCATTGGGTCTGACAACCACAAATTGGCCGGGGTTCTTGTCCGCAACGTGGACGAGCAGTTGGGCCTCTCGGCCTCCAATACTCAGGCGGCCGTGGGAGATTGGGCCAGCCCTAAATATGGCTCGGGCTCCGAGGCGTCTTTTGTCACCACCGTCTCGGGCTCGAAGATGCGCTCGCTCCAAGACACCTTCAACCTTTTCAAACTCTCGGCGGCCATCAAGGGCCGGCTCCTCAACCAGCGGTCTGTCATTGTGTTTGTGGAGGGCGAGGGTAAAGAGGCCACCTCTCGGGTGCATGACGCCTTTGTTCCCAGCGGGTCAGGGAGTATTGAGCAGATCAAGGCCGCCCTCAGTGAGGCGGGGATTGAGGGGCGCACTCTCGTTCCAGAAGCCGGTGGCACCCGCATATATGTGTTTGACGAAGACGGCTCAAGGGGAGATACTTTCAAGACCTTTGTCAACGCCTATGAGGGCATTGGCGATTATGGTGTTCGTTCTGGAATGGGGGAAGAATTCGGTGCCAAATTTGGAGAACCAAGGTCCGCCGCCCGGGCGGTCTATGAGAAAGAGGAAGAAGCCCTCAAACTTGCAACCAATAGATCGTACCGGGAAATCGACTCAGGAGGCGAGGGGGCTATTCTTGCCGGGTCAAGGGAATCTCGGGAACTCTTCCGAGCCGCCCAGGTCTTCAGGGACCGACGCGACGGAGTAATCCACCTCGATGGAATAGATGCCGAGCTTGTTGTAAAGCGGACCGGGAAGAATGGTCCCGAGCGCGGCCTGAAGAAAATGAACTCGAAGAATGCGAATGCCCTTGCGGATGCGGGGGCATTTTCATTTGTGGCCACCGACTCTCCGCGAAAGGGCTACGCCAAGTTCAACGAGTGGATGACCGAGAACGTGCCGGCGTGGGAGGACATCAATCACGAGCCCACGCGCAAAGCTATCCACAAGAAGGCCAAGGCCTCATTCAAAAAGCTCGCCGCGATGGCGGTCAAGGGGCACAAGAAACGACTGAACTCGCTCGAGGAGCTGAACGAGCTTTATCTCAAGGGCGAGTCCAACTCGCTCTGGTACGTCGATGCACAGAGTGCCATCAAATCCTTCGTTGTTAAGGGCCACGAGAACATCTTCACGGCCTTCTTCGCCGCGACATCCAACATGGCAGACCCAGCCGCTAACGTGGGCCACGCCATCGAGGTGTACCTGAAGTTTCTGGCCGGCGAGCCCATCCTCCAGGGCGATTTCAAATCCACAGCGGCCGAGGCCATCGCCAAGGCCTCCAACAAGATAATTGAAGCCGCCAAGAAGGGCGGCCTCGACACCGACTTCTCGCCGTTCCTTGGCCCGAAGACGATGCCATTCTACAAGAACCTTGGTGGCGACCTTAATTACTCCACCAATGATGTATGGCAAGGCCGAGCACACGGCTGGCTTCTGGGCGGCTCGTTGCGCGACGCCAAGGGGAACGTCCTCAAGCGAACCAAGACGTATCCCGACGGCTCCACCAGGGAATTCAATAAGACCGGCCCAGCTCCCACAACCGCACAGCACAACTTCATGGAAGCGTCCACCAAGTATCTCGCTCGACAGAACGGCGTAGCCCCTGCCGTACAGCAAGCAGGGATGTGGGCCGGCATCAAGATGCTTCTCGACAAGAAGGGTCTGGGTGCCGTGGAGGACGTAAGGAAGACACTCGTCCGCATCGCCACAGAGCACGCCCAGCGACTCGAGGAGTTCGTGCCTGGTGCCACCGAGCGGCTCGCAGAGCTTGCAGATGGCGGCATGAAGCTGGGATTGATGGTGCTCATGGCTCCGGCTGTACTGGCGGCCATGGCGGTAGGTGATGCCGAAGCCAGCGAGGAGGTGTTCACCGAGAAGCTCAATGAGGACATGGAGCTTCAGGGCATTCAGGTTGCCGGCGGTGCTCAGTTCGGGAAAATGATCAAGGAAATCTGGAAGAAGATCGCGCCGGACGTTCTGAAGGCTGGCCAGAAAGCGGCCGACATGGGACGCCGGGCAACGGGCGCGACCCAGCGCCTCGACGTCAAGGTGGGCCGGGCGGCAGATGACGCGTCAAGGAAATACGAGAACAAGCCCATAGAGGGGTTTATCGAGCGCCGGAAGATGGAAGCCGCGGCTAGGGAAGACGCAAAGCGTGGCACCCAGAGTATTGAGGAGACCACGCACAAGGCCCTGAACACCATGATGACCGATGATGAGATCAAGGCCCTGTACCCCGGCTCAACGCGCAACGTGGAAGAGGTCACGGCTATGCGGTTCCTGATAGCCCGTCAGATTAATAAGCTCGGCAAGAGTGCGGATGACCTCCTGGCCGGCATGGACTCGGGAGACATGAGCCAGGCCGATACGATGGAGCGGTTTGAGAGCTTCCTCGTTGACCTGTGGGGGCTCGGCACCAACACCAACAAGGCAGACGCCCTCATCAGCGAGGCTGGCCGCGAGATGCGCTTCGAGCAGGAAGAGTTCGTCGCCGGCGCCAAGCGGTTTATGGCGCAGTTTCGGGCGGCTGTCGATGACCCCACGAGCGGCATGACGCCACGAAAATTACTCCTCCTATTCAAGGAGCTGAAGACCGACTCTGGAAAGGTTGCGTTTGTCACGGGCATTACGAAGCCGGGTATGCTCGATATTCTGCTTGAGTATTGGATGGGTATAGGACTCCTGTCAGGGCCTCGCACACAGCTCAGAAACTTCATCGGCAATGGCTCGATAGCCGTAGTACGTCCCATTGAGACCGCCATCGCGGCCAGGCTCCCCGGTAAGTTTGCTGGCACTATCGCTCGCGGCGAAGCTATGGCCGAGGCATACGGGTGGTGGGCCATGCAGGGCTCTGCCCTTAAGGCGATGGCACTGGCCTGGCGTACACGCGAGGCTGGCGCGGCATTCGATATTCTCGCACCCGGCACAAAATCCACCGCGGCCACAAAGCTCGGGACCGTTTCACGCGACATCGTTACACGCGAGAACTTTCCTAAGCTTGGATACTTGGCTGACATATACGGCGCTACGGCAAGGCTCTCGTTCAGGGCACTCGTGTCGGTCGATGAATACAATAAGGCGGCCATGTTCGGCGCGGCCATTCACAAGGAAGCCTGGTCACGGGCCATCATTGAAGAAGGCCTGACGGGTGATGCGGCATGGAAGAGGATGGAGTATCTCGTTCTTCATGCGGCCGAGGAGATGCCCAACGCTATCAAGGCGGCCAAGATGGCGGCCGTTGATGGCACATTCCAGGCACCCCTAGGGCCGATAGCCAAGGCACTGCAAGAGGCGGCGAAGGAGCAACCTCTCCTGCGCCTCATGGTCCCATTCATCGTGGCGCCTACCAACGTCATCAAACAACAGTTACGCCGCACACCCCTTGCGCTCGCGTCCAAGAACTTCAGGGACGAGTTGGCCGGTAAGGTTGGCGCCACCCCGAGAGATAAGGCACGCAACGCCCAGACGGCTCGGGCGCAACAGGCATTCGGCGCGGTCATACTCACGACGGGAGCGATGCTCGCGTACAAGGGGATGATAAACGGCAACGGTCCCGGCAACCACCGTATAGCACGCACCTGGCGTCAGAATCACATGGCGCACGCGGCCTACATGGGAACCGACAAGCAGGGCAAGGCAATCTGGATGGATACCAATAACACCATGATCGGCGACATCATGACCATGTGGGCTGACGTCGTTCAGATGGTGGATTTCCTTCCCGAGGACGAAGAGACAACGCAGTATCTCACCGATGTGGCCGGTGCCCTCCTAACGCTAGTGGCGAAAAATGTGCCCAACAAAACCTTTACCAAGGGTACGGCAGAGTGGATGAGCGCCATGACAAATCCAACCGATCCTCGCACTGGCGCCGGCCCGGTACTCTCTAGGTTCCTGACATCCTTCTTCCCCGCCGCGGCGGCCCAGGCCAATCAGGAATGGAACACCACAGCGATGCTGGAGGTGAGGGATTTCATCGACGGCATCAAGGCCAAGACCTGGTACTACAACAATGACTACCCGACCGATGAAGGCTTAACCCCCGAGTGGATCGCAAGCCACCAGGACTTCTTGCCGCCTCGCCGCGAGAGCGTGTTCGGTTGGCGCGTGGACATGGTGACGGGTGGACCCATGAAGGGCTACTTCTCTCCCTTGGGCGTAAGGCGCATCGAGAAGGATGCGGTCTACAAGGAACTGGAGAGACTCAAGTTGAGCTTCAATCCTCCCCGCCGCTCCTTCAGCGGGGTCAAGCTGTCACGGTGGGAATACGACAGCATGGTGCGGCTGACCCAATCGCTGACCATTCCCCTGAAGGTGACCGAGGGTAAATCAGAGAAGACGCTGGAACTAAACTTACACGAGCTTCTGACGCGTCTGGTAGCGTCAAGAGAATATCTCATTCTCCCGAGCGATGATTTTAAGAAGCAATTCATCCGCTCCGAGATTGAGTCCGCCAGGTCTCGCGGGATGGCTACATATTTCAGCAACAATGAATCGCTTATGAAGAAACTCAAGAACGATACTGAGAAAGTTCAGGCGCAGATAAAAGCCGCTCGGGAAACCTCCTCGGCGATCAGCGCCCCAAGCCTATTCGGCGGGAGGGGTAACTAGATGACAGTCGCATCCGAATCAACCGGCCGGAAGGAATACACCGGCAACAATTCACTGACCACATACGCCTACGATTTTCTCATCTTCGCGGACAGCGACCTCAAGGTCTATCTCGCGGGGGTGCTCCAGACATTGACCACGCACTACACGGTGACCAACGCCGGCGAAGACGCCGGGGGGAACGTGGAGTTTGTTACAGCTCCCGGCTCGAGCGTTGAGATCGTCATCCTGGCGGACATCCCCTTCACGCAGGAGAGCGACTTCGTTGCCAACGTCGCGTTCCCGGCTGAGACGATGGAGGACGCGGTCGATAAGCTGACGCGCCTGACGCAACAGCTCAACGAGAAGCTGGGCAGGGCGATCAAGTTTTCGGAGAGTTCTACCTTCGAGGACATCGACCTCCCCGAGCCGAGCGCAGGGCTGGCGCTTGTCTGGAACGGCGACGCGGATGGCCTGACGAGCGCGGCGGCACTACCCACCGACACGACGACCATCTCGGCATTCATGATCACACTACTGGACGACGCGGCCGCTGGGAATGCTCTCACCACTCTCGGGGTCACCGCATACGCCCAGACGCTCCTCGATGACGCTGACGCACCAACAGCCCGTGAGACCTTGGGCGTATCCTCGGCCAAGAACTTCATCACCAATGGGCAGTTCGCCGTGGCGCAGAGGGGGACCGCGTTCACCGCCGCGACCACCCCGGCTAACAGCGACGATGTCGTCCTCCTCGACCGCTGGTTCCTGCTCTCGGACGGCAACGACGTTGTCGATGTTTCTCAGGACACCAGTGTCAGGCCCGACGGCTCCTACTCCTCGATCAAGTTCCTTGTGGCCACCGCCAACAAGAAGTTCGGTATCTTCCAGCCGCTCGAGGGAATCGACTCCGCGAGTCTCAGGGGCAAGACGGTCTCACTCTCATTCAAAGCGCGGACCACTACCGGCGCTGTCATCGAGAATGTCAGGGCCGCAGTGGTCTCGTGGGACAGCACCATCGACGCGATCACCTCGGACATCATTTCAGCCTGGGCCGTCGAGGGGACCAACCCGACGCTCGCCACCAACTGGACCGCCGAGAACACGGCCGCCAACCTCGCTGTGACGGCAGATGCATTCGCCACCCACACGATCAAGGGCATCTCGGTTGATACCTCGAGCATGACGAACCTCGGCGTATTCATTTGGGTGGACGACACCGACGCGGCAACGGGCGACATCCTCAACATCGGCGACGTCAAGCTCGAGCTTGGCTCTGCCGTGACGAGCTATGAGCCCGACCCGTTCCAGAGAGTGCTCGATGCCTGTCAGAGGTTCTGCTACACCATCGACGCCCAGAGCACTCCCGACACCATCGGTGCCGGCCAGCAGATCACCACCACCAATGCAGAGGTGCCCCTAAGATTCCCCGTTCAGATGAGGGGAGAGCCATCTCTCACCGTCTCGAGCGCCGCGCATTTCGGCCTGACCACCGGCGCCCCAACCCTGAAGACTGCGGACGCCGTGACCATCGAGGAGCCCTCGAACCAGATGGCCCTTATCGATGTCACATGGACGGGTGCGTCGGGGGCGGCAGGAGACTGCGCCATCCTCGCCTCGGCCAACGCCTCTGCAAAACTCACCTTTGACGCGGAGCTTTAGAAATGAACGACCGCCGCCGTGGCGACGAAGAGGTACTTGAGCACCTTGGCTATATCAGGGGCAAGGTGGACGGGATAGAGGGCCATGTCGGCTCCATATCGAAACAGGTGAAAGAGCACGACAACCGCTTGGACTCGCTCGAGGTTAGCCGCGCCAAGGCCACCGCTATCGGCGCCTTTGTTTCTGGGTGCGCCCTCTTCATGGGGGGACTGGCCGCCTTCTGGAATAATATATTTGGAGACAAGCCGTGAGGTGGGTGCTAGGGCTCCTGCTTGTTGTAATGACCGGGTGCGCTTCCTCGGGCGCGAGGATGTCACCCAGCGAGATGGTGGCCAAGCATGGGCCGCCAATGATCGCCGGCCAGGGGATGTGCCCTATCGGCTGGGTCATGTTCGCTGACAAACATATCGATGTGCAGGGCGTTGATCGGTGCAAGAAGGCCATCAAGGACGCCCTCGAAGGCAAGAACGAAGCGCCCCCGCCCGAAAGGGGAAAGTTCTTTTGACCCATTCAGTCCCCCCGTTTCGCATGGGCCCCGACAGCCCCGGCCCCGAAGCATGGTCTGACCTTGAGGTGGTGGCCGCGACCATCGCGCTCGAGGCGGCGGCTGAGTCATACGTCGCCAAGCTGGCCGTGGGCTACGTCATCCGCAACCGTACCAATCCTGGTACTAGCTGGAAGAGGGTGTGCCTCAAGCCTTGGCAGTTCTCGTGCTGGAACGATGATTACAAGGAACAGGCCGGGGAACGCCTGAAGCTCCGCACCGCTACCCGGGCCGACTCATGGAAGGCCGCGTCGTCCGCCATGAACGCCCTCGAGCCCGACCCGACTCACGGCGCCACACACTACCTGAATATCCCCCTGACGAAGAGAACCAGGGGAGGGACTCTGCCGGCCTGGGCAGAGAACGCCGTCAACGAGAATAAGGTGACCGCCGAGATTGGCGCACACACCTTCTTACGCCTGAAGTAGGAGAGACCGTGGGATTCGATTGGAAAGAAGCAGTGAGGGCGGTTGCCCCCACGATAGCGACCGTTCTCGGTGGGCCCCTTGCAGGGACGGCCGTGGGAGCCCTCAGTAACGCGCTCCTGGGCAAGCCCGATGGGACCGAGGATGAGCTGGCCGCTGTCCTCAAATCTGCGAGCCCAGAACTCCTCGGGAAGCTCAAGGTCGAGGAGATGCAGTTCAAGCTAAAGATGAGGGAGCTGGGCGTCGAGGTGGACAAGCTCCACGCGGCAGACCGCTCGAGCGCCAGGCAACGCGAGATGGCCGTCAGGGATTGGGCGCCGTCTCTCATCGCGTTGGCCAGCTTCGTCGGTTTCTTCGCCATCCTCGGGGCCATGATGGTCTGGGAGATACCCGATACATCCGTTCAGCCGGTCAATATCATGCTCGGCGTCCTGGGCGGCATCATCGCTTCGATCACCGCCTACTATTTTGGGAGCAGTAAGGGTGCGGACAACAAGGATGCCCTACTGGCGACACGCTAATGCTGGCGGTCGTAACCAACGACTACCACGTTCCCTTCCACACGCCGAGCGTGGTGGCGCTGGCCACACAACTGATCAAGGCACTGAAGCCCGACGTCCATGCGATCATCGGGGACTTCTACGACACCTACCCGATCTCTGATTTCACCAAGAGGCCGTTCTCACACGGCACGCTCGACACCGAGGTCGAGGTCGGCGCCAAGATACACCACGAGCAGACGCCGCACGCGAAGAAGACCTACCTCCTGGGCGGTAACCACGAGTTCAGGATCACCAAGTGGATATGGTCGGCCGAGGGCTTCTTCTCAAAGCTCGGGGATGCGGCAGAGGAGGCCATGAAGCTCCTCCACCCGAGAAAGCTGTTCAAGCTCGACCGCCACGGCATCGTGTGGATGGACTACGGGAAGCCGCTCTTCCTGGGCGACCTCATGCTCAGACACGGCGAGGTGGCTGGCACACACACGGCCGCAACGAACCTCCGCAAGTTTCGTAGGTCAGTCATCACGGGTCACAACCACCGGCGCGAGATGAAGGCACACTCCTCGGACGGGATGCCCGACATCGAGAGCTGGACAAATGGGTGCCTCTGCACGCTCGAGCCCGAGTACGCACGCGGCCCGGTCGATTGGCAACACTGCATGGCGGTCGTGGACTATGACAAGAAGGGGCCCTTCAACGTGCAACAGCTTCCCGTGCGCTGGGACAAGGCAGGGAACCCATACGTCAGGATGGGGAGGGACGTCATTAAGTGAAACATAAGGACGAGGTGACGCTCATTATCTGGGAGGATGCCGAGGCAACGTGCGGCTGGGTGGACCCCGAGACCGAATGGAAGGCACCGCTCGTGCATTCGGTGGGGAAGGTGACCAGAGAGAGCCGCTCGAAGACGAAGGGCTACGTCGTGCTCTCCGCAGATTTCTCACCGGGGAGTAAAGACGAGGAGGACGTCAACCGTCAGATGCGGATTCCGAAGGGGATGATTCGGAAGAGGGAGGTGATTTGGCGTCATAACGCCCCACCCAGCAAGAAATAGACCTCATACCGTAAGGCTTCGCCGGGCCCATGTATGACCAGCCCTCGCCCTTGTACTTCTCGAGCTCTTCGACGGCGATATGCATCACCCAGTGCTGTCCAGCACCAGGGCGGTGTTCCCGACCGACCAACTCAACAACATTATTCCGATCCACGTTCTACCCCACAAGAGCTCATAGATGCCGGCGAACAGGTAAAGAGGGATTGAGATGAGGAGGGGCCAGTTCATTCGGGCCGAGATTCATCTTTGGGCAGGAGCGGCCCGACGGCGGCGACGGCTTCTGCATGAGATATGACACAGGGAAGAACATTCATTGAAAATTCATCTCTTAGCGCGGTGTTGTCGCCCATCACGCCGCCTTCGCCTCTTCCATGAGCTCGTCCACGCGATCCACCAGGTAGTCCCGCGCCTCGCCGATGAGCGGGAACCGGAGGGCCACGATGCGCTTGCCGTCTTTGAAGATTTCCCCCAGGTAGAAGTGTTGCATCAGGCCCCTGATCCTCGGCGCCGGCGTCACCCTGGTGAACAAAACAAAACCGCGATAGTTGGCGATCTTCTTCTCGGCGCCGTCCATCACCCAATCCAAATTCCCGTTCGATTCTTTAATCGATCCCATGTTCTCTCTCCCTGTTGTAGTGATATTGGGCGTCGGCGGCTTCGTCTCTTTGTATCTCACCGCAGTCGTTGCAGAGATTCCCGTCCTCTGCGTCCTCTCCGCATTTTGGGCACGGCTCGGTCGAGCGGAGGTGAGGGCTCCTGCTCTCGATGATGCGTTCCCATTGAGCCAGGGCCCGGTCGTTATCCATCGTTATCCTTCATCAAAATAATCTTCGTGCCGTCGTCGCCGACCATGACACCCAGGCCATCGTCGCTGAGATTCTCGAGCACACACTTGTAGATGTTCTTCACAGATTTAACCTGGAAGGCGGCACCTTTCTCGGACCACATAACGTCGCCGCCATACGGATCGAAATCTGCGCGGTGGCATACGACAGCTCGGCCGCCCATCTTTGCGATGAGTAGATCACGCACAAGCGAGTTAGTGCGGTGCCCCTTCACGCGGTTCGCCCTGCCAATCGCTGACGGGCTCCGCTTCTTCTTCGATGCCATGGTTTTCCTTGACCATTCGAATTAAGAGGTCGGCGGAACCAATGATTTGTTCATCGGTGCGGTTGCGCTTGGCGAATTGCTCGGCCATGTATTCGTCGGTCATTAGGTCGAAGGGGAGGGGGGGGAGTTGTGGCGGATTCCCCCCGTATTCGTAGGGGGTGGGTATGTGATTCGCGCAATATGAAGCAAGCCAATTCATGTCATCTCCTCAATCCTGGGGCGGCGCCAGGTACCCCCCGGTGACCCGACGCCGCTACCCAGGTGACCGGATCACTCCAAGTGACCGGCCGTTTCGAGTTTCGTTTTGCGCTCCGCGGCGCCTTCCTTCGTGAACCATTTCTCCCAGGCCAGGAGCCCGGCAACGTCTTTCTTCTCGCGGCCGTTGTTCAGCCACCTCAGGCCGTCGTAATAGTCGTCCGTGACCGTCTCTGCCTTCTTGCCGAACCAATCAAGATGGCCCCAGCACCTGACCGTCTCGAGCGGCGATGTCCCAGCGAGCGGGTTGCGCGATTGCTTTTGCTCGACCTCGCGCTCACTCCTACACCGATACCCAACGTGGAGGTCACGGTAGGTGCGCTCGGGGTGCGCCATGTGACAGGTGTCGCACGCGAGGTGAGGGTCACGTTCAATCCATAGGTAACCACTCCGGTCGTTACCCTCGAGTACGAGCCGCTCAAAATTGAGATCACCCTGTCGGGAGGCTTGGTTGTACATCTCCACCAGATCGATTGTTTCGTTCATCGTGATCTCCTTCCAATAAATCGGCGAAATATGAGCGGAGGGAGTCCCTCGTTACGGCTGGGTCATTTAGAATGCGATCCTCACAAAGCAGATAGGTGAGGGTTGAGCGGTTGCAGAGGGCCATCACGGTGCGCTCGTCGGCCCACGGCGCCACCTCGAACGCGCCAGAGGAGTTATCGAAGAACCGCCACACCATGGCCATGGCCAGTACGAGCCCGTAGTGATCGACCAGGGTGAAGAGGGCTTTCCTCTCATACATTTTGAACTGGTACTTGATCGGGCCCCACTTGGACTGATTGACCTCGCCGTACTTGGCCGCCCAGAACTTCTGGAGCTTCGAGACGTTCGCCCAGACAGCCCTCTCGCTGTCGCTCTGGGGGAGCTTCGCCCTGAGCTTGGCAAGTTGGAGTTGGGTGACCTGGCCCATTACTTCGCCCCCGCCTTCTTGGGCGTACCCGTGGGCGTCATGGCCTCAAGTGCGGCCAATAGGGCGGCCTTGTTCTCACGGCGAAGGAATTTGGGGTCTTTGACATCGATCTCGACGCAAGCCTGATCGAGCTGATCAAGCGCATACCCCTTGTCGGCTAGGTAGGTCATGAGATTTTTGAATTCATCTTTAGTGAGGAGGCCGCCCCCAGACTCATCAGATTGAGTCTTCGCGGGGGCGGCTTTCGGGGTCTGCTTCGCCGGGCCAGGGTTGGCGTCCGGCTTGTGGTCAATATTGTCGCGCTCGGGATTGTTGTTCTGGGGCGTCTCGGCGTCACCCGTCACGAGATTGAAGGTCTCGAGCGTCGCGTATTTCTTCGCATATGAGTATGCCTTGCCGGGGCCCTTGTCCTGCGGATCGATTCCGTAGCCAAAGAACGCACACGTTACGCGGTCCTCGGGATCGTCGATATTGATATAGCTCACCTGAAGATCGACCTCGGTGCGGTTGCCGTCCTGTCCGTGTTCGAGAACGTGATAGATGGCGTTGACGCCGTGCTTGACGAGGAGGGGGTGGAGAGCCGCCGTGACGGCGTCGTGGCTGACGAAGGTGTACTGGTTGTTGACTCTCTTGTTCTCTTTCTGGACGTAGTCAAGGTCCGCCATGATGGCGTTTATGCGTTGGTGGATGTTCAGCTTCTTTTCCTTCTTCTCAGCCATTCGGATAGTTTCCTTTTCGGGCGGCAACGTATTCCTCGATGTCGTTGAGCCGGGCCTCGATAGCTTCGAGCCGACGATAAAGTTCGGACCCCTTACGCTTGCGGTCCATCATGTAGGTCTGGAGTTCCTTGACTCGCGCAAACAACTCGGCCATCGTGCCGGGCTCTTTCGGCGAGGAGGGGGCTTTCTCGATCGTGTATTTCTTCCCGGCTATAGAATCAGCCATGCGTACACTCCCAGCTCGATGACGAGAATGGCCAAGCAGACGTCAGCGATCAGACCATCCCACCAGGAGTCTTCTTCTAAGTTATGGTCAACTAGATACTCAGTGCCGGCGGGGCTTTCATTGGCCACGGCAATTCTGATATGTCGTGTCATGATATACGCCCATTAAATATAGGGTTTTCGCTTTTGATTATAGTGACCATATTGAAATCCTTGTGAAATAGGTTGCACATTCGTTATCGATTCGTTGTATATTTGCTATCTTTCGCCACTATATGTTGGGGTTAATCAAACACTTGAGGACACTACATCGTAGAAGAAGTGATAATATATGATATGTCCCCCTTGTGAAATTATTTATCTAATGGATACCTTTTCCTTGGATACAGCACTTTCGCTTTCGCTCTTCTTTCGTCCAGCATTTTAATCATTGTCTGGTCCGGTGTCCAGAGTTTTATGGGCTCAACTTGCAGGGCGTAGGCGAGGCGGAAGAGGGTGATGGCGGCCGGGTTCTCGGTGCCGTTCTCGAGCGTGGAGATAACAGTGGGTCCATTTCTACCATAGGGAATGCACGCGGTCAACAAAATAATGTATATAAATTGCTAATATACGTTCAAGTATATATCAGAATTGCTAATATACGTTCAAGTATATATCAGAATTGTACTATTGGCATATATGGGTATTATTAATAGAACCAAAAAACCCCCACCCCATCAGATCGCGGGGCAGGGGGTGGGGGCGTTACAGGTTGGATTCTGCGAGCGCTTCCTTGGCCTGTTCGATGGCCTTAGTGGAACGGGTGTGTGCGAGGAGATTGGTCAGCGCGTCGTGGAGACGGCCGGCGGATGCGAGAAGTTTAGCGGTCTCCCAGGCTTCCTCGCCCGTGCCATTTACCTGGGCGATCAGGCCGCGAGGGGAGACGTTATCGATCACGACGTATGGACAGAGCTCTCTCGGCTCCAGCGTCGAAAGGTCTACGGCTTTCCATATCCCCGGCCGGGTGTACAGATCGGGTGGCCGGGGGAAATTAGGGTTAGTCTGTTTTGCCATTTTCCCAGAGCTCCTTTATGAGGCGGTCGGAAGAGCATCCGAGAGGGGGCGCCAGCTTGAGAATGGTGTCGATTGTTGGAAATTGGCTACCCTTCTCGATCCGAATTATTGTCCCTCTTGTTATACCACTCTGATCGGCCAATTCAACCTGGGAGAGGCCGGCTTCCTCCCTTAATTTTTTCATACCACCTCCACTTCCTTGGGCTCAACGGTCCTGTGATAGGGCTCACCGCCGGGCACGGTGTAGTAGATGTCCGCCCCCTTGGGGTAGTTGGCCGAAAGCGCCTTGATGAATTCGGCGCTCGCGTTGATGCCCGAGGTGAAGTGCCTGGTCTTGGCCACCTCTCCCCGGTGCTCGATTTTAAGTGCCCACTGCTCGTCGTACATTAAAATTCCTCCACGGGTGAAAAGCTCTCGAGTAGATTGCCGAAGCCGACCGAGTAGCTGATGCGCTGGCCGGCGATGGCGTCATTGTCGATGACATGGCCTGGGGCGATGAAGCCCGGGAAGCACGAGTCGAGCGCACGGGTCGCGCCGTTCTCGCAGTAGACGGCCTGGCCATCCTCGAAGCAGAGCAAGCCGAGGCCGCTCGACCACGAGCCGTTAAATCCCTTGATGATTCCTTCCATTTCACTCCTCCCTTTTAATCCCGAGCCGGCGACGCCCCCGCCCGAAGAAGGGCGCCACCAGCCCGGTGCCCCGAGGGGCTAGTAGTTTTCCGCGTCCTCGTCGGGGTCAATCCCGTGGTCCTCGAATACGTCGAGCGCGACCTGGTACTGCCGGGAAATTTCGAGCGACACCCGGCCACCGGCGAGCCGGCAACAATGAAACGACTGATAGGCTTCTCTGGCTTCGTCTAAGCTCATTACGATTCCTCCTGGTTGATGTAGCGTCCTCGGTACATAATCTCTCACAATACGTCCGAATCCACAAGAATAAAGTACACTTTTATTGCGGATGATGACACTTTACCTGTATAATCGCTCAAATCATGTACTTACGGGTACCAAAAAGGAAAAAATATGTGGGAGAGATAAGGGTAGGAAGGCCCAGCCTGGGCGAAAAGGCACTCACGCATCGCATCACCGCGGTGTTCTCGGCGCGTGAGGATGAGCTCATTAGGCGGTTCGCCGAGAGCCGCAAAGAGAGGATTGGCGCCGTCGTGCGTCGCCTCACCATCGGGGAGCTGGTGCTCCCAGGAGAGTGAATATGCCGAGTTTAAATAACGTGACCATGATCGGGCACCTGACGCGAGACCCCGAGAAGAGGTTCTTGCCGAGCGGCACCTCGGTCGTCAATTTCGGGATCGCGGTCAACAGAAAATGGGGCCAGGGCGATCAGCAAAGGGAAGAGGTCTGCTTCATCGACATCGCCGTGTTCGGCAAGCCGGGCGATTGGCTGATCGAGAATGGGCAGACCCATAAGGGCACGGCCGTCACCGTGCATGGGTACCTGAAGTTCGACACCTGGGAGGGCACTGACGGCTCGAAGAAGAGTAAGCACTCCATCGTCGCATTCACAGTCGTCCCGGCCGCAGGGAGAGCGCAGGGCTCGAGCGGTGCTGGTCAGCAGACGGCGCCCCCGACCGGCAACAAGCCCATGACCGACGACGACATCCCCTTCTGATGGACATGAAGGTGTGTCGTAAATGCGACTGCTTGCTGCCGCTCGAGGAGTTCTACAGGCACCCCAACAATCGAGATGGACACTTCAGTAAGTGCAAGCCTTGTGTTAGGGAGTACGCACGCGGTCGCTACGACGTTGATGTGTGGAGGGAGTATCGAAGCGCTGGCCATGGCAAACGGTCTGCGGAGGGATGCCATAATCGGTGGCGGATGAGTAACCCTGAAAAGATAAGGGCCCAACGGACCTTCGCCTATTACATCCGTAAGGGCAAGATCAAGAAGGGCACCCACTGCTCAGAGTGTTATTCCACCAAGTACGTCGAGGCCCACCATGAGGACTACTCGAAGCCGCTCGAGGTGGTGTGGCTGTGCAAAAGCTGTCACGGGCTCACCAGGAGGATTGACGAGCCGCTCGCTGTATAAAATTCTCGGGGCGAGGGGTGGAGTCTAGGAGATCGTCTCCCAGGACCGTGGGGGCGTGAGAAGGGTGGCCAGGTGGTGTTCGGTCAAGCAACCTGGCGTGTAGCCTCGAGAAGATATTTCGATCTAGGTCGCCCAATGGAGGAGTAAAAGGTGGACGAAAAACCAACGTATGAGGAGCTCGAGGCCGCCCTGGCACTCGCAGAGAGAAAGTTGAATGCGCTGGAAGCGGCCGGCGTGGATAATTGGGAAGGATATGGCGAGGCGATGAGGAGCCTCGAGGAAGAGTAGGCACAAGCTGTAAAGATAGTCCGAAGGTGAGAAGACCCGTAGGTGAGCACAATAATCGTGCCACTTGCGGGTCTTTTTGCTGAGTTCTCCAGCAAACGGCTCCCGGGGGTATAGACAGGTAGCCAATGTCGGTGTAGCCTCGTTTGAGTGAGGCGTGGTTCACAACAATGTCAGGCTCGAATCGCTGTAGGCTTTCTCTCCGACCTTGTTATTCACCGCCTCATAAGTTATCTGATTCGAGTGACCACGGCGATCTCAGGCGTTTTGAAAGCCTGAGGCCGAAGCTCAAGCGGACAATTCTGTCCAAATTTGGACCTCACACCCCTGAATTCTCGTTACTCCCCCCGTGAATTCCCGTACAATACCCTTGAATTTGAGTACAAATATACCCATAATTGCACCGTTGAATCTCCTTCCTGGGCAAGGGGAGGGGGCTTGGGCTGTTGGCATTGACCGCCGCAGAGTCAACCCGGGCCTCCTCCCTGAGCTTAGAGCATCCCGCCCTGGAGCTCTCATGATCATCGCATTCACTGGCAAGAAGAATTCCGGTAAATCCACCGCGGCCAACTACCTGGTGGAGCACCACAACTTCGAGCTGATCCAATTCAAGGCGGTGCTCGTGGACATGGTCAGAGCGATGGGGCTCACCGAGGCCGAGATCAATGGTCACCTGAAGGAGGTACCATGCGCTCTCCTCTGCGGACAGACGCCGCGCCACGCCATGCAGACCATCGGCACCGAGTGGGGAAGGGACATCATCCACGCCGACATCTGGACGAACATCTGGGAGAGCAGGGCACGCGAGTTCGACAACGTCGTGGTCGATGACTGCCGCTTCATTAATGAGGCCGAGGTGGTCGAGAAGCTCGGCGGTGTGATCGTCAGGGTAGAGCGTGACCAAGAAGAGACGGCCGGCGCCACACACGCGAGCGAGACCGAGATGAATAACATCATGCCGAGTCAGACGGTGTTCAACCACCAGGACATCGAGGCGTTAGAGAACATCATCGAGGGCGTGTACCAAGACGAGTTGGTGCTCAGTTGAATATCGGACCTACTGAGCCCGTGAATTACTCATCCCACTCCGACGGCGGCCCGGCTTTCCCAGGCAAGGGAACGGAAAAAGACCCCAGAACGTCGGCTGACCGTGAAGTAGATGAACCCGGCATGAGCCTACGAGATTGGTCCAGAAATAGTTGACGACGCGAAGGTGGTGGCCCGAGCATCATACGAGATCGCAGACGCCATATTGAAAGAGAGAAACAAGCCTCCGTCCTGAGGTGAGCATGAACGACGAGGAATACTTCGAGACGCTCGATGAGAATGCGTCGATCATGAGGTGCTCAGTCTGCGACATCATCGCCGAGGTCGAGGTCAGACCCACCGGCGCCATCTGTAAATTCTGCCTTGAGACCGCCCAGGAAACATTCGGACCATTAGGAGGGAAGGATGAGACCACCAAAAGGATTCACGAGGAAGGGAATGATCGCCTGGCTGAAGGCCAATCCGAAGATGGGGTTTAGGTCGGACTATCCAGATCAGTGAGCCAACGCCAAGTTCCTAAGGTTTTTGGGATACAAGAATGCGTCATTCGTTACAACGACAGGCCGCACCGAGCGGGGTGGTAAGAAATTTCGCGCACCGGCATGGGCATCAGATATTGCTTATGCGTGGACCGGCTCTTCAAAGGGAGCGCTCAAGGCGTTGGGAGTGAAATGAACGAAGACCTGAAAGAGCTTGCCGAGCTCCTCGGGACGGTGGTGGCGAAGGTAGACGCGAAGATGAAGGAGGGCGACCTGGCGATCAGGACGCTCCAGTGGCTCGTTCATGAACACCTCAAGCGCGACGTCATGAAGCCGTATTGCTTCAGGATCGTTGACAGGGCTCTCTCTGAGATTGAGGGCAGGGAGCCCGTGGAAGAGGTGAACGTGAGCCATGACCACCGTCGTGGTGTCGGTGACATCGGTGGACACAACCTGGGAGGCGGGGCGTGAGGGTAACGCTGACGCTCAAGGATGAAGAGTTGATGAATATCCCCTCTGGGCGGCCGAGAAGAGGGCGAGGAGAGAGCTAGAGCATGGGCTGAAGAGGGAGCTCGAGAAGGTGGGTGAATGACAACTCGTAGGGCATTTCTCAAGGGCGTGGTAGCAACCACGGCGATGGTGGCTCTCGGGATGCCAGAGCTCTCCGAGCCCCAGGTGAAGATGAACGAGTATCTCGTGTTCCTTATCCCAAGGGGTGACGGCACGTTTGATGTCCACTACTCACCGACTCATGGAGGGTGGCATAAGCCGGAACCAACAGGCTGGGCACTCCCGAAGAGGAAGGTGGATGGAAAGTGAGCGGATGTTCGCGTTGGGAGGGAGGAAGGGGAGTGTTCAGGGATTGAACAAACTTATGGGCCTGGCCCTGTCTCGCCCACCGTCTCATGGGTAGAGGGATGAAATGACCTATCTCCCTGTATTTATTGGTGTTGTGCCGTCCAAATCGTGTGGATTTCTAACATTCTACCAGGTAGATGTCCAGGTGTCTCACCACCTCGAGGCCACCTTCCATAACATCTAGGTAAATTGTAAGTGATTGATAACATTAGCGTAACGTGGAGATGTAATGATAATCTACATTATGTCAAATGATGGGCCCATAATGATGTATCTCCCTGGAAAAACAATAGGTTGCGGGGATTATGGGGGCATTATCCCGTCACCTTCGTGATATTTTCGCCACCATATATTGTGGGGCCGGCCTCGCGTCGGCACATTATGTGGGGGTACCCCCAAGAAGGGGGTGGGGCCCCGAGAGTACGTTAGAACAAACATGGCTAGAACACGATTTCCGAATTCCGCCTGTATCGAGGACGTTACATGGGCACCCATGACGACTACTACCTGAAAGACCCACGCGCCAAGACCATCGAAGGGTTCCGCGTCGCCCTCGACATCCTCGCCAAGTATGCCAAGGACGGCGAGAAGACATCTTATTTCTGCCACGCCGAGCACGACATCCTTTACACCGGGCCCTCCCTCAAGGATGTGCCCGAAGATTCCGAGGAAGGCAAGACGCTCACCGGCCTGGGTTTCCATGTAAACGAAGACGACACCGACATGGACAACGACTGCTGGGCGTATTTCTGCTGACCAATCTGGCCAGCACACGATTTTCACAATCCTCCTGTAACGAGGACCGTACATGGACCCAGAAAACGTCGCCCGAGACCTCATTAAGATTGGCGAGCACATAACCGCCATGGCAGACGTAGCGCGTCAGGTGGCCATGGTTCAGCAGTGCTACCGCGAGCTTCATATCCAGCCCGTGTAGTAAGCAAAATGTCAGGTATGGCAGATTATGTAGGGAAATACCTATTAACAAGACAGAAATGGCCGCCCGTGGAGGAAAAGTAATGACATTGAATCTAGCATCTGAGTGGGGCATCTGGCTCTGGGGTCTGTACTCCTTCGCCCTCGCGCCGTTCGTGGGGCTGGGGATAATTGTGGCCGCGCTGGGCCTCATTGGAATGGCTGGCCGCACCCTCGCTAGCGGTCGGGGCGGTTATTGATGAGCCGCTTCGCTGATGTGAAGCACGCCGTCTCGTGGAAGCACGCCCCGGGCATCATGTCCGAGGTGTTCTTCCATCTCGGCGACGCACGACGGGCCGTCAAGAAATTACTCAGGGAAGAGGAGAGGAGCGGCCTGGACATGAAGATCGCCATTGGCACCTGGGTCCGCACCGACATGGACAACGTCTACCGCCTGTCGCAGACGGTCAATTTTATGATCACGGACGGCAAGGCGTGGGAGAAGCGTAATTGGATGACCGAGATCGTGGAGTCCGACATCACCAAGGAATCCTGCTATCGCCGAGAAGAGGAAGATGGCCGTGGACACCATCAAAATTATCCAGGCCAAGATGGTGGTGAGGGGGCAGGAGGCCGCGGCGGACAGGATTGTTGAGGACCGCCCCGGGAGGTTCGTCATCAGGTTTGGCATCCTCCCGGCCATGGTCATCGATGCCATTTCTCAGTTCACCGAGACGCCAATCCCCTTGGCGGACCTACTCAAAGAAAACGAAGACGACGACACCGCCCAGAAAGATGAGGGCGATGAGAGCAGTCTACGATCTGAAGGTGAGCCCACCGACGTTTGATTTCCTGAAGTTTCTCGTACAGGCCGCGATGTGGCGCGATAAGCACCACCCCCAGGAGCGCATCGATCTCTATATCGTTCCCGGGCCGCGGGGCGGCTTCCGCGATGACCCGCTCCCGCCCGACATTGAAATGCGGCGCCGGATGCTCGTCCAGGTGGTTTTCTCCTCGTGCCTCCTGATGCGGGACGTCAGGCCCATCCTGTGTGCTGCGAGGAAAGAGGGCCCAGACACGGCTCACTTCCCAGAGTGTTACCGGGCGTCTCAGCCCAGCTCGAGCTATCAGCTCATGCCGATTGTGAAGGCCCACGAGCAGGGAGAGAGGGTGGAGTCACTCAAGGCTCCCGATGCCGGTCTCCGTATCGCCGACATGATTTTAAAGGGCCGCACCAACGTCGTGCCCCTTGTCCTGCGCGAGGCCGCCTACTGGCCGGCGAGGAATTCCGATATGGCAGAGTGGTTCCGCTTCGCCAGCTTCTTGGACGACGAGGGATACGTTCCCCTATTCGTGAGGGACGCCGCCAATCAGTACAAGCCTATTGAAGTGTACGGCTCGGGCGTCGGGTGGGAGACCTGTCCGCTTGCCACGGGGGATGTGCTCGTGCTCTCGGCGCTCCTCGAGCGTGCTCCGATGTCGTTCTTTGTGAACGGCGGCACCGCACTCCTGGCCCAGCTCAATCATCATGTGCGCTTCTGCGTGTCGAAGATGATCGTGCCCTCGTGCCCGTCCGCCACCGAGGGGTTTTTCAAGGGAGCCGGCTACACCATCGGCAAGGATTTTCCTGGGCACACCGACAATGTGATCGTGTGGGGTCACGACTACTTCGAGCGTCTCGTGGGAGCCTACCATGAGTTCGAGAAACGAGATGCAGAGCCAATGTTAAAGGGGATGCGATGAGCGAGACAGTGCCCGACGGGCCAGATGAATTGATCAATGGCATGGGCGGTGGTGCGCCGACCGAGAGCGAGACCCGGGAGCGCATCGAGAAAGAGAAAAAGATCGAGGCGTACAAGGCCGCATACTCGCCCATCGTTACCCAGCGCGAGGGCCTTCGCCGCAACTTCATCAGCGATCTAATCCTGAAGCTCGTCGCCGGTGGGCAGATGGACGAGGCCGGCCTGGTCTCCTACGCCGAAAACATCGGCACCGAGATAGAGAAGGCCGAGCTGGACCCGTGGGGCCTCAACACTGAATTATTCCGCCAATCAATCGAGATAGAGGGGATCACCCTTGAGGACTTGGAGTAATGCGACCAGGGAGGAGGTCGTTGCAAAGTACAAGCTCGTGGGCTCAGTCAGGGAGACCGCCAGGCTCCTGAAGATGGGCCCCGTCACCGTCGGCCGCCACCTACGCGCCGCCGGCATCAACCCTACTCGCCCCCTGAAGTATCCCGTTCACAAAGTGATCGAGGCTGTCGTCCAATCGAAGACTCTCAACCAGGCGTCAAAGCGTCTCGGCGGATACGCGCCCCGCCTCATAGAAGCGTGCCTGGATCGGCACAAGCTCGTAATCCTCGACAATCTATCTATTTATAGTGCTCAAGGTGAAGAGATTACCTTCCTAAACTATAAATCCTCTCCATACTGGCCCCTCAATGACCGAAGTGACTGATTCTACAACTCCTGAAGGGGAGCTCGAATCCGATGAATTAGAAGAACCGAAAAAGCGAGGACTCCCCGCGGCGCTCGAGAAGTATAAGTTTCAGCCGGGCCAGAGTGGCAACCCCTCGGGGGTGTCGCGGGACGGCTCGACGAAGCGCAACCGCGATTTCAGGGACCGCATCGGTACGAAGACCAACGGCGGCCACACGGTCGTGAATTTCCTAGTGTCCGTCATGAACAACGAGGTCTTCGACAAGCAGAGCGTGCGCGGCGCCAAATCGCTACGAAAGCAAGTAAGCATCAAGGATCGCATTCAGGCCGCGAAGTTGTTGGCAGAGTTTGGGTTCGGGAAACCAGCACCTCAATTACAGGTTCCGACGACACCCCAACTAGCTGACGCTGGCCCGAAGGTCGTGATCCTTCAGCTCACGCCTCAAGAGGTCGTCGATGGCGGCCTCGCACGAGAGGCGGAAATTATCGACGCCGAGGTTGAACCGGCGGGGGAAACAGATGGCGGTAGTGGTTCCACACAAATTCCAACCGAGAGCCTACCAACTGAACATCTGGCAGGCGATGGACTCGGGGTATCGGAAGGCGATAGGGCTGTGGCACCGGAGGGCGGGGAAAGACAAGACGACGTTTAACTACGTCATCAAATCCACCCAGGTCCGCCCGGGCGTCTACTACTACATCTTCCCGACCTACGCGCAGGGCAAGAAAGTTATTTGGCAGGGCAAAGACAAATCGGGAATGAGTGTGCTCGACCATATCCCGAAGGAATTACTCCTCAAGAAAAACGAGCAGGAGATGTGGGTTGAAATCGATTGCCCGAATTTTCCCGGTAAGACCTCCCTCGTTCAGATCGTTGGCTCAGACCGCATGGACTCTCTTGTCGGCACGAATCCGGTCGGGGCGGTGTACTCCGAGTACGCTATTCAGAATCCTTTGGCCCGTGAGCTCCTGGCGCCAATCTTTGATGAGAACAAGGGCTGGGAAATTTACATCTACACGCCACGCGGTCACAACCACGGATACGACCTCTACCAGGCGGCGGGTGAACAGCCGGATGTCTGGTTCCGCGAGCGCCTCACCATCGATGACACCTACGAGGTCGTTGACGGCAAGCGCATACCAATCATTACCGAGGACTACGTCCATCAGCGTCTCAAAGAAGGTATGGATGAGAACCTTGCCCAGCAAGAATATTGGTGTTCCTTCGACGGCGCGATGCAAGGCTCCTTCTATGCGGAAGCATTTAAGAAGCTCGACGCGGAGAGCCGCGTAAGGAACATCGCCTGGGAGCCGAGCCTCCCGGTGCATACGGCGTGGGACTTGGGCGTCGGCGATGCTACCGGGATTTGGTTCCTTCAAATCGCCGGCAACGAGATTCGCTGGATCGATTATTACGAAGCGCAGGGCGAGGGGCTGACGCATTACATCAAAAAGCTCCACGAGAAACCCTATACATACGGAATGCATTTTGCCCCGCACGACATCAAGGTTCGGGAGTTTACGAGTGGAAAGAGTCGGCTTGAGATTGCGCGAAACATGGGCATCCGTTTCCGCGTCGTCACTAAACTGGCTGTGGAGGAAGGTATCGATGCTATGCGTCGCATTCTTCCTCGCTCGTACTTTGACGAGAGAAAGTGCCGCAAAGGTATTCAAGCGCTAAGAGAATATCGCAAGGATTACGACGAGAAGCGCCGCGAGTTCAAGAAGGC
>Ga0255047_10000350_pt1 | contig 37230 bp, 50 predicted proteins | sample JV7_2_1_MG_FD_183640 | JGI IMG/M metagenome (GOLD analysis project Ga0255047, IMG submission 183640) | Seawater microbial communities from Jervis Inlet, British Columbia, Canada - JV7_2_1 | ecosystem: Environmental > Aquatic > Marine > Inlet | place: Canada: British Columbia | collected 2016-10-06
GGGCGGCCGCGAGTACATTGGGGTGGCGTTCCTGCGGCCTTGGCAGGAGCAGGAACTGGCGGTAACGGGTGACGGCAGGGATCGGATGATGACGGTCGAGTGGACGTTGCAGATGACTACCCCCAACGCCCACGGTCAGGTTGCGGACCTCAACTAGCAAGTTCACCGGGTGGCTGGGGTGGGGCTTTGGATGCCTCCATCCCTGCCCCAGTCGCCCACTCTGTTTTTTAGGTAGGGAGCAAATCCATGAAGTTCGTCACACTTGTCCCAATGTTCGGGCTCCTTGCCTCAATGGTTGCGGGCACGGCATACGCCAATTCAGGAACCAAGCAACTCACAAGAGAGCAGTCTCCGACAAGCACCCGGTCCTGCTCGATCGACTCCGGCGATACTTGCTACTTCGGCAGCAACGCGGCAAATGCCGGTAACTCAATGACCTTCAGCGTGCCGAGCTACAACGCGATCGCCTGCTTCGACTCCGATACGGGTAGCGTCTCTGCGGGTGCTGCGGTGGTGAAGTTCTGGAGGGTCTCCTCCAGTGGCCTGAAGACTGGGAGCTTTATCCCTTCAGCGGCTACCACCTCGACACTGTCCGGTCTCCCGACCGACTGCTTTGTGATGCTCACCGGCTCATGGTGGATCGAAGTATCCACCGCACCGGCAGGCGCAGAAGTTTCTCTCGTAACAATCACGGGGAGTGGATCTCAATGAGTCGAGTGATGAGCGTACTCTTCGCGGCAGTTCTGCTTTGTCTGCCATCCGTTTCCCTGGCCCAGGGCAATGCGTTCGGTGGTGGTGGTGGTGGCCTTGGCACTTGCCCCGCCGCATCCGGCATCTGCGAAGACGCCACTGGTAACCTAGTGCTGAATGACAAAGGGGCAGGAGTCATAGCCATTCCAGCAGACGCCACTGGATCTAATATCGTCCTCTCGGAGGGCGGAAACTTCGGAACGTCTACGGTGACATTGGGTCTTGGAGGTACGGATCTTGTCGGCTCCGTAAACTGCGTGCTTGATAACGGTGGTGGGATACCCGCCGGATGTGCATTGCTGGGGAATGTAGTTGGTGGGGGCGCGCCTATCACTTCACAGAATGCAGGGGGGGCACTTACAACCAATACTGCTGTTCTCAACTTCACAGGGTCTGGAGTGACTGCATCTAATGTTGGTACTTCTGTCACCATTGATGTGCCGGGGGCGTCTCTGGAGAGAACTGCCATCTCTGTGACTAATATCCCTACCGTGCTAAATCCAGCCGGGGACTTTGACGTCAGTGTCAGTACTTACCGAGACCCCCTGTCATCAAACCCCACTGCCGTGGGTGGATTCCTAGCCATGATGCCTTTGGCTTTAGCTTCCACTTGGGGGGTGATGCCTCCCTACGCGCCCAACCCCGGGACTTGCGATAGTGTTGGGGTTACGCCGGGGGCTGGGGGTGGGCACATAGGATGCAGTAGCCCTATTGGGATAGCTCAAGTTGGGGGTGTCTCTACTATATGGGACTTTACTTTGACTGCCGTAGCCGTTAGTGGGACTTCACAATCCAGTTGTACACTTACCGTCTTCCAAGATAACGCTATCAACGCGGGGTCTCTCACCCTCCCTGCTTCGACCCCTGCTCCATTCACAGTGTCCACAACTTTTGCGGTTACTACTACTGCCATTGCACCAAATTGGGATCACTATGGAGTATTTAGGCAGGGCGCGGCGTGTGGCACGACCGGCACGCTGGGACTCAGTGTAACGCTTACTGCGGTGGCGCGATAATGATAAAAACTATACTGACACTCCTGATGGCGGTCTGCATTCCGCTATCGACGATAGCGAGTTCATTCTCAGGCGGTTCGGCAAGCTTTGTTACCAAGGCGTCCCGACAACCCAACATAATATTCATCATGTTGGATGAGGTAGGCAGGGAACAGTACCCACAGTTGCTGTCCCCGTATACGAACTCCGCAGGCCAGCTAAGTTTTACGGGCTCCGGTCTGGCTGACGGAAATATTTACCCGCTCCAGACCGCTACCGACTTTCCTAATCTCAATTTGCTTCTGGAGAATGGTATCAATTTCACAGGGATGTGGTCTGGGACTTTTTGTGGCGCGACTCGATATATGCTCGCAACAGGTAACCCCGGTACGGGTGGTACAAACTTCGCTATAGACGGGCGCATCAGCCCAATGACGCACGTCAATCAAATGACTGACAGGGCTTACAAGATTGCACACTACGGGAAGAGCATGATGGGGTGTAATGCAGGGTTTATCCCCTGTTCCCCTGTGAGTTCTGGCACATCTATGAGTATCGACAACACAAACGATGCCCCACCCGGGGGCGGGGTAGGGGGCGGGGGGTATGCGTGGAGAAATTTTGGACCGACTAGCCAGTCTGGTGTCATACGCCCACTTCCCGTAAGTGACTCTCAGTTATGGAGTCCTACCGTTGATGGTGTGCCGAATACTCAGGTCATGTATCAGGATGAGTCTGGCTTGATCGATGTTAAGCGGCACGTCCAGTCAGACCAGTCCGCGTCTGGGCTTTCATTCTCTGAACTGAACTGGTTTGCAAACCAGACGGGTCAACCATTCATCATCACATACAGCCCGTTCACTGCTCACGGTGGTCAGGGCTCTTTCTGCACACAGCTTAGGACTGCCGCAAATGGGTACGTTCTTCCGACTACTGACGTGCAGGCGGGTGCTTACCTTGACGAACCATTTCCACCACTCGGCCCAACCCCAAACTACGGACCCTCCACGTCCCCCAATTATACGGATGTACGGGACGATCCAGCGGCTGGCGGACGAGGGTCATGGAGAATTTGGTATGACTGCCTAATGTCAGAGCTTCGGTGGGTTGACGATGAAATTGGTAAAATCCTCGCGTGGCTTGGACCGCATGGTCTGAACAACACGCTAATCGTGTTTACTGGTGACAACGGGTCACCCGCCGAACAGATAGCCAACCACACGGGCTTCTGGGGGCCTGGGGCCGCAACAGTGGTAGCCACTCCCGCAACGAGTTTGTTTGATATGTCTTTGTCAGAGGATGGTTTCGTCGCGGCAGATACCCCAGCCAACGGCGTCATTGTCTCAGGCAAGGGGGCATACGGCGAAACGGGCTTGAACGTACCATTCGTTATGGCATACGGAAGAATCCCCCAGCGACTAAGGGGGACCAACTCCGCTACTCGCCTGACGTTTGCCGATGTTGCAGAGACAACATTGCAGCTAATCACCCCTAACTCTGTGGGGACTGGATACTACCCCGAAGGCAGAGACTTCACTCCGCTCATCTACGGCACAGCCGCAGATCAAGACACGTTGTTTGGTACTGATGTGACCGTAGCGTCTGATGGCACTAAGTCCCCACCTGGGGTCGCAGCGGCGATGAATCCCGATTCGTCAGGAAATATTTACAGGATGATGAAGCACCCGAGCGCAAGTAACCTCTGCGCCTATGTCCAAGACCTTAGCCGCGTTGATTTTGAAACCAACCTGAGAGGGGATACCACCCCCGAAGTTGTTGCGGCTATCGCTGACATGGAAGCGGCCATCGTCGCAGCGTTCCCGTTGACTCCAACAATGTGGGACGAACCCGCGACGTGCTTACCGGCAATTTAATGACGAGGCTTCTGCTCATAGCTCTGCTCTTACTACCGGCAACAGTCTCGGCAAGTGAGTCATCACAAGCCCACTCGTTCTGCATGGCAATGATGAGAGAAGGCCCCGCACAAGCCCTCAACGAACGCTTCAAACCCCTCACTCGCAACGAAGAGGAATGGGACCGACTGGTGAGTGTGGTTCTGGAAACATGGCATGAGGCGTGTTTCAGCCTGCTTGGAGTGCCTGACAATCGTGTAGAGGACGATCAGATGCCCTGGAAGAGTCCGGGGATGATTTGTGAGGTGGGGACATGAGCCAGTGGCAGACGCTCAAGGACGATCCGGGCGATCCGATGAAGCGCAAGATGAAGTTCGATGATATGGACAAGACGCTGACCATCGTTTCCGAGCAGGACAACATCGGCGAGATCTTGACCATGAATAAAGCGTTTCTCAACGCTGAGCGGCAGTCCACCGCACTCTGGAACGGGGGCGAGTATGTGAAGGTTGCCGAGATCCCTTACGAGATCCTCGAAAAGTGGTCGATCGAGGAGAACATCAACATCTGGCGAGGGAACGATGAGGACAAGGCCGCGATCGCCCGTAAGCTGAACGATGGCGACTACGCAAACTTCCGCACCGCACCAGGGAAAATCTGATGGCTCAGATCACGAACTACTCGACCCTCAAGACAAACGTCCAGACCTACATGGCCTACGACGATATCGGTAATATGTTCGACACATGGCTGGGCCTTGCGGAGTCGAAGTTCCGGCGCGATATCCGCATCCGAGAGATGGAGGCCCAGGAGGACTTCACACTCGCTGCCAGTTCCTCCCAGGCACTGCCCACTGGGTTCCTTGAGATCATAGACCTCTACGAGACGGGATCGACGGGCGGAACGCTTGAGTATCTGCCACCGCAGAAGTTCTGGTCGCTCGAAAGTTCTAGGAGCGGGACCGGGCAGCCGGGATTTTACACGGTGCTGGGCACAGACCTAAAGTTCGCCCCCCTGACCGACTCGGCCACTCGGACCTACACGATGAACTACTTCAAAGAGTTCGACGGTCTCAACACTTGGCCCTATGTGACCAACACCCTGCTCACTATAGCCCCGGACGTGTACTTGTACGGGGTTCTGTTTGAGGCTCAACCGTATCTAGCAGACGCTGCGCGCTCTGCGGAATTTGAGGGACTGTATCGCAAAGCTATTGATGGCCTTCACGCTGCGGACGTTAGGGCGCGGCATCGACCGCGTGGGCGTATGTACGCGGAGGGCGTTACTTCGGATGGAGCGTTTCGTATCTAGATGCCGATGATGAAACTCGGAGAGTGGCTACCAGACCAGAACCCCATTGCCTTGCCTGGGCTTTCGCAGGCGGACAACGTGTACCCCACGCTGACAGGCTACAGATCATTCAATGGCCGGAACCCGGTGCCGGGTGTATCTGCGATCCCATTCAGGGCGCGTGGGGCAATGTCAGGCGACACCCAGGGCGGCACAAAGTTCACCATCGTGGGCAGCGCAGAGGATGGCGGTGCTGGTCGAGGGGTGAACATCCTATGGAGTACGGGGCAGTGGATTGAGATCAAACCGATCAGCACCCAACTCACTAGCATGGATTCCGAATCGAAGATGCAGTTTGCCGTCTACGGTGACCGGATCATCCTAGTTGGACGCAACATCGTCCCCTGCTCCGTCGATACGACTACCGACCCCAACGCATCAACCAACGTGATGGCTACCCTCTCAGCCGATGCGTCTAAGGCGGATGTGTGCGCGACCTTCAAGGAGTTCCTGATTCTGGGGAACATCGAGGGGCAAGGTGTCAACACATCCGCCATAGGGACGCAGCGTGCGGGCCTTCACTGGTCATCAATCGGAGACCCTACCTCTTGGCCTGAAATAGGCATCGCCGCAGCGATCAATGCACAGTCTGATTTTCAGGTGCTTGACGGTGATGGGGGCGAGATCACTGCGATCGTACCGGCAGGCGAGTGGTGCGCGATCTTCCGCGAGCGTCAGGTTTGGCGGATGGACTATGTGGGCGGCTCCAACTTCTTCTCCTTCAGGAAGATCGACTCCAATCGCGGCTGCAACATACCCAACGCGGCAGTTGCCGTGGGTGGAGTGGTCTACTTCCCAAGCTCCGAGGGATTCCTAGCCTGCAACGGGAGTACATTGACCCCGGTAGGCGAGTCCAAGGTTGATCGTTACTGGCGAGAGGGAACGTCGAGCGCATCAAAACACCTATCGACCGCAGTCTACAACGCTGAAACAGAATCGATCTACTGGACGATGGCGCAGGGCGGGAACACGCCCACAACGGTACTCGCCTATCGGCCCAACGTGGGGAAGTGGTTCCAACTGACGGGCCTGACCTGTGAGTCGATACTCGACAGTGTGAGCAGTGTGATTGGCGGCAACCTCGACGCGGCACCCTACGCATCGTACAAGATGGACAACGCCACAGGCCCAGATCCGACAATCCTACAGGACGCGAACCTCGACAGTCTGGGTGTCCGGTCTGGGGACCGATCCCTGGCCGCAATCGATAGCAGTGGGGTTCTCCAAATCTACAACGATACGGTGGACACGCTGACCGCAGAACTGACTACCGGCGACTTTGAGATGCCTGGGGGACAGCGGGCGATGCTCCGATGGATTCGGCCAATCTTTGCCGGGGGTGGCACGTTCTCTGGCAGTGCTTCCGGCAGCCTGAACTCAAACGAGTACCCGCCGATGCAGCCACTGACTTGGATGGACTCGACGCGGGTTCTTTCCTCTCAGTCATCAGAAACAGTCTTTGAAAGCTTTGGCATTCCAGACACGTTTGGTGTCGGTTTTCCGACCGGGACATGGTACGACCAAGTGCGCCGGGTGGGCGGGCGGTACATACGGGCGCAGTTTGTGAGCAACTCGGCAATGTCCAAGTTCACGGGATTCGATTTCGAGGTCCGCTCACCTTCGGCACCATCGAGGACAACCCGATGAGCCGGGGGATCGTAGAGAAGCCGCCCGCAGACCTAGCGGACGAACGTGAACACAGGATTATGATCGCGGAGTACCTCCGACAGGAGGATCTGCCCTACATGGCGGCGTTCCCAACAGCGGGCACGCACGTCCAGGGCGACCGGGTGATGAACAGCGCACCCGCAGCGAGTGGGTACATCGGTTGGGTCTGCGTCACATCCGGCTCGCCCGGTGCGTGGAAAGGTTTCGGGAGTATAGCCGACCCGGCTGGCTACCTCTGTGCAAGCGGCGCATGGGTGGCGGGTGCGCTGGGTGGCACACTGGGTGCTGGTGCGAACTTCATGCCCATCACGTCGATCACGGGGTGGACGCTTCATGCTCCTAACAGTGGGTGGACTGAAACCAACAGCGAGTTTGAGTACACAGGCATAGACCCAGCGTCAGGGCCGAAGACTTTTCTTGTGCAGTTCACAATGTCACTCCAGTTCTTTGCGACCGGAACAGGGTCTGCGACCGTTGCTCTAGTCAATAAAATCACCAAGAACACAGGTTCAGGCTACGCGGATGTGCCTGGGTCTTTTGAGATTTCAGAAATCGACAACTACACAACTGGCTTCGGTGCCTATTTTCATTTCCACAGTGTGTCCGGCAGTTGCATCGTTTCCGTGGACGCGGGGGACACGATTGCATTCAACTTCGGCACCTTCGCCTGGGGCGCGTACATACCCGTTGCGTATGCGACCACGGCAGGCACGGAGGGCGCGACAATGACGATCACGCCGATAGGATGAGGGATGTATGAGTCACCACAAATTTGAAGACGCGGCAGTGCGCGACCATGCGATGGGGCTGAACACGGCCGGGGAGCCACTCGACCAGTTCACCCCGGCTCAAGTCGCGAAGCTTGCCCAGATTTCGGGCCTCTTGGATGAGTTGCCTGTTGTGACAACCGACGAAGAACTGGATGCGATCATCGTCTCGCTCATAGCGATAAGGGATAGACCATGAACGAGGTGCAGGAGGCAGAGCAGAGTACGGTGGTCCCCGCAGTCAACGGGCTGGCCCCGGTAGAGGGTGCCACGCGCCTCACCCTACTCAGCAAAGATCAGGCCCTCGCGGAGTGGGATGTGCTTTCTAAGATGTTCGATATTGCGATCCCCAGGACACTGGGACGGGTGACGCTGGATACCCTCAAGGCCAACGTGGAAGAGGGCAAGGGGCTCGTGGTCATCGCATGGAACCCTGACCCGATGGCACCCGTCATCTATGCGGCATTCATGGTCGAGGGAGATGGATACCCATCTGGTAAGAAGGTCTTCAGCATATCTCTCTGCGGAGGTTCAGACATATCGGAGTGGGGCCACCTCTACCCGCAGTTCAGGGACATGGCATCGGAACTGGACTTTGACCAGATACAGATCACCGGCAGGCCGGGTTGGGCCAAGTTCATTGGAGCGAAGGAAGTGAGCCGGACCTTCATCGAGGAGTTGACGTAATGAGTACCGAAACCAAGACCGAGAACAAACTAAACCCGGCTCTAGATAAGCAATCGAAATACGGTCTGGCAGGAGCCCGTGAGTTGTACGACCGCACGGACCCTCTGCCTTCCCAGTATGTCGGCATCTCCGACCCCCGGCAGCGGGGCATGGATCAGATCATGGGCGTTGCTAACCAGAGGATGAACCCTCTCCAGCAGGGCGTTGCATACGGTTCGGCACTCCCTGAGTGGCAGAAGACTTTGAGCGGCGGGTATTTGAATGCCAACCCGTACATCGATGACATTGTGGCCCGCTCCGCGCAGCAGGCGGGTGCCTCCCAGGTGGGTGGCTTCGCCACGGGTGGCCGGTTCGGTTCCGGTGCGATGGCGAACGCGATTGCGGACAGCACGATGGCGACCGCATCGAACCTCTACGGGGCCAACTACCAGAACGAGCGGAACCGCATGATGGAGGCTCTCGGCCAGACCGGGGCGATGGATCAACTCCAGTTTGCAGACCGCAACAGGCAGATCGATGAGCGCAACCGATTGTATTCGGATGCGGAGAGGATGCAGGGAGTCGGACAGCAGTACGAGCAGGATGAACTCTCCCTGGCCCAAGAAGAGATGCGTCAGTACATGAACCCGTATATGCAGCAACAGATGTTTGAAGGTTCGCTGGCCTCTAACCCGTTGAACAATGCGGGAACCATAATCGAGTCGAGAGGATTCGACTGGGGCGGTGCCATGATGGGCCTCGCTGGGGGGATGATGGGATGATGGAGAGGGGTACAGCATGAGCATATTCGCAATGCGCGGGTCGCCGGGTGGCCTATTCGGCATCGAGGATGGGGAGCAGACCTTCCCGCAGACGGTGGGCGCTTCCATCGGTCAGGCTCTGGAGTTGCCTGGGCAGGCAGTGGACATGGCCCTCGACTACGGGGTCAACCCGATCATGGAACACGCGGTCAACCCGATCATGGAACACGGCGTACAGCCGATCCTGGGGGGTCTGAGCAGAGGTTTTGCCCCGATACAGGAAGCTCTGGGCGGTGCCGGTGAGCAGTTCCGGGGGGCTATGGGAATCCCCGAGGACTGGAACGAAGAGGGCAGCGTGGGTGGGCGTTTTCTGGGCGGGCTCGCCGGATACCGGGCCGGTCAAGGGCAGAGCGTGCCCCGAAGTCCCACCCCTCCAGTCCAACTGGGCACCGGGCGAACGATGATCAATCCGTATGCGTTTCACGGGTTGCAGGGAGGTGCCGGTTATGGCATGGGGTGACATTGAGCGAGGTCTTGGAGACGTAGCCGCGATCCCTGGGAAGATACTGGGCTCAGTGGCTGGCCCGATCGCGGGCAGTCTCGGAGGTGGTCAGCAGGGCGGGGGGTCTGGGATGCGGAACCTCTTCCGATCTCTCCCTGCCGCCTATGCGATGGGCCGAGGAAACTACCAGGGCGCTGCGATGATGCAGGCCCAGCAGTACCAGCGGCAGCAGCAAGAGGATCAGCAGAGGCGTGGGGTGGCGTTTCAGCGTGACTATCGGCAAGAGTTTCCAAACAACGAGTTCGACCCGAGCAACCGCCAGCACATTGGAAGAATGCATGGAATAGCCCAACGCAATTACCCTGGACGGGCTTTGTCTGTGATGCAGCAAATTATGGATATGTACACGCAGTCGGTCCAGCAGACCCACGCACCCGTCAAGGCCCTCGACGCTCAGGGGAACCCGATCTACGTCAGTCGCGAGGATTCCTTCGGCATGACCCCGGCTCCCACTTCACCGGGAACCAGCGTAAACGTAAGCACGGGCGCTGGCGCGTATGCGAAACTCGGCGATGAGATGGCGAAGGCTGTAATGGAAGGGCGCGCTGATGCAGTGGGTGCCCAGTCTGGTCTTCGCGGCCTACTGGAGGCCAGAAATATCCTTGACTCTGGCATAGTCACCGGCAGCGGGGCCAACTTCATCACCGACTTCGGAAACCTACTGGTCAGTAGGCTTGGCATGGAGGATCAGGGGAACGCCGTCGCAAATACCCAAGCCTTCGCAGCGACGATGGGAGTCCAAGTTGGGCAGATTATCAAGCAATTTGGTTCTGGTACTGGTCTATCAGATGCGGATAGGGAATATGCGAAGGAGATAGTCGGAGGCAACATCGCTGTAAGCGAAAACGCTATTCGCAAACTCATGGACATAAACGAGCGGGCGTTCAGGAACGTCATCTCTGCTCACAACAAGCGTGCGGCACAGGTCTCGGCGAACCAACCAGAAGGGCAAAGACTTCTGTACGACCTCGCGGTCGAAATGCCAGGGGCCTCGACTGGGTCTGCACCTGGGCCTGCGGGAACTCCCCAAGCCGCCGCACCAACTGAGAGCGGATTCCCTGGGTTTAAACCAACTGGCGAGACAGTCACCATCGACGGCGTGGTGTACGAGGTGGGCGAGTAGTGGCTACACAGTACCCTCAAAAACTTTACAGCCCAGACGGTCGAAGCTTTTTGCGCTTCGGCCCCGGCGAGCCCGCACGTCCCGTTCGGCGCAGGGCTGGGGAACCCGGTCGAACTGAGTCTGAGTTGACTGAGGCATCACTCGTTGCTGGTCCCACTGGCGTTAAGGAATCGATGAAGGACAGCGCGGCCTCGCTCATGGCGGGTGGTGGCGACATTGCCGAGGGGATGGCTTCCCTCCCAGGACTCGCCATGCAGGGAATGATGTACGGGGCAGAGAGACTAGCGACCGAGGGCAGCAACCTAGAGGGGAACATCAGAGGCATCCGGCAAACCTTCGCCGACTCGCCCGACCCCCTCCAGCAGGGCGCGAAGTTTCTGACGGGCGGAATCTCGGACTACGAATCCTACACGGGAATGGGCGACCTTTCGCGGACTGTAGGAAGAGCCGGGTTTGGGGCCGCTATGCCTCTGGGCGGCTTGCAGATAGCATCGCGTGGGAAGAACCTCCTCTCGCCACTCTTGAAGTCCGCACCCATCACAACCCGAGCCGCAGTCCCTGTCTTTTCCGGTGCGCTCGCCAGCGAATACGGGGGAGAGGCGGCGATGGAATACGGTGCTGAAGAGGTGGCACCCGGCGAGACCCGTTTCGGCACTGGTGGGCAACTCCTCGCTGGCGTGGCCGGTGGTGCCCTTCCGGGTGGCATAGTGGAGGGGACTCTGGGAACAGCGGGAAGAGCCGCATCGAGACTCAGCAGCGACTCCAACGTCAGTGATGCCCTTCGCAAGGCGCTTGAAGAACTACAGGCCAGCCACCCCCAGCAGGGAGCGATGGTCGCGAAAACCCTTGAAGACTTGCAGAGGCGGGGACACAAACTCGATGCCGAGACGTTGATGCTCGCGAAGCATCAGGCCGGTTCGCGTCTTGGACGCCCATGGAGTCAGGCCGAAATCGACGCGGAGCGTGCCTACAACGGTATCGAGGCCACGCGGATGCAGAACGAGAAAGAGATATGGGACCAAGGCACCCAGGTTCTGAAGCGTGCAATAGCGAGGACCGAGGCCACGGGTGACCCTGGCCCGCTCACCCTCGCGCTTCTCCAAGCGGGGACCGTGGAAAATGCCGATGACTTGGCGGGGCAGTCGTATATGGCCCTCGCAAGATCCGTAGCAAACAAGACCGATGGAAGGCTTGGCGAACAGGCACTCGCGCACAGAAGGGCCACGCTAGAAGGTGCGGATAGGTTCATCGACACAAGCAAGCAGGCCGACGATGTGGCGAGCCAAGTCGAGGCGCACCGATCCCGGCGACTGCGGGCCGCTTCCGATGCATACCAAAACAACGAAGCCTACAACAACCCAGAAAACGTAATCTCGTTCTTTGATTTTGAGAGCAAACTATACGCGAAGCTCGACACCATCGACGCGGGATCGGCTGCCATTCTCCGAAAGAAGATGGAATCTCCTGACAGTTTCCCGGTGATAACGGAACTCCTGAGAAGGTCGAACGGGACGGGCAAGATGCCCATCAAGGCATTCGATCAAGAGCGATCGTCGATCGTTCGCGCCATTCGTGAGGGCAACTCGGCCAACATGACCCCGGCAGAGTTGAAGGCTAACGATATTCTGATCGAAGTCCTCGATGAGTACATCGATGCAGCCGTGGCGGCTACTGGGGACTTGCCTCTTTCACAGATGCGCGCTTCGTACAAGAGCGTCCACGATGACCTTTACCCGGCGAGACGCCAGCCTGGGCCGAAGGCTTCCGATCAGGCGAAGATCCAGTACCACGTTGCAAAGGCTCTCACAGAATCCAGAGCGGGACGGCAGGGGACCGAAACATCGGGCGAGGCGATGATACGCGCCCTTCTTAATAACCCGCCCGCAATGCGTGAGGGTGGTTCTCTCGATGCCACGGTGAGGCAACTACGCAAGGTTCTGGGTCACGATGAGGGACTCGGTGCCATCAAGACGGCTATCTACGAGGACATGATAAAGAAGGCCCTGGAGGCGAGTACAGCGGGTGCCAGCCACGGGGCGCTGCGGTCCTTGAAGGGGCTCCGCAAACACAACAATCAGACAGCCTTCTACCGTCAGCTTATTGGACACAAGGAATACGACGAAGTCCTCGACTACTTGCAGGATCTTCGGGTGGCACAGATAGCGAGGGTAGGATCATCCGCCGAGGCACTGGCTACGGGCAGCAACCTAGGCCCGAGGCTTGGTCTTACCGAGAAGGCTCTCGACACAGGGGTAGACCTCGCAGTCGCTGCCGCTGAACCCACTCTTGGTGGTGCGAGGTATCTCGCCCGTAAGTTTGCGGAGTTGGCCGATGGCAAGGCTGGGAGGCAAGCGACAGCGTCAACGGAACTCGTAGGCGAGGCTATTGGCAGCCCCGCAATACAGAGGATGTTGGAAACCTTGCCAGAGGAAACCATTCAGAAACTTATGTTCTTTGAGAGTGCCCGTTCGGGGCTAGGCAGCGGTGCCGTTCGCGGCGCATATGGGACAGGTAGGGAATAGCAATGTCAAACGTATCAAAGTGGTCTACGACGGCGTCAAACAATCAGGACGTGTCGCCCGCTGGGGCGCAGTCAGGTTGGACCGGCAGCGATGTTGGACCCTGGGCCAGGGAGACGATGGGCGGCGTAGCGCGCTGGTATCAGGACGCGCTCTGGACCGCTCTGCTTTTCGACGGGGTAGGCACCAAGAACTCGACCAAGAATGCGAGCATCGACGCCACCCTGCATCTGCTTGTCAACGCTCTGGGCGGCAGTGACCCCACAGAACATTTCCCGCAGGGTAGGCTTATCAAAGTGATCGACTCTGGGGGCGCTACTCATCCGGGTTTTATCGTTTCCACTCTGTGGAATTCTGGGACGCTGGGTGGACAGATAGATGCAACGGTGAAGTGGCTCACTGCGGGACCAACGGTGGGGGTAGTCAGTGAGGATGACGTTCTCTTCGCAGTCACGGGCGAATCGGCAAACAGTGGGCACTACTCAAAATCGACCGAGGCCCTGGGTGGTCAACTGATTGGTCCGACAATTCTGAGCGGGGGTGGGACCGCTGCGATCCGAGACCTGAAGTTCCCGGTGGTGGCTAATCTGCCCGATGGGATTCTCTGGTACAACACAACCACAGACCTCTTGGAGGCAAGTAGTGGAGGCGCGTGGGTCGATGCGGGTGGTGACTTCTCTGACAACGGTGGAGGTTTAACGCTCGACAGTCCAGCGGGCGACCCCACTCTCTCGCTGAAAGAGGCAGGAACACAGACCTCCAAACTGTATCACGATCTGGCGGGTAACAAGCTCACCCTGGAGAATGGCGACTGGTCTACCGGCACCGGAGATCACGGTCGCGTCTACATCGATGATGCAGATGGGAAGCTCTACCACCAGACCAAGAGCGCGGCTGTGACCGCCACCGCACTAAGCCTCACCCCCGGCCCGGACCAAGGGCTGGAGGCCGAATTCCTGGGAGGCGGAATCCAGAACGCGAGCTATGTCGCAGCCGCTGACGTGACGAGTGGCGCTGGTCCCCCGCTCACCCAGTATGTCGAGCGTGTAATATCCGCCTCCGGTGTTGGCTCAGGACGTTGGGGGGGTATCGCTCATGGGGCGACTATTAAACCCAAACTTGCTTACGCTAAACAACGATATACAGGTGCAGGCTTCGCTGGTTATATTGCAGGGGATGAGCTTGTTCTTATTAATTATTGGAATAGTAACAACTCTAGGACATACGGGACAAGCTACTGGTTGTCCTCAACTCAATGTGGGCTTGTAAGTCCTCTCGATGCTGATAAACGGCTTACTGGAATAAGAGCCGATAATGGTGGTCCGATGTTTGTACTTCCAACAGATTTCGGTGACTGGGAGTTTGTGATTCGGATGTGGTGGTAAGTGAACCTCTTCAAACTGGACACGGGGCTTCCGTACTATATCAATCACACACTGATTGGGATCGCTATCGGACTCCTGTTCCAGAATATGTTTGTCGGTGCTTCGTTCTACGCGGGCAGGGAACTCCGCGACTGGGAGAAGTTGGGACACTTCGATCACAGAGGTTTCTGGTGGCCCGTTGCTGCCTGCGTTTTGATAGAAACCCTGTGCATGGCTGGGGATTGTTTTGGCTTCCCATGATTCACTCGCTGATATTTGGCAGTACCTAGTCGCGGGTGCTTCGTCGATGGGGATATTTGTCGGCTCGCACTTGCGGACAAAGGACCGGGTCTCACGGCTAGAGGTCAAGAGCCAGTTCATTGAGTCGAAGGGCGAGCTTCTCGATGAGACCCATGATGCGGTTCTGAAACTTGAGGGGTCAGTCAAACTCTTGGAGTCGGATCTGAGAAACTCATCGGAGGCGTTCAGCAGGACTATGCAGGACAACGCTAACTCCCTGGATGAGATCAATGCCACACTGACCGAGATCACTTCGGAGTTCAAACGATGAGCGACGATAGGCAACCGATGACCCCCACCGAATTCGATTGGAAGATCCGCAGACTTCTCCACATCTGCCCCTGGCTGAGTCAGACCTCTGGCTGGCGCAGCGAGGAACACAACGCCGAGGTGGGTGGCTCGCCGCAATCGAAGCACCGGGTGGGGATGGCGATCGATTTCATTTCGAGCGACTACGGTCTAGAGCAGGCCAATGAAACGGCGAGGGGGCTTGGGTTCTGGACAGAGATCCACGGCGAGCCCTCGCACCTTCACATTCAAGGACTACCCCCTGGCTCGATCGAGGAGATATCAATCGACTGGCGGGGCAAATATGGGAGCGGCAACAATGGACACGATCAGTAATTTTCTCTACTCGATGGGACTGGGCGACAGCGCGGTCCTTTGGTTCACGTTTTTTTTGGCAGCGATTAGGGGTCTCGCGGCCACCACAGCCGAGATGATTCCCAATTCCAAACTTGGAAAACTCCAGCCACTGATTGATGCCATCGGCGGCAATAACCGGAATGCCAGCGGATCGCAGTGACCGCATGGATCGCGACAGTCCTCGCATCCGCTGCGCTCTCATCCGCCGCACTCTGGTTTGTGTTGAGAGCGGAGCGACGGCGCGGTTCCTCCGAGCATCGGGCAGATGATGCCGAGGCAGTTGCTGGTGGGCTGGCTCGATTCATTGCCGCGACTCGGCGTAGGGTTCCCGTGGGCCGCGCTCTGGTTGATCGGTGGTTGCGCCGGTTGCCAGACGATGAACGGTAGTCCGACAATCCCCCCCTGCCCGTCACCGACTGCCGCCATGATTTTCGAGGCGCAGGAACTCTACCGAATGCCCGCAATTTCTCGGTATCTCGGAGAGGTGGAACTCTACTGCGAGGGGATAGAGGCTATGAACCAATGAGCGCACGCGACAATTTGCTCGCGATCCACAACCAGAGGCTGGTAGACCGGACGATTATCGGGGGCTGGGTTTCTTCGCTGGGCCCGAAGGAGCAAAAGCTCTGGGACGAATACATATCGGGGTTTCGCGAGATGCAGCCCGCGATCTCAATTCCCACGCTGGCCGCAGCGATCAAGGCCGACCCGGTTCTGGGTCCGACTTGGCCCTTGACCCTGTCCAACGAATCCATCAGCAAGTGGATTTCGAGATTGAATGCCAGCGAAGACGGCCCGTGAGCGACTAGCCGAGGCGGCAGACAGCGAGATCGACGCGGGTGCGCTCGCTGGGCTGCGGCTCATCTCGCGGGCCAACACCCGGCTTCGCGAGACCACTGGACTCCTGAGAATTTCCGAGAGCAGGGTGGTCGAGCTAGAGCAGGCCGTTGCTATTTTCGAGGCCCTGTCTCGGCACGCCCAGAAACCGATCCGGGTTCCGAAGCGCCGCCAGAAGAAGGGCGAGAAGAAGCGTCACATATTTGTGGCGATGCTCTCCGACACCCACTCCTCCGAGGTGGTTGATCCCGTGGAGTGCCCCCTGGCCGCACCAGACGGTCACAACGCGGAGATCGGCGAGGCCCGGATGCGAGCCTACTTCCGGTCAGTGGCGATGCTCTGGAGGGAGCAGAGCGCGTCCTTTGAAATCCCCACCATAGTCCTCGCGCTGATGGGCGACTTCATGGTCAACTCGCTGATGCACGATGATTCGGCGACCGCGATGGCTCCGATGGAAGAGGTCACCTACGTCTTCGATATGCTGCGCGAGGGGATCGAGTACCTCCTCGAAAACACCGAGGCTGACCTACTGATCCCCACGGTATTCGGGAATCACGGGCGGATCACGCCCAAGCAGTACCACTCGCGTGCGGCATCAGTCTCGGCAGAACATTTGGTCTACGAGATGCTGGCGGCGAGGATCACCGACAAGCGGGTGACCTGGGACGTTCGCCCCCAGATCATCAAGACCCTGGAGGTCGAGGGTTTTAAGATCCTGCTCACGCACGGCGACCGCACCAGCGGCATGGGAAATTATGGCGGTGGCGTGGGCGGACTGACCATCCCATTCAAAAAGGCTATCGCCCGGTGGAATGCGAATGAGGGCGGGATTGGCGTGGCCCTGATCGGCCACTTCCATACGCCGACAATCGTGAGCGGTCACCCTGCCGGGTTTGCAAACGGTTCACTGGTGGGACCGACGCCCTACTCCCAGGGTATGGACAACCACGCGCCGCAGCAGTGGTGCTTTCTGGTGGACGTTGAACGCCAACAGGTGGGCCGCATCCTCCCGGTCTGGGTGGATTGATGCCGAAGCGACTGCCCACCCGCGAACGCCTGCACCAGATTCACCGCTGGGCCTGTGACACTTGGGACACCCCGGCGCGGCTCCGCGTCGAGAAGCGACTGCCCAAAGAGTACAAGGGTTGCCTGGGCTGCGTGGAATTCCCCGATGAGTTCCCGAAAGGGTTGCCGCCGCTGATCCGCGTTCTCAAGACCAACCGCTCGCAGTCGGCTGAAACCTACCTCCACGAGTTCGCCCACATCGTGGACTGCTACCGCAACGGCTTCGCGGAAGGCAGAAAGCACGAAGGCCACGATGCAGCTTTCCGCAACGTGGCCCACGAAGTTCTGGTCCGTTTCGTATACGAAGGCGGCGAGGCTGAGTCCCTCGACTTCTAAGCCCCGATCTCCCAGCCCCTCCCCCAGTCCACCCGGCAGGAGAAAGCCCCGTCAGCGGACGCTCAGACGCCTAGCAAGCTCGCCAACCGCCGCCGCTGCCTGGAGAGCCACAACTGAGTTCCCGAGGCACCGCAGCCTATCGTTGGCAAACTCCAGCCCGGTGGGAGTCCCATCAGAGCTTCCACGAATGCCGGATTCAAGCGTTGGCGGCGGCCCTCCTGCGGCGAGCCACTCTCGCCAGCCGTCACTGTCGGCAGGCCCAGGCGGGAAGCCCTGACCGTCGCATCCGTCAGGGTTACCCCCTGGTATCGCCCCGGGAGGTGACTGTATTCCGCCGTTCCGCTGGCTTTCGCGTCCGTGGCCGTGGCCGTGGGAGTCGGCCACTTGTCCGCGTGCGCCAGCAGGCTGCTCCCCTTCCGGGTCTGCGGCGTGACCTTCTCGCCGTTGTCGCTCGCCGTTGGAGTCGGCCACTTCTGTGCCGCCGCTTGCAGGTCGCCCCCCCCGCTCTCTGTCCTGCCCAGTTCCTGCTTCCGCTCGGCGCTCTCCGCTCCGCCGGTGATCGTCCGAGGAGTCGGCCACGAAAAGTCCGAAGAAGCGTTCACGTCTGTGAGGGGCACCCACGGCGCTCGCGGGTAGGCACAACCATTCTGAACGCCACCCGCCCGGCTCAATCTCCTCCAGTCCTCCGAGGATGCTGTTGAGTCCTCCGGCCACAGCGAAACCTGGGACGTTTTCCAGCACGAGGATGAGCCTCCTGGCTGGATCTCGTATTTCATCGACCACCCGGAGGAGATCGTCGCCAAGCCACCGCTCATCTGCGAGTCCTCGACGCTTTCCGGCCAAACTGAATGGCTGGCACGGGATACCCCCAGCGATGCAAGAAACGCGATTACGCCACGGCTTGCCGTCGAAGGTGCTGAGATCGTCCCAGATAGGTGCTTGATCCAGGGCCTGCTCGCCCATCCTCGCCACGAGAGTGGCCGCTGCGTAGCTTTCCCGCTCAACATGACAGACGGTTCGAAATCCGGGCCAGAGGATTCGGAGCCCAAGCTCAAGTCCTCCAACTCCGGCACAAACAGCCAAGCCATTCACGAGAGCCTCCATGAGGTGGCCCGCTTGCCGGTCACGCTGCACGTCCGCGTGCCATCGCGGGTGACATGGCCCAGGCGTTCCAGTTCCGGCAACCTCTTCCAAGCCCCGTCGATGCCCAGCCGATTGGCGAGTTCCCTGCCCGTGATTGAGGCGTTCGACCCACGCAGGAAGGAGAGAATCTCCTGCTGCTGGGCTCCCAACTTGCCGCTCTTTTTATGCTCGATGATCGACTCGGCTGATGTGCCTAGCCGGAACAACTCCTCCTGAACCATGATCGGCATCACTTCACCTCGGGGAGTTCGTCGTATTTCGGTTGTGGGAGGGGGCCGAGGTCGTAGGTGTCGAGCAGCCAATCAAGGAATGCGACCATTGTTTCACCCTTGTCAATCAAGTGAGCTAAACCGCTCGCGTCACGAATCGACGCCCCTTGCTGCCTGGGTTTCTCTGCCAACCAGAACCAATACCAGTACGAGTTCCCACCGTGTTCGGCACAATAAAACGAAGCCTCCCGGCACGGTTTCTGTCCGTCGAGACCGTCGTTCACCTCACGGTCGAACTCCCCTAAGCGCCAGCGCGGACTCATGTGAACGGAGTCCGCACGCGCCCCGCATTCAGTTTCGCCCGGAACCCAAGATTGCCCATTGGACTCGGAGGGGGTAGCGGTGCAAAGCGGCCAGCCTCGTTTCGTCATCACTCATCCCCTTCCCAGAGAAATGAGAAGAAGCCAATCCTGTTTCCGTTTACATCCTTTATGGAATCGGTCCACGCGAGTGGATCGGCATCAGTCGAAGCCACGGCTTCCGACTCAGCCATCCTCGCACTGTAGTCGGATATTGTTTTGAGTATCCGCGCAAGCGCGTCGAAACTTTCCTGGGCTGTTGCAAACTCCGCGTTCGCGGATTCGATGTCGATTTCAAATTTAAGCATCACTTCACCTGTAGGTTCTTGCGGGTTTCGAGGCGGCACCCCTCGACCTCTGTGCCACTCTTCAGCAGTTCGCCGATAGATTTCTTGTCCGGCGAGGTCTTGACGCAGAGCAACTCCACTGGCAGCGAGGCACCGGCATCGACTACCACCGCAGTCGAAGACCGCCAGCCCAGTTTCACCCTGGGATCGCTCAGACCCTCATGGCCCACCCTGTCCATGTTCGACCGCAGATACTCGCGTAGCCTGTCGGCTTGCCGAGTGTGGATCTTCGCCCGGTCAGCGAGTTCCTTCGCGGCCTTGGCAACCGCATCCCGTTCGGCCTCGACCCCTTTGAGGTACAGAGCCGTGTTGGTCAGTTTTTCGTCCAGGGTCAGTTCCAGTTCGTCGAGTGCGGCGATACCGGCCTCTGAGATTTCTCCCGTTTCTCTGTCTATGCTGAGATCGAGGCAATCCTGCACCGCATCCACTAGTTCAAAGAGTCGAAGTCGCATTAGAAAGGCACCTCCTCTGCGCTGGCCTTCCAGCTTTTTATTCCGTTGAGCAAAACGCTGAGCTTGTCGCTCGGAATCTCCGAGGATGTATTGAATCCCATCGCTTTAACCGAATCCCGGCCTATCGTCGCCGCCTCCGAAGGCTTCAGTTTGAGTTCAATGGCCCGGTCTATCGCGGCAGCGGCAACCCGAGTGCGTTCCTCTTTCGTCAGCTTGCCGTTGGCCTTGGGCACGGGGGGGGCAGGCTTGGCGTCATGCACCTCATCGACCGCCCCTGTGTACACCGAATGGCCCAGTCCAAACATCGCCAGAGCCTTCACGAGGCAGCGCGCTTTGGCGTCCGAAATGTCCCTCGCTCCTGGGTTCTTGATGGCGTTGTTCCTCATGTCCATCACCGGGAGCCACATCGAGAGCGTATGCTCGCCGATGGTGACAGATACGGTCACGCGGGCAGTCTCATCTGGATAAAACTGGGCATCGAGCAGTGTCCCGTTGGCGTGAGTGAACTCACCCTCAGAAAACTCAGCCTCTGGGAACGCACCCATCAGGAGCCCCCAAGCATCCGCCCAGGGTAGGTACGAGAACTGCCCCCTCTGCTTCAGGCGGCCCTTCACGTCGATTGCCGTGAGGGTTTCCCAGATATCTTTCTTCGTCAGTGCGGTCGCTTTCGCGGGCATATCGTTCTCCTAGAAGGGCAGGTTTTCGGCTTCGTCTTGGTGAGTGTCACGGTCTGCGAGGGTCTGGATTGAGGTGAGTCGCAAAGAATTAAAACATCGCGGCTCCTGCCCGCCTTCCCAGATCCGACCACCGAGGACGTAGTGGGCGACCACCGCATCTCCGACAGAGAAATCGTCCAGCGTTTTGATCATCTCAAACGTGGCCTCCAGCGAACAAAACTGTTTCCGCTCGGGATCGGAGTCATCGAGTGCGAGCCAGAGTTCGCGTTTCTTGAAAGCGTTCTTTCCGACCTCGACGGTTTCTGAAATTTTCTTGATGGTGCCGTGTAGAACTGTCATTTTTCGGTTCTCCTTTTTAGATGGGCCAAAACGCGCAAGTCATCAGACCCACGCAGAAAATCAGAAGCATGGCGGCAAACTCGCCGGTAGGGGTCAGCATCAGTAATCCCTCTCCATTTCCTTGGAAAGTTGCGCCTCGATCTCGGGCCGATGGGCATCGTCGAAGCAAGAAGAACAGAAGAGCGCGTTCTCAATATCGCCGGGGCCATACAGCAGAGTGTCTTCTTCGATGCTGCAATTGGGACAGATGGGCGGCTGTTTTGGTGACACCCGCTCTCCCGTGCGAGGGCTCTCGCGGACATAGTCGAAGTTGATTTCCAGGACATAAAACTGATCTCGGAGGTCGAGAAGCCGATCCGCCACCACTGCCTCGTGAACCTGGGCGGGGTCTTGCAGGTCGATTGTTTCGCTCATCGGATCACACCGTGAGTCATTGCCAGAAGCCCCTGCAATTTGGCCCAGTGGGCCGCTCCACGCGCCAGTTCCTCGTAGTCCGCGTCAACTTCCAGAGGCATCGCTCGCATCCTCCGCTCGCACGCACGGATTCGGTTTCGGATCTTCGTTCTGAGTTCGTCCATCAGTTCAGTCCTTTCTGAGCCCTTACCGTGAACTCGCAGCGCAGAGACTTGATCTCCACGCCCTGGAACAGGGTGCCGACATTCCCGGCGGTAACGTAGGTCTGTCCCCGGCGCTTCTCATCGGCAACCGTTGTCGGTATCGCAGACTTCACAAATGAAACCTCGACCGCATTCGTCAGAGTCTGGAGTCGGTAGAGGTCTTCGCCAACCTTCACGAAATTCGCCTTGACCTTTTTCAGTCCTGCCATCAGTTTTCTCCTCTTGTTTTTGTGGGCTTACTTACGAAGCCTTGGGGCCACGGCTCACGGCCCTCGGCTTCATTGCAAGTAACGTAGAAGATGGTGCCATCATCAAAAACGATGGCATCGAAGGCACACGACGGGGTTTCCCCCGGGCGGACAACGAACCTATCAAATCGAACGGAGGCGACCTTCTTTCCCACAATGTCGCGGGCTCTCATGCTGGCGTCCCGCCGATGTTCTTGTTCTCGGTGGCGCATGGGTGGCAGGCGTATCCCCGGTCACAGGCAGAGCCGTCACTCCACCAGAACGGTGTGCCCTGCTCATCGTTGTAGATGGGATCGCCACAGCCGATGCACGGCGCTGGTGCGGAGAGGGAAAACATCCGTTTGGCAGCGGGCTTGAAGGTGATGGCCTTGATTGCGCTTCCGGTCATGTTGTTCTCCTTGAGGTGGGTGGCGCGTTCAGAAGGAATGTACAGAACGTGGGGAGAACCGCAACCCCTCCGCTTGACAAAGATCCAACCGTTCAGTAAAAACTGCTTATGGCCCACCCTATTCAGACTTTTCTCGCGGAAAGACCTCGCCAGACCCAGGCTTCTCTAGCTAGGGATCTGGGGGTTGGCCGCGCTCACATCTCCGAGATCGTTTCAGGGCGCTCTAGAATGTCTATGAAGCTCGCCATGCGGATAGTGAAGCTCACCGGAGGCGAGATCTCCCTGGCCGACATAGCCAACTGGCAACCCGAGGAGGCCACAGAATGAGCGAGGACAAGCGTTTTAAGCGTGGCTTTACCGGGGTGCCCAACGCGCTCTATCTCGCGAACCTGAACGATAGGGACGCCCTCTACGCCTTTCTGCGCTTCGAGGGGGACACGTTTTTCGGCGGGCTCAAGAGCGTCCGCGAGTACGAGCAGATCCTGAAGCTTGGGCACCGCAGGGTCAAGCGGCTGCTGAATATCTGGCAGGCTCAAATGAGCCAACCGAGTTCTAACCGAATCTCAACCGAATCTCAACCGGACGTTTCGACTGTGGCAGCGCAGGGTTGCGGCGACGGTGTACCAAAACCAACCGAGCAAATGCACACAAACCAACCGACTCCTTCTATCTATGTTCAGAAACAGAATCAGAAACAGACAAGAGAAGAGAGTCCAGACGCGGAGCGCCTGACCATTCTCTTTGCCGACACTCTGGCCTCTGCTGCTGAGGAGCATGGGATTTCCCGTCGAAAGCAGGACCGGCCTCCGAAGGCTTGGTTTGTCGAGATGGACCGGCTACTGCGCCTCGACGGCATTTCTGCGGGCGTGGTGGAGTCGGTGCTTATCTGGGGCATCACCGAATCTGATTTCTGGGGGACCGGCAGCGGGCAGGGTGTGCTTCAGTCGGTGCCGAAGCTGCGGAAAAACTGGGACCAACTCGCGGGTCAACACGCCAAAGCTCAGGGTGGCGGCGTGAGTGGGTCACGGTTCCCGGTCACCGAGAGGTTGCTCTCGCGCGCCGACAACGTGGTGAGTTTTCCTGTGACCGCAAGAATTTTGGGGGGTGAGTGATGGACAAAAGAGAGCGGGCTCTACGCGCCGGTTCCCTGGAAGAGATGCACCAGACCTATGGCCGGGATTTGGGAGAGGCTCAACTTCGCTTGATGGGCAATCTCACCAAACACGTCCCGGCGGCAATTTTCAGGGAGGCGTGCCAACTCGCCTGCATCAACACTCGCGGCGGGTTTCCGCCAGGGGTAGGCGATGTGGTTGCCGCGGCCCTGGAGCTTGCACCCGGCGGCTACACGCCTGGGCAGGGAATGTCCAAGCCGCGCTGGCACCAGCAGGCCACGTTCAAGATTCGCGGAGGAGTGAACGAGCGGCCCCAAGTGCAAGGGCCGCGGGGTGGCGAGGCGAGTTTTTTGGAGATTGCCAAGGAGTGAGGGTCAGCGAACTTCTGGCGGGGGGGCCAGCAGAGATCGATTGGGAGCGGGTGCGAGCCGATGCGCCTGGGCTCCACGCACTGGCGATGGACATTCGCGAGAACGGTCTGCGAGAACCGATCCGCCTCGACCCCTACGGTCGCATCGAGGATGGGGTTCACCGCACCCTCTCGCTCTGGTTGCTGGGGTTCCAGGGTGACGTTCCGGCGACCCGGATATCGCCCACGCCAACAGGCTACGAGGCGGGCGCGTTTTGGAAACTGCCCCACCTCCCCACGATCACCGAAACGATTCGCGAGGCGATGCTGCAATCCGGGCCCGAGGAGTGGGAAAACTACTGGGGCTGGCTGACGCTCAAACTGGACACCGCATCGATCATCGCGGGCGACCCGTTTCTGGAGTGGCTCCACTCCCGGCACCCTTTCCGGTGTGGGGTTCTATCGATGGCCCCGTTCTCGTTCTATGGCTGGCACACCGATGGTCGCAGAGGGGTCTCGATCAATATGCTGACCGGCTTCACTCCTGGCAGGCACTCCTCTATGTTCGCGCTGCCCAGGGACCAATCCCGCTCGCAGGGCCGGTTCTTTGAACTCGACTACGAGCCCAACCGATTCTACCTCTTCAACAATCAAATCGAACATACGGTGGTCAACTACGAGGGCAACCGATTCGTGTTCTCCATCGAATTTGATGAGGACAGAGACCAACTCAACTTCGCGCAACTGAAACGGGAGATCGAGGCGTGACTTTCGAGGCACAGTTTGAACTCGCGGGGCTGCCGCCAATGAACAGGCAGCACAAACACTGGGCTGTTCTGGGCAAACTCAACAAGCGGTGGCGGCACGACGCCTACATCGCAATGCGTGCGGCGGGGTTGCCAGAGGGTGAACTCAAGAGCGTGCGCGTTCGGTACACGCGGCACTCGACCAGGGAGCCGGATCTCGATAACGCTGCCGCAGCAACGAAGGCGATTCAGGACGGCATCTGCGATGCGCTCAGGTTCGACGATAAGCCCAACCAGTTTACGCCAGAGTGGCGATGGGAAAAAGCACGTCCGAGAGAAGGGAAGACAACAATTCAGATATGGGGGGAGTTGAAGTGACACTGGAGCAAGCGAGCGTCGAACGGTTCAAGCGAGGCCGAAAGGAATACGGGGGCAAGGAGTGGCGGGGAGCGCGGGGTTGCGAGGAGGCCAGGGAGGAGATTCAAGACGCCTACGCCTACCTCGCTCTGGAGAGAACCTGTCTACTGCGAGGTCGCGATCCCGATGACGGGGATGCGTTCTCGACCCGGGAGACTACGACCCTGGCGGTGATCGACCGACTGCTCGCAAACCTACGCGAAACGTACACCGGGTTGGGCCTCCTCTCAGGAATTCTCGACGATGAGCGATCACACGCTTGGGAACCCCTGAAATTTGTCTGACGAAATAGGGGGCCATCGAGGACACGCTGCTAATCCGCTAGTGCCAAAGCGCGGGTGGGCTGGGCAACGCCACTGGCAGGACGGTTGGGAGGCGTGCGCGCAATGGTTCTTTGAACGCCTCGCGCTGGGAGACCCCCTGCCCAAGGTTCAGGCAGACCTTCAGGCGATTATCGACGTGCGCGCTGCGAGTGTGCGAGGCAGGAAATCGAACCGACCCAAACAACTGCGGAGACCGGCCCCGAATCTGCCGCAGTCGGTGAGGGATTTTGATCGGTGAGGACGAACTGGGTGCGGTGCGATTGCCATAGCAACGCGAGCGAGGCGGGGCACCACTTTTGGGAGGATCTGGTCTGCGACCGATGTGGGATCGGATGGCATGAATTTCAAACCGGACCCCAAACGCCCTGCGACTCTGACAAGTGGCGGGGACACAAAAACCTCGACTGGAAAGAATTGAGGGGAAAGGGTTAGCCGATGGGACGCACACCTCCGATCGACATGGCTAAATCGTGGGGGCACGCGACAACGATACCGAGAGAGTTCTGGGGTGTACTGCCGGGTAACCTCCCAGGGTTTGGCCCAGGCGACAGGAAACGCTGGCACCGAATTGCCGAGGGTGACTGGCGCGGAAATCGCGGCGAGAGGTTCAGGGGGTGGTTTTTCTGGGTTGACGATAACAGGGACGTGCATTTCAAGCGTGAAGACCCGTTCTCGTTGGCGTTTTACGACCTTGGAGGCAACCTCGACCGGGTCGATCGCGGTGCTGAATGGGAGGAACACAGGCGCGACTTGAGCAACCGCGAGCATGAGAAGCGGATCAGAAAGCGCGCCCGAGATCGAAAGAAACAGTTGCGGGAGTCCCGCCGAAGGAAGCGTTTATGGGCTGCTCGCGACTGGGCTTCAGCCGTGGCACTCGGAAACACCCCCGCAGAGGGTCTAAACCAACCCGCACAACCCGCACAACCCGCATTCAATTTCCGAGAATTTTGGGAGGAACGGGCCGCGCCCTCTGGGAGCTACATGGCACTCGACTCGGTGATCGAGATCGGAGGCGTGATCGACGCGATTGCGGAGGAGTTTGAGGGCAGAGATGACCTCTGCGAGATCCTCTATTCGGCCACCAGGGGGCTCGAAAGGCGCAGAATCGTGGACTACTCGCCCTCCACCAAGGGAGAGGGCTGGGAGCGAATTGTGCCCATCCCAGGTGACATTGGGAGAGGCAGGGAGAGGCAGGGCAGGCAGAGCAGGCAAATCCTCCCACGCTGGGAACTCGACTTCTCAGGCCACTAAACACCTTTGCGGTCGAATCCCCGCACATGGCCATAAATGCTCGCCCACCGAAATTCCCTTGACACGCTCCTCGATCTGAGGCATGGCGGTTTACATGGGGCAGCAGTCGGAGAGACTCGTAAGGAATCTCCGAGGGGCGCTCGCGGTAACACGTTGAGCGGAGGGCCGTTTATTTCAGCGGCGAGCAACGGGAGTCGCGTGGACGAAAATCGAGACGCTACATCCGGCCAATTCGTTGCCGGGAACAGGGCGGGATTTCAGCCTGGGCAGTCTGGGAACCCAGGCGGTCGCCCTAAATCGTTCGGTGCGAGGTTGCTCGCGAAGCTCGATGAGACGCATGGCGACAAAGACCTCTACGACACCCTGGTCGCGGGGCTGATCGAGGATGCTCAATCGGATGATCCGACCGTCCGGCTCCCGACCCGCAAAGAATTGCTTGCGCGGATCTTCCCGGTGATCTCGAAACATGAACTCACCGGAGAGCAGGACAGCCACATCGAATTTTCATGGAAGAAAACCAGCGAGGACAGTGATGATTCCGTTCAAGGGCAAGACTAAGGTCGCGAAGGCGTACAAGACGCCCAGCAACAAGATGCCGGGGCACCTGAAGGGCAGCGGCGGTGCCGTTCGTTCGGGCAATGGGGGCATCCTGGGCAACCGTATGCCGACCGACCTGGGCGGCGACTGGGCCAAGGTTCCCTATCCCTCGCAGAACCCGAAATAGGTAACGCTTGAGCCTTGAAGACGCCCTGAGACACGCGCAACAGGCGGGCCGAGAACGCGCTCGCGGTCTGAGCGTTCAGAAGCCGACCCTCGATCAGTTGACGAACTTCCCGCAGTGGGTTGGTCGCAACACCGGCGAGGGTGTGCCCCAGTGGCGCGGCCTGGGCGGCGGCATCATGGGCGCACTCCGGCGCAGTCACGCCGTTGGTGGATTGCAGGCAGCGGACGTAATGCCTCCGCAGGACGCAGTCATGGCACCGCTCCCCCCGGAATACTCGTTCACAGGCGGCAGGAACGCCGTGGAGGGCGTCCCCGAATCCGATGCACGCCTAGCTGCATGGGAGAAAGATTACATCGACAGGGGCGGCTCATGGGGGGGTGCGCGGATCGGTGAGTTTCTTGCGCCCGATATCCTCGATGTTATCCCGTTCGGCAAGGCGGCTGGATTTGTCGCTGGAGTGGCACCGAAGGTGGGCGGCGCGTTGGCATCGATTCCGCTGGGAGCAATCCCGCGTGGAGGCAAGCGCACGCTTAATGAACTGGACGTTAAGACCCTGGCCCGCGCCTCCGAGGGTGCCGAGGAGATAAAACTAACGGAGGATGGGCTTCGTGAGTTGGCGAATTGGGACAGGGGCGATACGCATTCAGTGGTTCAACCCGATGGCAGTATCCGCTACGAGCATTCCGGGTGGCGCGCTGTAGATGTCGCGCAGGACGGGGCCACGATCCCTAGCAAAGAATACGCGGAGCAGCTACACGGCTTGCATACAGGGGAGTTGCGCGCCGAGGACGTTTCTCCCAAAGCGTTGCGAGCGTGGGAGGATGCCGGGTTACTGGTGCGTAAGCCTCTACGAGGCACATCCCCCACCCCCCGCGCCGAAGCCAGCGCAGGCGTCCGTGGCCCGCTCGTTTTCGAGAAGGGCAGCGGGTATGTGGAGAACCCAAAGAAGTTTACCGTTGATGATGTGGTTTCAGATATAGATTCCACCAACAGGAAGGGCGAAGCGGAAAGAGTTAAAGACGAGTTTGACTACGATTCCACCGAAGATGTGATAGTCCTGTACCACTCTGGGGATAAGAGTATCGCGGATGATGTCCATTTCGGCACAGAACCCAATCGTGGCGAATGGGTGCGAGAGGTTCTGGACGGTGCAACGGATGATCAAGGGGCTATTGACGCGATTGCCCGAGAGCCCGCCGTTACATTTTTGTCTGACGCACCCGATTGGGTGGTGTCAAAGGTCGCCAGGAAGCTAGGCAAGAATGATAAGGACGTGACTCTGGAGGATGTTAGGGAGCATGGTCACCTCGCGGTCTTCAAGGTAGACGCTGACGCCGATGTGGTTCGTGCCATTGACCCTGACTCTGAAGGTTTCACAAACGCCACCGGGCGGGAGAGCTACGAGCGTTGGCACGAAACCCCTCTCTATAGCGAGGGTGATGTTTACACGGGCGAGGGGCGACTATCCGAAACCCCCTTCGGTGTAGAGCGTGGCGACTACTTCACAACGGAGTCAGTGAGCCCAGAATACACCCTTACCGGCGACGGGCTTGTCGAGTTTTTGCAGCGCAAAGGTGTGCCACTTCCAGAAGCCCCCACCCCCCGCGCCGCAGCACCAGCGACTCCTCCCACACCAGTGAGCGCGGCCAATGCACCAGTGGCCCCCTACAAGGGAAAGTTCACTGATGAGGTCGAGGATCTGCGGACGATGGACAGCCATGCAGATGCTTATGCCGTAGCCAAAGGGCAGCCACATCTTCGGAGGGTATCTGCGGACGGCACGGGCGACTTTGTAGGGGCCCCGCTAGGTGTCGATACGGCTGCCAGGGTTCGCACTATGCGCGACGATTACGACAAGCTTGTAGAACTCGGAGCGGAGCGCGGTGCCGACTGGTACAAGCGGATGGGCGAAAACGCCACCCGTCTTGCTGGAAGAAATCCGAAGAGGACCGAAAGATTCACCAAAGAAAATGCGATGACCTCGCCGCAGGCAACGCCACGATCGAATCTCGGATTTCAGTTGCAGGGGCACAACGCTCTGGTATCGGACTCGCCTCGCGACATAGTCCACACCGGCAGGCAGGCACGCCAAATGGCGGACTACCATGCTGGTGGACCCGATGGGCTGAGTCTCAAGACCGGGCCATTCTCACAAGCGATGGACCCCAACAGGCCGCCCACGATTGGGGGCACCCATGACATTTGGGACGGCAGGGCGATGGGGTACAGGTCCGTAGGAAAGGACGGGAAGCTGCGACCGTGGGATGCTGGATTCTCGGAAAACCAGCACCGCTTCCTCGACTATGAGTTGGTTCTCGCCGTGCAACGTGCAAACGATAAGAAGCTACTCGGTCGCAGCGATTGGGACGCTGACCAGATACAGGCAGCATCTTGGGCCGCAGTCGGCGGCAAGGACCGACTAGTGGGCGATGCATCCGGCAAGTTGTATGGCGGTGACCTTAACAGGGCGATGGACGCGATGAGCGACACCGACTTCCCCCCTGACTTTGCGGTCAATGCAACGGCAGAGAAGATCCCCTCCGCTTCGGGAAAACACTTGCCCGGAATGGCAGGCCAGTCGCTGGACGCCCGCAGGAGGTACACCAACGAAGCGTCTTGGATAGATGAGGACGGTAGGGACATACTCTACGATGCGGCAGACCGATACCAACTTCCCAGCGAAGAGTACACGGGCGCTTCTCTGAACCCAAACACCGGCATTCTGGAACACAATCCAGCCAACCAATCCAGACCCCTGATGGCTTTCGATACCGTAGAGAACGAACCCAAATTCTTCGGGCAGACAGTGGGCAGGCACGGGGAACTGGCTGGGCACGATCAGGATGCGCTCAACTCAGTAGAGAAGTTCCGCAGCATGATGGACGCGCAGGAGGCTGGAGCGTGGAACCAGTTCACTCCAGTCGGTCAGCGTGGGGTGCGCGGTTCGGACGCCAACACTATCAACATATCGGCACCTTCGACGCTGGGGCTTCCGCACAGGCTGCAAGGTGTCGATAAGATGGGCCAGCAAAAGCTTGGGGCACTCCACAAGATTGCCGCCGATCCCAAGTACGGTTACGACAACAAAGGGGCGCGCATATCAATCCAGAATGCTGGGAACACGTCCCTCGTAGATTTCGGGGCCACGTCAAACATCGATGACTTCCTGGGTGACCCATCCCAGTGGTTCGATCAGTTCGGGCAGCCACTTTCCCATGAAGCGTTGAACAGCAAGATCAAGAAGATGGGCGCTGCGAACGCCAGGGCTCGCAAGAAGAGCATCGGTGGTCTCTCACAGGATCTTTCGGATGCTGGACTGCGGGTCGATGACATAAGCCCAGGTCTGACCACCAGCGGATACATAGACAACTCCGCTGCCACATCGAAATACCCAAGGAATGCCGCTTTCATCCCGCCCGAAGTGGCGCGCACACTGGGAGAGATGGGCGATCACCTCAAGGATATACCCACCAACGGTCAGGGAACTAGGGAACTGCTGGAGCAGATCGAAAGTACGCCTGCAATAATGCGGCAACTTGACTCCCCTGCTATTAGGCAGAAGGTTCTAGATAAGATTGACCGGGACGAGAACTGGGCAGCCAGTACCGGGATGCGGACCAGCGCAGAGCTACAGAACCTTCGCAGAATATTTGCAGAAGGCGGGTTCAAGGCACTCCGCGCAGCAGTGGACGCAGGGAAGATTGCCCTGCCGGTAGCTGCGGCCGTGCTTGGTCTCAGTATCGGTGAAACACAGGACCGACAAAGTGCCGCTTAGTCTTTTCAACATCGTCGAGCATCTTGCGCGTGATCGTACCGTTCTGGATCAGCGTACACAGTTTCTGTGCCCTGATATTGGGATGGAGGGATCGGTTGCGGTCAACAATATTGTTGATAACCCGCTCCGCAGGGGTCTCCCTTGCCCTGATTTGAGTTTCTTGTTCATCCCATCCAGCCATCTTGTGACGATACCATAATTATGACCGCCATCCAAATTCCATACGAGCCCAGGCCCGCGCAGCAGGCGATCCATGACCTCTGTGATACGCATCGCTTTGGGGTCGCGGTGTGCCATCGGCGCTTCGGCAAGTCTGTGTGCTTTGCCAACGAACTGATACGCAGGGCACTGGCAACGGATAAGCCAGACTGGCGCGGGGCCTTCATCGGACCCACCTACTCCCAGGCCAAGAGCATCCTCTGGGATGAACTGAAGAGGTACACGAACACGCTGCCCCGCGAGTTTCTGAAGTTCAATGAGTCGGAGCTACGCATCGACTTCGCGAACGGGTCTCGGATCAGATTGTTTTCCAACGATCGGAAGGGCGACGATCTTCGCGGGCTCTACTTCGACACTGTGATCTTCGATGAGTTCGATCTCTGCTCGATGCGGACATGGACCGAGGCCGTGCGGCCCGCCATCTCCGACCGTCGAGGCGATGCCTACTTCATTGGGACATTCAAAGCGGTCTCTGGCCCGCTGGGTCAGGTCTTCGATACGGCAGGCACCAGCGATGACTGGTTCCGCAGGATCTACAAGGCCAGCGAGACGGGATACCTCGACGCGGATGAGCTTCGCTCCAACGAGTCGATCCTCTCGACCGAGGAGTATGCGCGGGAGTTTGAGTGCATCCGGGTCGCTGCCGTAAAGGGCGCGATCTTCGGGAAGGTGCTGCGCGAGATCGAGCAGGAGAAGCGGATAGGCAAGGTGCCCTACGACCCGGCAGTGAAGGTGGGAACCTCCTGGGATCTGGGCGTAGGCGACAGCACGGCAATATTTTTCTTTCAACAGGTAGGGATGGAGGTCCGCCTCATCGACTATCTGGAGAACAGCGGCGAGGGTCTCGCCTACTACGCCCGCGAGCTTCAGAACAAGCCCTATGTCTATGGCGAGCATATAGCCCCCCACGATATCGGTGTCCGAGAACTCGGCACCGGCCGATCCCGGCTGGAGGTGGCTCAGGAGTTGGGGATCAACTTCCGGGTACTGCCGCGGGTATCGCAGAGCGGGCGCAGTGAGATCGACGAACGGATTGATGCGGGGCGCAGGCTGCTCCCCAGGTGCTGGATCGACGAAGAGAAGTGCGCGAAGGGGCTTGAGGCCCTGCGCTCATGGCACCGTGCCGAGAACGTCCGCACCGGAGAGCTTCATCCGACCCCGGTCCACGATTGGGCGAGTCATGGGGCGGATGCCTTCACCTATCTCGCGATGGGACTGCGAGAGCAGAGGACAGTTAATCGGCCCAAGGTGGCCGCTGGATGGGTGACCTGATGGGTGTCGGATACGGTGGAGATGTGAAGAGCGAGCAAGAGGTGGCCGAGGAGCGACCGGACTACCTGGGCAGCCAGAGGCTCCTGGGCGTGATCCGATCCGAGATCGACAGCAGTGCAGGGTGGACGGGTTCAAAGCTCTCCAAGGCCCGCAGGCAGACGCTGAACGAGTATTTTGGCAATGCGCGGGGCGACGAACGTGCGGGACGCTCCCAGGTCATCAGTCGGATCACATTTGAACAGGTCGAGCAGTTGCTGCCGAGCCTGATGGAGATTTTCACCAGCGGTGCCGAGACGGCACGGTTCACTGCCCGGAACCCGGAGGACGAAGAGGTTGCCCAGCAGGCGACCGATGCGGTGAATTACGTCTTCAACGAGAACGAGGGCTTCATGGCCCTCTACACGATGATGAAGGACTCGCTGATTCAGCGGAACGGCATCGTCAAGGTCTACTGGGACACGTCGAGCGAGGGGTTCTTTGAGACCTACGAGGGGAAGACCCTGGAGGAGGTGATCCTCCTCGAAAGCGATGCCGACTTCGACTTCAAAGAGGCCACCGAGCAAATCTGGCAGGGCGAGGAACTGGTGGATCTGCCGGAGGACGTGGACCCGGAGACCATCGACCCCAATCTGCTCCGCTTCACGATCAAGGGCATACGCCGCCCCAACGATGGGCGCGTGAAGATCGAGAACGTGGCCCCCGAGAACTTCCTGATTAACCGGGACGCTAAGTCCCTGACCGATGGATCGTGCCGCTTTGCGGCGCAGCGCATCGAGACCACCATATCCCAACTTCTGGCCTGGGGGTTCGACCCTCAACAGGTGAAGTCGCTTCCCTCGTCGAATGCTTCAGGCGGGAGCCTGGGCGAGTACAACGTCCGCGCATCGCAGGATGACGCTTCCCCGTTCTCCACAGGCGACCGGAGCGACAGTGAGCGACCCGTAACGATCTACGAGTGCTTCGTCTTGGTTGATCGGGACGGGGATGGGATTTCGGAGTGGTGGCGGGTCTGTGTCGGTGGCGATTACGCATCCACACTGCTCGCAGAGGACACGGTCGAGGGTCACCCCTTCGCCTCAATCACTCCGATTCCCGTCCCCCACCGTTGGTCCGGCCTCTCGATTGCCGACACGGTCTCGGACATTCAGAACATCAACACCACTCTCTGGCGGCAGTACCTCGATAGCCTCTACCTGAACACAGACCCCCGCACGGTTGTGCTTTCCCAGGGTAGTGGTGATACCGCGCTCCCGATGGCGAACCTCGACCAGTTGCTGGATGCGCGTCCGGGTGGATATGTCGAGGAGTACGCACCCGGAGCAATCCGCACCCTGCAAACGCCCAGCAACGGGCAGGACATGATCCCGGCACTGACCCTCCACCAGCAGATGCTGAAGAGCCGCACCGGGATATCACCGGAGGGGAACGGAATCTCCCCCGATGCGGTGAACAAGACGGCGCTGGGAGTGATGGTCGAGAGTTCTGCCGCAGCGCAGAGGCTGACCATGTACGCGAGGATCTTCGCCGACACCGGCATCAAGCGGATGTTTGAGTTGATCTACCGGGCTCTGCTGCTCCATGTCGGCAAGGAGTTTATGATCAAGCTCCGAGGGGAGTGGACTCCAGTCAACCCGAGCGACTGGGCGACCAACCTCGACTGCCGGATCAATGTGGGCCTGGGTCATGGATCGAGGATGGAGCGGATCAGCAACCTCCAGACGATCGCATCCCTGCAAGAGAAGCTCACATCGGTTGGCCTCTCCAATATGGTGACCCCCGAGAACGCTTACGAGACCGCAACCTCCCTGGTCGAGGCGCTTGGATTCAAGGATGCGTCACGGTTCGTGACCGATCCCAGTATCGCGCCCCCACAGGAGCCGAAGCGCGACCCGGCCCAGGAGGCGATCGAGGCCCAGCAGCAGATCGAGATCATGCGCGTAGAACTGGACCGTCAGAAGATGGAAGTGGACCGCTTCAAGGCACTCGCGGACGCGAAGAGCAAAGAGGTGGGTCACGAACTGGATGTAGCGAAGCTTCGGATGGAAGGTGCGCGTATCCCGATGGATGATCCGAGCTTCAACTTCCCACCGCCCCCACCGCCCTCCATGCCTCCCCCGCCTCCCATGCCACCGATGGGTATGCCACCGCAGATGCCACCCCAGGGACCACCACCCGGTATGCCTCCGCAGGGGCCACCGGCAGGCGCAGCACCGATGGCAGAAATCGACCCGGCAATCCTAGGCGCACTTGAGGGAGGCATCTGATGGCAGTGAAGAAGAGCGCACAGAAGAAGAAGGCGGCAAGGGCAAAAGTGAACCGCAGAGCGGAAGAACCCGAGCCCGAGGTAGTCCAAGCCGCGCCACCAAAGCAACCCACCGCATTCACACCCGAGACGCTTGGACGCGAGGCGCAGTATCTCCTCGAAAACGAGACCTTCGTGCTTGCCCTGAACTATGTCGAAAGCCGCGCCCTCTCGGAGTGCCGGGTAGCGACCAATGCAGAGGAAGCGTTCCGGGGGACACTCAAGAGCCAAGCGGTACAGGACATTCGCGCAACGCTCCACGCATACATCGCCCAGGGAGAGGCCGAGGCAGACCGGGCCTCCAAGGCACGCGAGGCAGTGAAGCAGTCGAGCGAAGAGGATCAGATGTTCCGCAGCTACCAGATGGCCGCTGCGGCAGCGCGTGAAGAAGCTGACGGTCAATACACGAACGGGAGGCAATGATGGCAGAAGCAGAGTCAGAGTTCGTTTCACAGAAGTCATTCGACGGCGCGCTAGATGATGCGGCGCAGGGATTTTTCAACCTCGCTAAGGGTGAGCCAGCCGCGGCTGCCACCCCCGAGCCACAGGCCGCTGAAGAGTCCGATCCAGTAGCAGAGGCCCAGGCCGATGAGGTGGTAGAGCAGCAGGAGCCCGAGCCCGAGGCGGAAGAGGTTGCGGCGGGTGAGGGTGAAGAGCAATCCTTTGTCGAGGTGATGGTCGATGGCAGGGCCACCGAAGTCCCGCTCAATGAACTGATCGCGGGCTATCACCGTGAGTCCGACTACACCAGGAAGGCTCAGGAGTTGGGCGAGGACCGGCGCAAGGTCGAGGCTTACGCGCAGAGTGTCACCCGGGATCAGGCCGCTGCCGCAGAGCGGATGAACGCCGTGGCGCAGCAACTTCAGGCGGAACTCGCGAACCACAGGGAAGACCCGCGAGAGCTTGAGGCACTGAGGGTCCAGAACCCAGGCGAGTATGCCGCGAGGATGCAGGACAACCAGCGCAGAGACCAGATGCTTCAGATGGCCTATCAGGAGCAGAACGCGCTGAACCAGCAGGCCAGACAGGAACAGATACCGCGAGCGATTGCAGAGCTTCAGTCGATGGAGCCAGCGTTCGCGAAAGACTTTGATACCACCTACGAACAGGTCGGACGGTGGATCACGTCTCCAACGGGAGGAGGTCTCTCAGCGGAGAATTGGAATCAGGTAGTAGATCCCCGTCAAGTCCTCATCGCCTACAAAGCAATGCTGGCCGATGAGCAAGGCATGACGGTAAGGGAAGCGACTCCTCGAATCCGTAAGAAACTCTCAACGATGCCCAAGGTTCGGGCCGGGGTTCCTGTAGATCCCGGGCAACGCGAACAGTCGGCTTTCAACGAGAGTGTCAGCGCAATGAAAACGGACAGTTCTCTCGACGCGATCGCAAATGCGTTCCTGCGCCGAGAGCAACTAAATAAAACGAGGTAAATACCAATGGCCCAAACACTGGCCCGCACCACAACGTCTAACGTCGTAAACCGAGAGGATCTTGGAGACCTGATCTCCAATATCGCACCGTCCGAGACGCCTCTACTTTCGGCGGCGAAGACGCTCACCGCAACGAACACATACCACGAGTGGCTCACCGACAACCTTGGCACGCCCGCGAACAATGCGGTCGCGGAAGGTGCTGTGGCGGGCACACCAGACGATCTGCACACCCAGACAAGACTGGGGAACTTCACGCAGATCAGCAGGAAGGTCTACGGAGTGTCGAACACGATGGAGTCGGTAGACTCGGCTGGCTTCGATTCGGCAATCGCCTACGCAGCAGCCAAGGCGGCTCGCGAGTTGAAGACCGATGTGGACTTCGCCATCTGCGCGGGCGACCAAGTAGGCGCGCATGGTTCGGGTACGCGCACTTCGGCAAGCCTGAACGCATGGATCACCAACGCAAGCCGGGATACGACAACTGGCGCAGACCCTGTGGGGGCTAACGGTACTGCCGTTGACACCCAGAGCAGTTCCACCCGCCCCTTCTCGGAAGGTCTACTGACCGATGTGATCGAGCAGTGCTGGACGGACGGCGGAAAGCCGAGCCTGATCGTGGCTGGCCCGAAGCAACGCGGAGTGTTCAGCCAGTTTGATGGTCTGAATACGGCAGCCGGAACCAGTGGCAACAGCACGGCGCGTAGTGATCGGGCAAGTCGCACGATCATGGGCACCGCCGAAGTCTACGTCAGCAACTACGGGCAGCTTTCCGTAGTGGCATCGCGCCACATCCGGCAGAAGGCCAGCGTCGATACCGATGTTTGGCTGATCGACCCCGAGAACATTGGGGTGGCGTTCCTGCGGCCTTGGCAGGAGCAGGAACTGGCGGTAACGGGTGACGGCAGGGATCGGATGATGACGGTCGAGTGGACGTTGCAGATGACTACCCCCAACGCCCACGGTCAGG
>Ga0255047_10000354_pt1 | contig 37108 bp, 66 predicted proteins | sample JV7_2_1_MG_FD_183640 | JGI IMG/M metagenome (GOLD analysis project Ga0255047, IMG submission 183640) | Seawater microbial communities from Jervis Inlet, British Columbia, Canada - JV7_2_1 | ecosystem: Environmental > Aquatic > Marine > Inlet | place: Canada: British Columbia | collected 2016-10-06
GAGCGGGACTTGATAATAGCTAGAAAGGCGATAATTAGGGCGACAAAAAAGCTATTTGATAAGACTTATAAGTAATCTTTATACATTATATAAGTAATCCTTATATATTATCATCTACTATCATGTGCTATCACCCTCTATTATTATCTACTATCATACACTATCAATATTAAATTATCTTAAGAGGGTGAAATTTATGGACTTGACAGAAGCAAAATAAGCCCTAAAATACACCTATTGAGGGAGGGCAGGGCGCGAGACGCTCAAGCAACTCAGCAATCTTGCAATTTGCAATTTACTTTACTTAATAACTAAGTAATACTCTTAATAGCTAGGAGATATCCGAAAAGGTGCAACCTACACCCTGCTATTATTCTTCATAGGTATAAAATAATTAAGAGGTTAATTATGAATGATAAGATAGCTAGGATAGAAGAACTACTCACAAAGGTTTCAATCAATGCTGAGTTAGGTGAGATTAGGTGGGCTACAAGTGGAACAGGTCGAAAATTAATGTCTTTGGTTGGAAGCATAACATCTAGCGGATACAGGAGTATTTGGGCTAATGGTAACCGTCTTCAGTATCACCAAGTGTTATTTTATTCTGTGCATGGGTATATACCTCAAGATGGGCGTGTCATTGATCATATAGATAGAGATAAATTAAATAATAGAATAGATAATCTCAGAGATGTGACTATACATCAGAATGCGCATAATAATGGCGCCAAGGGTGTATCATTTATTCCTAGTAGTGGCAAATGGCATGCCTATTTATATAGAGATGGCAAGAATTATCACCTAGGAACACATAATACTGAGGGTTTAGCTATAGCTGCTAGAAATGCAGCTCTATCCTCTTATGCTTCTGGTGAACCAATTAAGAATAATAATAAACAAAGAATAAGCAAACAAACAACGGGATAAGCAAAAATGAACTACAGCGACACAACACGGCATCTAATTAATAAAGAAGTTATGAGCCTAGTTAATCAATTAAACCAAAATATGGACTACCCAAGGCCACTAGGTGCAATAGAGCAGGCAATTGTAAAAATCCTTGATCATCTACATAAGAGAGAATGTATTATGAGTGAAGTAACTCAGTTAAATACTGACTTCCCTGATATAATCAATTATAAAGATATTCATATTGATTATCTCGATAAAAGAAACAATACAATAAATGAATTAGTCCGGTTTGCTGGGGTTATGGAGCAGATTATTAATGGTGAAGAGGTAAATGTAATCGATGAAGACGGGATAAGCAAAAATGACTGAAGCAGATAAACTACAAAGAAGAGTTAAGAAGCTCATTAAAGAACTACACGAAAAGCCCAATGGGCATAAGTTTATTACCGTGTGGGATCTAGAAGAACGGCTTAAAGTAAATGCATCTAAGTAAATACAGGCTTTCTAAATGGTCACGGCTGGTAAGGGAGCGCGACAACTTCACTTGCCAGCTATGCCTCAATGAATATCCACCAAGGGAGCTACAGGCGCACCATATAAAGCTCAAGTCATTGTTTCCAGAGTTGGCGTATGATCTTAATAACGGTATTACTTTATGCGCTGCCAGATGTCACCAGCCATTGATCCACTCAGATAAGCGGAATGAAACCAGGTTTAGGATTTTGTTCTATCCTTATATGAGGCGCGGTTATATTCGCGAGTTTAATATCTTCCATCAAATAAAAGTTTAATTCCTTTCTTTTCCTGCTTGAACTATACGTTTTTTACGTGTATTATAGATACATAAGCAAGTTAATTAAACAACGGAGAAAGAAAGATGACATTAGATAATAAAATCGAAGCGTATGCTAAATCAGTTGGAGTTTCAAGACATGATGCAGAGATGTTCTTAAACTCAATGATGAACTCAATGAAAAAAGATGGCCTTAGATTGGAACAGATAACTACAGACTTAGTAGAGGCTTATGCAAAGCCAGTAAATGATAAAATGATTAGTTTTACTTCGACATACCTAACAAAGCCATGCGCAAGACAGGCTATTCAATCAGCGATAGCGGAACAAGTCAACTAACAAACCACGGCCACCTATAACAGGGTGGCTTTTTAGGTAAACAAACGGAGAATAAGCAATGAGCAAATACTGTCAAATAGAGGTGAAGCCATGAAGTGCCCTAAATGCTCCGGTAATATGGTGGCAATCCATGGTATTCCGTGTTGTGGGGCGTGCCAGAAGGCTTATGGTATGGATGGTGAAGTTGTGGAGATGACTAATTATAAGACTGAGGCAGAGATGAATAGCGTACCGAATGATTATCATATAAAAGTCAGAGATGATCAGATTGAGCTTTTACAGGAGGAAAATTTTAGGCTTAATAAGCGCCTAGATGAAGCGCATAAAAAGAATAGCACTGATATTTTTTATGTATTGTGTCTTTCCTTGATTACTAACTTTCTTTTTCTGGTGTGGAAATGAATTTTCACCCTAAATACATCCCTTTTTTTGAATTGCTTTCCGATGACCAGCAATTAGTTAAAAAGCATAAAGATATCCGGTATGTAGTCATCACGGGATCACGAGCAAGTGGTAAATCATTTGCTTTATCAGCATGGGTTAATTCAGCTACATTTAAACAAGGCTGGGGCATTCTCTCAACCCGTTGGACTATGTCGAGTGTTTCTGATTCCATTATACCGGAGTTTATGGAGCGATGTGAAGACTTGGGCAATGACAATGCATTTAGCGCCACCAGGACAGAGGTAATAAATAACTGCACTGGCGTCAAGATAACATTTAGAGGATTAAAACCATCAAGCGGGACGGCAAACAGTGCGCTAAAATCAATCGCCAACAAGAATGTATTTTTAGTCGAGGAGAGTGAAGAGATAGCAGATAAGACGCTATTCAATAAAGTGAATCTATCAATAAGAACAAAAGAGCAGAAGAATATTGTTATATTGATACTTAACCCAACTAATATAAACCATTGGATATATCAGGACTTTATTAAGAATAAACGCTCTGATACAATGTTAATACACACAACGTATCTAGATAATATTGATCATCTTAATAAATCCTTTATTGATGAGGCGAATTGGGTAAAAGAAAGAAATATAAAACAATACAATCACTTATTTTTAGGTCATTGGACTACCGATAGTGAAGGCGCTTTATTTAGGCAAGAAGATATAGAGTCCTCAAGAGTCGATGAGCTGCCGGAGCTGAAGAGTATTGTTATTAGTTATGACCCAGCGGTCTCTGATTCCAAAAAAGGCGTAACAGATGACGGCAGCAAGGTTGATGAGGATGGCATAGGTGTTGTTGGTGTCACTAAGGATCAGCATTTTTATGTCATCAAAGATAAAACTATGCATGGAAAGCGATTGGATATTATCGACAAAATTATAGAGCTATATCATCAACATAGCGCTGATTTTGTAGTTGTTGAAATAAATAACGGTGGTGATTTCATTAAGACGATGATTCAGCAGCGGGATAGAACGGTAAGGGTTCAGACTGTTAGGGCCACAAAAGGAAAGGCTATTAGAGCGCAGCCAGTTCAAGCGCTTTATGAGCAAGGCCTGGTTCATCACGTTGGGATATTGCCGGAGCTTGAATATGAGATGTGTACTTGGGTGCCGGATAGTGGGATGAGATCACCAAATAGAATCGACTGGTTAGTGTGGGGCGTTACTAAACTAATTAAAAAGCGTGAATTAATAATCATTTAGCCTTGAACTATACGCGTTTTACGTGTATTATCTTTAACATAAGCGATTAACTCTCAATACTCACAGCGCCTTTCTTATCCTGCATTGCGTGTTGTATCAGCTCGGGCGCTGTGAGTACTGGGTGTTAATCCAGGAAGGCGGGAATAACTAATTAAACTAGAACCACCAAAATAAAGCGCTGATGTTTTATAAAGTTTTTTACTGATGCTATAAAGTCCCGCAGCCCGCCACGAGACCACACCTCGGAGGCGGGTTTTTTTGTGCTCTTACAAAATCCCCTCCAAATTGTAATTACATTTAGGCTGTGATATAAGTAGCTTAATACTTATCAATTTAAGAGGTTTACAATGGCACAGAAGGTATATACGCCCGATGATAGGCGATTTCAGAATATTAATGGGGTTGTTAGGGAGGCATTAAATACTCACTCCTTGGGAATTGATAACGCTGCTTTAAATAGCACAGTGGTGGTTAAAACATCCGCTGACTTTGGCACGATTGATTCAACCAAGGTTTATTACATTGATGGTGTGATTGACATGACTGGCGTGACTGTGGAAGTTCCTGCGGGTGGTATTAGCTTAATTGGATCCACTTTTGATATATCAAAAATGGTCTCCTCTGATAATAGCTATGATATGTTTATCTCTGCTGCGGGTGGTTGTGGTAATGTATTAGCCCAGGATATAGGGTTCGAGGCTTCAGGCACAAGTTCCCAAGTTTGGAACCTAACAAGCTTAACGGGAAATGAAGCTTTTGAGTTTGCAAAAATAAATTACAATAATTGCACTAAAGTGGGAACATTAACCAATTTCCGTCAAGGACTAGAGCTTGGAACGGGCCGATTTGGTGGAACTCCTTCGCTCGAACTTATCGGGGTTTGGGCGGGTGGTTATCGTATTACTACTAGTATTGTTCGCTCATTAGATGCTGGTATGACTGACCCTATATTCAAGGCCGGTGCGGGATTTGCAATGGCCTCACGATTTCTAACAGACATAAACTGTGACCTTCCCGCCTTAGCTGCCTTTTGTGACTTTACTCCGTCTCAGTTTGCTAACCCTTCAACAGTGCAGGTATCGGGCGCTATCTTTTCACGTGATGGTGTTTTTGATGCTGCTGACGCTAATATTTTCAGTAATTTACTAGCCACAGATATAGCTTCAGACTTCACGGGAAATAAAGGAATTGCCAACACTTTTGTTGGTGGGCGAAGCGAGATTACAACAGAAGTACTAACGACCATAACAACGGGCGGAGTATTTGAAACACTGCTCGGAACCTTTACCGCATCAAACATGTCGCACTTTGATAGTCCATCCAATGGACAATTAAGGCATATTGGCGACAATCCAAGAGAGTATAGGATAATAGCTACAATAACCCTTGAGGGTGGCGCTAATGATGTTGGTTCGATTCGCGTAAGAAAGTGGGATAACTCAGCCTCCTCCTTTGTTAATCTAAATACGCAATCAAGACAGATCAATAGCCTGGTTGGTGGGCGAGATGTGGCATTTTTTACAATCATTGAAGATATCATACTGGATCAAAATGATTATGTATTCTTGCAGGTAGCCAATGAAACAGACACATCTAATTTCACGGCCGAGCTTGGAAGTTATTTTATTATAAACGAAAGATAGATAAAGGGCCTCATTTTTTGGGGCCTTGACTTTTCATACTTGAAACATAATTATATATATATACGTATAATTAATTAAGGCATGCCATGTATAACCCTTTTAAGAAAATATTAAAAAGCTTCGGTTATGGCCGTTCAAGCGGAATAACTGTAGGTGATATTATATCCGTTGATAAGTACTCCAATGACTTATCAAGCACAATGAATTACGCACAGTTGGCCGATAGTGGTTATATAAAAAACTATGTGAGCAATAAATGCATTCGCGCGACTATGCAGGCTTTGGGTGATTTAAAGTTTGATATTTTGATCAATGGCGAGAATATTGCCGATAAAACAGATAGGGTTTCAGTTGCTTTTAAAAACCTGGTTCGAGATCCAAACGCGGATTATTCATGGGGTGACTTTATTGGCGCTGTATATAACGGCCGGACAATTGATGGATCCGGCTATGTGTATCCTGAGTTTTATAATGACGGGCGGCCGATGAGTATTGAGTACTTCCGGCCCGATAGAGTAACAAAGATTTGCTCTGAAGATGAGCGCATACATTCTTATTTATATAGCCGTGGTTCAAGGCAACAGGTGTTTCAACGTGATGAAGATGGCCGGTTTGATTTGCTAGAATGGCGGGCTTATAATCCAGTAAATGACATTAATGGTTTGAGTAGTGTAAGGACTGCCGGACTGGCGATAGATGGCCTAACCGCTGCCGAGCGATGGAATAAACAGATTTTAGAGAATGGCGGTAAATATTCAGGGATTGCCAGTGTTGTAGATGGTGAGAATATGCAGCAATTAGATGAAGAGGAACTGACAAAACTTGAGAATAAATTCAACCAAAAAGCTAACTCAAGCCTAGGTGGTTGGTTAATATCAAATGCACCATTGAAGATTGAGTCTATGGGACTTAATGCCAGTGAACTAGATTGGGTTAATGGAATGAGGGCTTATGCTGTTGGTATCGCTAACTCTATGGATTACCCTCCTTTCTTACTTAATCTTGAATCAACCACCTTTACCAATATGGATTCAGCGAAGTTGTTTTGGTATGAGGCTTCGATAATTCCAAAAGCTAATGACCTTTACGGAAGACTAGGGGCGTTTTATAGTCGTAAATTAGGAATGGATGTAGAATTCAAAGTAGACCTTACAAAGATTGTGGCATTGTTTCCAAGAATGATTGAGTTATCTGACTTTACACGGAATTTATATAAAGATGGCTTAATCAGTCAAAATGAAGGCCGTGAAAAACTAAATCTAGAACCAACTGCTTTTGGTGATGATCTTTTTACTGATCAGAATAATACTCCTGCATTTGGCGCGGAGCCAATGACATAATGGCTAGTGACGCAAACTTAGATAGCCAATTCGATTCAATCCTTCGCATATACGAAAGTAAATTAGAGCGAAAGCTTAGAGCAAACTTTAATTACTTGTCGCGTCAAATGCTGCAAGCATGGATTGAATCCGGTGAGTTTATCGCACAAGGTGCAATTACGGCCAATGAAGAACAGCTTGAAGCAATCCTACAAGAATCCTATGAGCAAACAATCATTGCCGGTAGCAGATTTGGCCGGAGAATGGTTGAGGAGAAGGACAAGGAAAAAGAGGATTCACTGGCAGAAGAGGCGCTATTACTTTTGTTATTGTGGACTCGTGAAGAAGCTGCAAAGACTAGCAAGGAGCTAAACAAAACCACGCGCAAGATCTTCAATAAGTTCCTGGACGAAGGCATTAAAGAAGGGTTAACGAACAGCCCGACTATTATTGATGGCGTTACCAACACGACTTCCACCGGAAAGAATGAGCTATCTGACTTTGTGATCAAGAGCACTAAAAAAGCAAACATGAACAGAGCTAAGACAATAGCCACCACTGAATCCCAAGCTGGTTTACAGAATGGCATTGAAAAGAGCGCTGAGGTGATGAATGAACAAGCGCTAGTGGTGTTTAAAAAAAAATGGAGAAGTCAGCAGGATTCAAAAGTCAGGGATTCTCACGCTCGTGTAAATGGCCAAGTAAAAGAGATTGGGGATTATTTCTTAGTAGGGCGTGGTCGTGGATTAAGGCCTTTAGATAAGAACCTCCCGAAGGAGGAAGTTATCAATTGCCGGTGTTTTTTAATGCTAAGTAAGCATAATATTATTACTGAGATTTAATCTATAGGAAAAAACTTGAAATTGGATTGGTTTCTTCCAGTCCATACAACAACGTGGTTATGTATAGGACTAATTATTGAGTTATATGAAGGCTTAAATATATCCATCAAGCGAGGGTGATCAGTTTTAAATAATTCAAAAACCTCCTCGTGTGTATGGGCTTTGTATAAACTGCCCACAATATCTGTTTTTGCAATTTTAGCAAAGAAGTATTTCATTTCAATTATTTTATTGTCCTTTTGTTTTTTTATCTTCTTTCATCAATTGCGAGACCTCACAGTTGCAATAACAGTATAACGCCCAATGTGCAGGCTCTGTCAAACCCATTAGTGTGCCTATTATACTGAATATAGCACAGCCGACAAGTAAGCTAATTATTGATGAGATCCTCACTTCCCTTTCTCCTTCCATTGAAACTCGCCACTTACTCTATTTGTCTCACCGTAGCCGTATTCAATAGCTTGTTTTTTAATTAGCTTTAGTTCTCCATTTATCTAATCAAATGCCCATGCATTTAAAATTGCTAGAACTATGAACCCTAATACTACAAGTGTTGATTTTTTTTCATCACTCATCTTATATTCTCCCTATGCAGTTTTAAAAAATACCGGCTAACATTACCACCGGCTACTTTATCGATTGTGTGTTTTTCTTCTTGTGTTACTCTGATATTTATGGACGTGCTTTTGGTCACGTCCTTTTTTGAGGCCTGGTTTCCTTTTTTAAATCTCATCTGAAAACATTGATGAGGTGAGCATGTTATCAATTTCAACATTAATAAGAAGTTCAATTTCACCTTGAATCTTTTCAAGCTCCCTAAAAAGCAAACCTCTTGCCTCCTGCTCTGTACGGCCGAACATGGCGATAATTTCCGTCCCGTCAGATATGGCTTTGGCTTGAAAGGCGATTGAGCGAGGTACTACTGTGTGGCTTTGTGTTTTTTCGATGGTGATAGTCATTTTATTCTCCGTTGGTTTATTGGTGGCCCCGAAGGGCCGTGGGTGTTATCTTTCAACTACTAGGGCGAAGCTTAGAGCCTCATCATATGCTTGGTTATGCATATAGATTAACTCCTTTCTTGAGAGCTTAAGGTACTTATGCGCCTTGTTGGCGATTGCCTCAAGCTCTTTATACTGAGCTTTAAAGCGCTGATTATCCATGGCGGAATTTACTGCGACCCATGCGACACCGTCACGGATAAAATAAGCCCGCTTAAGACTGAATGACCAACGACATTCAAGGCCGCCCTGTGCGTGGTGCTCCTCCTGGCCGGTGGTGTGATTGACAAAAGTAAACCCTCCACATCTTAGAGTGATGAATGCACTCTTGTTAGAGTTGATTGCTTCGAGGGTGGTAGTGAAAGTTGACTGTGACATGGTGTTCTCCGTTGGTGGCTTAATTGCCGGTGGCTTGATTGCCGTTGCTTGTGTCAATAATAGTACTCGTTTTGTATACACAAATCAAGGAGGCTTTGAAAAATAAATACACATTTGCTTTTTGCTATAATTTACCCAAGGAAAAAAACGCCTTGAATTGTACAAAATTGACACTTAAATTAGTAAAAACCATAAGTTAATGTAAATAATGGATATATTATGGAAAAAAAGACGCTGGAATTTAAGTTAGATAATATTAACGCTGACACTGGCGTTTTTGAGGGAATTGGCAACAAAACAGACTTCAAAGACTTTGCAGAAGATATTATTTCTAAAGGCGCGTTTCAAAGAAGCGTATCAAAAAAGATGCCCAAACTACTTTGGCAGCACAAGACAGATGAGCCTATCGGGATCTTTACAGAGGCCTATGAAGATGGTGAAGGCCTAAAAGTTAAGGGCCAATTACTTATTAATGATGTACAGCGCGCGAAAGAAGCCCATGCATTATTGAAAGCCGGAGCGATTGATGGGCTAAGTGTTGGTTTTAGTATTCCTGCCGGTGGCGCTGAAATGAAGAAGGACGGCACAAGGATCATCAAGGAAGTTAATTTACATGAGGTTTCACTTGTTACGTTTCCGTGTAATTCAGCCTCTACAGTTTCAAGCGTCAAGTCAGTAGATGATATGACGGAAAGAGAATTTGAAAAGTCACTGCGGGATGTTGTTGGCTTATCAAAAACACAAGCTAAAGCTCTTATGAGTAAAGGCTATATCGCTATGAATGATGCAATGAGTCGGGATGATTTAGGGCAACAGGAAGAGCAACAAGAAGAAAAGACCAACAACTTGAGCGATTTGCTCACTTACTTAAAAACTAAATAAGGTAAAAACATGTCCGAACTAAACGACATCAAAACTCTCATCACTGAGAAAATGACAATTACTGAAGAGTATAAGAAAGAGCTTAAAGCCGATTCTGAGTCTAAGAGTACTGAACACAAAGAAGCTATTGATAAGATTGACAAGCGCTTTGATGCTATCCAAGATTCTATGGATAAGCTTGAGAAGTCCGCGAAATCTCAGACTATATCCAAAGATATGGAAAAGACCGCTTCCAATAGAAAGCAATGTGCTGAGTTTGTTAAAGGCTTGCGCGACATGATTCAGAACAGCCAAGCAGTTATTAAAACTAACGAAATGGCTTCTGTTAAAGAGCTGAAGAATTACAACTCTGGTGACGATGCCAACGGTGGTGTTTTTGTTATGCCGTTCCTGGATCAAGAGCTGGGCAAGTTGATGCGTGAATTTTCTATGGTTCGTGATTTAGCCAATGTTAGTTCAATCTCCACTGATAAGTGGGAGCAGATTGTTATGAACAAGGTTAATGGCGCGAATTGGGAAAAGGATATGGCCAACTTCACAGACCAAACCAAGACCAACAAGTTTAATCAGCTTAATATCATGGTTCAGAATCTACACGCCATTGCTATTTTCAGCGATGACCTAATCAATGATTCTGCATTTGATATTGTTGGCGCTATTCTGACAGATATTGCCGAAGATATGGCAATCGCTGAAGGTCTTTCTTATTGGACTGGTTCAGGTATTGGTGAAATGACTGGTATTTTGACTGTTCCAACTGCTGCTAATTCTTTTAATAGTATCGAGCGTGTTACAGCTGCAAATGCTAACTCTATTGTTATGGAAGACATTTATAACCTTACAGGCTCATTGATTCCACGATACCAGGCGAACGCGCAATTTAAAGCAAACCGCGACACCATTACAGAGTTAAGAAAGCTCCGCAGTGATTCAGGTGCCGGTGCCGGAACAGGTAATTTCCTTTGGCAGCCAAGTAATCAAGCCGGAGTCCCTGACGTTCTAGCCGGTTACCCAATCAGCCAAGCTCAAGAGTTGTCTGCTACTCTTACCACTGGCATTGAAGGTGTTGTTTTTGGTGACTACCGTCAAGCCACTAAAATAGTTGATGGCATGGGTATGACTGTTCTTCGCGATAACCTCACACAATATCCAAACATCGCTTACAAAGTTAAGAAGCGTGTTGGTGGTGGTGTTGTTAAAGGCCAAGCACTTAAAATTCTTAAACAAGCTTAATAGGAGTATTGAAAATGAGAGAAGATTTAATCTTTGGAACTACTGTTGTTGAATCCATGCCCACAACTGTTGTTGCCGGTGGCGGTAATAATGGCGTTGCCGTCACTACTGGCTCAATCGCAACAAAGCACATTATTCATGTGGAAGCATTGACAACTACAATTACCGTTAAGCTTCAGCACAGCGATGCAAGCGGCTCCGGTTATGCTGATGTCCCTGCCACAAGTATGCTCGGTGGTGTAAACCTCGTGACTGTTGTTGATACTGATGATAATACTGCTGTTCAGATTGGCGGTTTTAATCTTAAGCCTTATCAAAGAATCGTTACAGTATCGGGCGCGGGCACTATGCACGCTGTTGCCGTTGCTAGCGGTGCTTTGAGTGTTGGCGCTTAAGCTCTAATTAGTTCAGCCCCGTCCTTAATTGGGCGGGGCTTTTTAGGTGTAACTTAAAAGGATTTTTAAAAATGAAAGTCAAGATTTTAAAAGATTGTAGCTACTCCGCTAATGGTTTTACTGTTATTGAGCGGGTTAAGGGTGAAGTGGTAGAGCTTCCAAAGGATGTTGCGGAAAAGTTTATTTTTCGCGGTCTATGTGAGCTATGCGGTGCCGTAAAGGTTCAAGAGCTATTTTCACCGGTTGAAGAAACTGCCGTAATTGAGCCAGTCAAAGAAGTTAAAAAACGCAGACGTAAAAAGAAGGCTGAATAATGCGCAAGGTTTTAAGAGTTGCAGCCGCTAGCGCTCCAGTCACTTTGGCACAAGTTAAGGTTATTGGCTATATCAAAGACGATGCCCGTGATACTGAGCTTCAGGGCTTTATTGATGCGGCTGTAATCTGGATTGAGCAATATACCGGACGGGGTTTAATCACTCAAGAATGGGATGTGTATTTTGATGAGACTGAGTTTTTCCGCCCTATCTATATTGGCCAAGCTGTTGACTTAAGTACTCTAAATGTTAATAGCATTGATTCCCTTACTACTTATGATGTCTATGCTAATGCTTCAGTTGTTACCGCTAGTGATTACCGGCTATCATCTAATAGAATTGTATTTGACCAGGCAACGCCATTTGCTGACACTCGTTTAGTCGATGCGGTGAAGGCTGAAGTTACGGTTGGTTATGGTGCTACTGAGGCTTCAATCCCTGAAGATCTCAAGCAGGCAATTTCCACACTTGCGATTCATTGGCTTGAAAATGGTGTTTATGCCGCTGATATGACTATGAACAAAGTGCCGGACGTTCTAAAATCACTCCTCATGAAATATGTTTCCACTGTAAATTGGATTGCATAATGTTTGAGAGCTTCACTAAACTTGTAGAAAAGCACTCAAAGCAAAATACGATTGCATATCAAAAAGAGTTTAGTGTTATCATGGGGCAAAAGATTGCAAGAAAAACTCCCGTTGATACCGGCCGAGCTACTGCAAATTGGAAGGCAGGCGTCAATAAAGCCCCTAAAGGCCGTAGTGATGAATTCGATAGATCGGCCACAGCGCAAAAAACCGCTAATGAAATGCGCAAGGATTTAGGCTCATTGGGTGTTAAAGATACGGTAGTTATCCGCAACTCTGTTAATGATGGCTTAGAAAATGGCGAGGATTATATTTTGAAGCTAGAAGATGGCGCAAGTTCTCAGGCTCCAAATGGAATGTTTATGGTTAATATAGTGCAATATAAACGAGTAGCGCGCGAAGCTATTAAGAAGTTAGGTTTAAAATGAGTTTAGACACTGAAACAAGAGTTAACGCATATTTCAAAAGCGCCATTGCTGATACTTATAATTATTACACGAATTACGATAGTGAAAATAAAGACCTGCCGGAAAGCAATGTGGGCGCAACTATTGACGTATCCTTTGAAGATGGCACTGACGAGCAATTGAATGATGCTGTTGAGTATGTTGAAACTGGTACACTGGTAATCAGCATTAAGGTAGAGCTTGGCAAGAGCGCTTCACAATTAAGTACTATTTCAGATCAGATCAAAGTAGCTTTTCGCGGGCCTCATGGATATCTACAGATGACTCCTACCGGCTCGGAAGAGGGCTTGATTGTCTTTGAATCATTGGAGAAAGTGCCACGAGGAACAATCAGCCGAAAGCCTTCGGGCAGACGCGCAAAGAATCAATCCACGAGAATGTGGAAGCGAGAAGATATAATGCTTACATATACTAAATATTGCTCCTAAACAAAATTCACTTGAAAAGGGGTATTTGCCCCGCTAAATTGTAAAAATAGTTTATAAAAAACAAAAAAGGAAAAACACAATGGCTACAGATGTTGGATATGGAACAATTTCATTTGGAACAGTTATTGCAGGCGTTTATAAGACATCTGATTCGGTAACATATGACGGTAAATCCGTTACAGAAGTTGAGTGCACAGTTGACACTGATACGGTTGAATCATATGTAGCGGGCGACACTCCGGCATTTGGTCAATTAAAATGTAGTATTTTGGTAGATTCTACTCTGGATTTGGACGGTGTGGTGGGAACCACTGAAACATTGACATGGACAACTACTCAAGGAAAAACAATTGTAGGAAGTGCTTTTCTCGTTTCCGGTGTTACCACTGGCGTAAAGAATGACATTGTAAAAGCAAGTCTTGTATTTAGATATGCGGGCGCAACTACTACTACTCCGACAATTTAATGAGTTTTTATTCTCAGTTTAAAGCAAAAGAGCTTATAACAGTAGAGCTTGAAACGCTTAAGGGTGGTAAAGATAACTCCATCTGCTTACGTGGTTTGAGTCGTGCGGACACTTCCTCATTTAGGGAGCTTCTGCATGATATTAGAACCGCTAGAGCGTTAAGGACTATCACACCCGATACTAAAGAGCTACAATTGCAAAGGGCTGAGGATTATTTATTGCTTAAAGCCTTGTGTGACCCTTCCGGAGTTCAGCAGTTTAAAGATGCTGATGAGCTTCGGGATTGGTTGGAAGAGGTTCCAAATAACATTGTAAATGAAATTCTATATCATATTAAAACTATGAATACTCTTGACGGATCATGCCCACAAAGTGAACGGGAAGCCGCAGAGAAAGAGCAAAAAAAAAAATTGAATGCTTCGTAAATGATGGCGAGGCTCAGTACTGGTTTGATTTAGCGGAAAGCCAAAACAAAACAGTATCAGAATTAATGGGGCTTCGGCCTCCTGGTTCTCAGTTATCAATGAATGAATTTCTTTGGTGGGTGGCAAGATCAGCCAAGAAGCCTTTACCTTGCGTTCGTGATGAGTTTTTTAATGCGCGTTCAGTTTACTTTAGTTATGGCAACTCAGGCACTGATAGACCTTACAGGGGTTTAGGTGATGCCGTTGTTGACTGGTTTAAAGTTGATGAGTTAGACGATGACGAATTTTTAGATATTGCCAAGCAGGTAATTAAGGAAAAAAAGAATGGCTAGACTAATAGAAGAAATAATCTTAAAGGTCGATGTTGATTCTTCCGGCCTTGATGAAACAGTAGATAAAAGTACTGACTCAGTCGATGACCTCACAAAAAGTGTAGATGATAATAAAAGCTCTTTAGGTGCTTGGGCTGCTGTTGCGGCCACTGCTGCCGGCATTGCTGGTATTGGTTTACTTGTTAAGACTCAGGCTGAGGCAGTTGTTGAAACAGATAAATATGCCAAGCGCTTAGGGATAGCCACCCAAGAACTAATGGCATTGCAAGCCGCTGCCGGATCATTTAATATTGAAGCGGAAGATGTAAACGAAGGCCTTAAGAATATGGTAGAGCGTTTGGGGGAAGCATCGCTTGAAGGTCAAGGCGCTACTTTTGACGCTATTAAAAGATTGGGCTTAGACCTTAAAGAACTTGAGTCATTATCTACTGAAGACAAATTCATCGCAATATCTGACGCATTATCTAAAGTTGAAAGCAATGCCGAGAGAACTTTCTTACAAATGGAAATAGGCCAAGAAGAGTTTTTTAAACTTGGCGAATTCATGCAGACTGGCGCGGGCGATATGCGTGACTTAATCAAAGAATCAAAAAGATTAAGCGGGAGCCTTTCTGATTTAGATATTGAAAATATACGTGGTATGGAATCTGCCGCAGCAGGGTTATCCACTGCTTTTGGTTCTGTTTTCCAGGAGATAGCGGCCAACGTTGCTCCGGTAATGGAAACGCTTTTGGATATAGCCTCAGATTTATTTGTTTCTTTCCGCGAGGAAGGAATGCCATTAATACAAGTTTGGGCGACCGACTTAACAGACTCCTTTTTGAACTTTGTTAATAATATACTTCCCGCAATCTTAACGGTCGGAAGCGCTGTTTTTGATTCAATGGTAAATATAGTCATTGCCTTTGGTGATATTGTTGGCACTGTTTTTAGTACTATAGGAAGCGGGTGGGCGTTGCTTGGTAATGAAGTAGCCGGTGAAAGAAACTGGATTGATGATATCACGGCTTCTATTTCAATAGCTGCTAAAGCTTGGCCGGAGTTATTACAGAACGCTTTTCTGAATATCGCAAGTTCTATCTCAAGTGTTTTATCTGCGGTTGAGGATAAGTTTTTTAGTGTTTTATTTGCTGTACAGACTGAGGCTCTTATTGCTGCGAATGCAATTGGTAAGATCAGCAATGAAGAACTAGAAGCCGGTATCATTGACATTGGTGAGAAGGAAGGCCAAAGAGATAGAGAGGGCGGGTTTTTTGATGAACTCAAGGCATCACAAGAATCATTAATTGCCGGAAATAATGAAGTAATTGATAGCATAGCAAGTGAAATTGTATCTAGTCAGAATGGTTTTAAATCTGCTGTGGGTGAAGCAATAAGCAATCTAAAAGGCTCATTAAGTGGATTGGATAAAGTGGCTCTACCCGATAAAATTGACGGTAAGATAAAGCCCAAGCGGGACGATGATAAGAAGAAGAAAGAACAACAGCAAAAAATTAAATCACCATTTGAAGCGCTAGAGCTTGGAAGTAAAAAAGCCCTTGACTTATTGGCATCGCGAGAGACACCAAAAGAAGACGACTTACTTGATGTTAATAAAATGCAATTAGAAGCCGCTGATAAAGCTGTGATTGCACTTGAGCAGATAGCAAAAAACAAAACTAATACAATTAATACCGGAACTTTAGGATAATGGCTACAATCGAAAAACTTAAAGCGGCTGATAAATTGACCGAGTCTGGTAATGTATTGACCTGCACATCTCCCTATTTATTAGTTATGAATACCGCAAGTGATGTAGTAGAGGCATATTTAGCTCTTACAAGCGCGGGCGCTCCTGCTTTAGGTGCTGAACATCCGAGCTTAAGTTCATTAATTGTTATTGATCGTGCAGTTGATCACTTTAAGAATCAAAAAGATAAGTTTACGGTTATTGTAAGCTACTCAAATCAAAGAACTGATATAGATGAGCAGAGCCAGGAAAATCCTTTAGACCTTCCGGCATCTATTAGCATGGATCAAGTAGACCGCCAAGTTCCTGTTGAGTTTGATGTTGAAACTGGATTAAAAATTAGGAATAGTGCCAAGCGGCCATTTGGTGCAATTACTGAGAACAAGCCGCTAACAAGAATAACCATTCAGAGAAACGAGCGCAATTATAATAACACAACCGCAAACACAATGCGTAACACTATCAATAGATCTTCTTTTCGTATTGATGGATATACCTATGATACCGGAACTGTAAAACTAGAAAAGTATTTTGGAGATAAGCAGTTCGATAATGAAGGAAACTCGTATTATAGAATCACATATCAAATGCTAGTTGATGAGGAGAATGGTTTTGTAAGACAATTAATAGACCGTGGTGACAAGGATATTAATGGCGCTTCACCTGGAAAGAATGTCCCGATTGATAGCCAGGGTGCAGCCTTTTTAAGTGCTGGCGAGTTTATATTAGATCCAGACGCAGAGCCGGAAATAATAGACGCTAACACACTAAGGAAAGCAAGCTTTTCACAGTTGAGATTATAATGCCGGAAAATAATATATATGCTTTTAGTAAAGCCTCAGACTTGCCAAGGGTTAGCAACTCAGTAAGATATACTGAGGCCAGGACTATTGGTGGTGGCAATATTGGCGGTTTTGACACTCCGCCTTTTTTCGCAAAAGTTACATCCATTATAGAAGAGACTGGAAACAAACAAGCTAAGGCAGTGGCTGTATTATTTAACGGAACTACAGCAGCTTTTGAGGTGCCGGATAAGGGATGGATTTTTGACTCGGATAATACTGGCGTATATGGCCAAGAGAATATTTACTCAATATCTGAGATGGCGGTTGATGATATTGTGGAAGTTGTTCAATATGTCGATACTACAGACGTCTCCCAGTGGCTTGTTATGCCTTCCGGTGGCGGTGGCGCAGAACGTCCGGTTATAATGGCCGCTGGTGATGAATTCGAATTTGGCGCTATAATAACAAGCCCTCAAGATGAGACGGCATTAACTGTATTCACTGCTGAACAATCCATAACCTTCAAAACCCTACTTCCTTGGGGCGCGGTGGCCGATGTTCCAGATGACTTTAAGTTTATCGGTGATCTAGTTGGCACGATTTATTATACTGAATCTTACCCCAAAACTATTTGGTGCCGTCCTAATGAGACTTACCCCACTTTAGGCGGGATTACTAACTTTGATTTACTGGATTCAAAAAGCCAAACCGCTACAGTTTTTGCGACTCCGGCCGGTGCTGAGTTAATACTTGACGACTTTGATAATGTAAACGCCAGTACTCAATCAAGAGCTTATTTTAACGGCAAGCTCTTTGCCTGCTCATTCAATTTCAATGACGGTAATTTTTACTTAGATTATCCACTGATAGGTAATTAAATGCCAGATTCGCCACTTGCTGAAATTGATTGGAATAACCTAGAAAGCGCTAACTTAGTCACTGCCATGAACTTGCTTGAATTGGCTTTTTCAGAGCGTGTTAATATGCCCGCTTTGGTTAGCGCTTTTCGTGGTGGCCGTAGGGGGTGGCCGGACTTGGATTTATACCCGTGGTTATCCAATAGCCCACAATACGGAAAAGATGATTGGCCGATGATTTGGTATAAATTTACAAACTTTGATGATCAGACTTTAAACGCTTATTTATCTCAAACGAAAATAGACAATGCATTGGGAACCATAGTTCCAGGTAGTGGGTTTAGTTACTCAAATTACAAGCAAGATGAGGCACAGATATTTTTAGATCACGCCATTACAGCATGGCCAACGATGGATATAATAAACCCTATTAACGTGAAGAAGTGGTATGATATTATCACAAGCCTTAAAAAAATATGTGTTGAATATCACTATCACAGCGGGAATAATTATATTGAATCATATGCTGAAGGCATAATGAAGCAGCCTATTAACTTTCCTCAGTATGGCCAAGTATGGTATGAAGGTGGCCCAAATCCACCACAAAGCCAACTTCCTACTGATTGGGCTTTGTTATTCAATGGCCCACAAACAAAACAGGTAGTTTCTAAATTATTTCCGTATTTCAATCAGCCCTTAAATGCGTATATTAGAATGACTGCTAGTAGATACTCTATATATAACACAAAAGGTTACTCCCGCTTCAGTAATGCTGATTATGTAAATACGGGATTAATAGGAATCCCTGAGTCTATCGCATATGGAAGCTATAATTTTTATCAAAATGGCGCGGTTGATTATGTCCATGGATTGGGTTCTCAATCGTTAGAGATAAGACAATTAGGTGCAGTAACAAGGACTGCATTAGCAGGAAATATATTAGAGCGCTCTCTTGCTGTTCCTGTGATGCCAGAGCCTACTTATTCAGGCAGCACTATAGATTTTTCTCTCAATACACCTTATGCAATATATGAAAATTGGGATATAGAAGGCGGCTTCATTTACTACACGCCTTAAGGTCATTTGAAATCGCCTAGTTGAAAGGCTAAATTAAAAATAAACTCAAGGAATAAAATGGATACTCCAACCTATCCCGCTACTATAATTGTAGGTGGCCCAAGTCAAACAACTTTATTCAGTGGATTACCTCTTGCGCGTGGGTTAGATTCTACCGCTTTAGTCTCAAGACAGTCCGGTTCAATACCTGCCACTTTTTATGCAGCAGACGGAACAACGCCATTTGATTTAAGTACAGCCACAGCTACAGCCGAGGTCGTGCCTTGGAATACAGATGTAACTCCAATTGCATTAACTGCCAATATTGTTTCAAATGTTGTGACAATATCATGGGTTAAAGATACAATAGACGCGAGTTGGTCAACATATGCTCAGGATAGAGACGGGGCAATTGCATTAACGGTTAAAGTTGAAGAGACCGGAACCGCTGACTTTATCCAAGTTTATACACGATTTAATATTGTTGATGGTGACTTTTCAGGCGATGCCCAAACAACGCCATTAATAGAATTTCAGTATACTTGGAATGATGCAATTGCCTCTGAATGGACAAAATATGGCCGTGGTACTCCGGTATTAATGGGCAATGCTTTGAGTTATCTAGCAGCTGCCGGAAAGAACGACTGGGGAACGGTAATAGACAAGGATCTAACAACGGCACCGGCCGGAGTTGATAACGCTCAGTATTTAATTGCCGGTATTGGTGGCGCTTGGTCTACTGGTACAATTGGCGATATAGCACGCTACTCCCTGGCCGATACAGTTTGGTATTTTAAGACGCCAACTGATGGAAACTTTGTTTTTGTTGCCGATGAAAATGTGAGCTATCGTTATGACGGTGCAGCTTGGGCAATTGATCAGGTAACCCATGCTGGACAAGTAACAGGCTCAACTGTTTTAAGCGTTGACGCAACTGCCATTACAGATCAATCTACAGTGACCGCGACAACTGGCGATTTACTTCTTGCCTCACGGGCCGGAGTCTTAAAAAAGATTGATGTTGTCGATTTTAACGGAAACATGAACACTAGCGTCTATGATTTATCGGCCGTGAATGAGCAACTCGTGGGACTTACAGCCGTTCAGTCAATGACTAATAAAGATGTAAACGGGGTTACTTTGGCGACTGGTGGCGCAAGTACTCAATACTTATCCGCTGCCGGAACTTACAACACTCCGGCCGGTGCTGGTGATATGGATACAGCCACTTATGATCCTGCCGCTATTGGTGAGCAGCTTGTGGGGCTTACTGCCGTTCAGGCTTTAACGGATAAGACAGTAAATGGCGTAAACTTACAAAGTACAGGTTTGCCTACTGTTTTCCTTTCCGGTACTGGCTCATATGGTATACCTGCAGGCTTGGGTGATATGGCGGCAAGTGTTTATGATGCTGCGGCCGTGAATGAGCAACTCGTGGGCTTAACGGCATCGCAGAACCTTACAAATAAAAGTGTTAATACAGTCACTCTTGTGGCCGGTGGTTCTGCATCACAATATTTAAGTCAAGCCGGAACTTATAATACTCCGGCCGGTGCCGGTGATATGCTTAAGGCGGCTTATGATGCGGCCAATATAAATGAGCAACTAGTGGGTTTAGTTGCCACTCAATTGCTAACAAATAAAACTATTAACGGTGTTATTCTCGCTTCTGGTGGATCTCCTGTTCTATTTCTAAATCAAGCCGGTAATTATGTGACCCCTGCCGGTGGCGGTGATATGACCGCTGCGGTTTATGATGCTGCCGCAATAACCGAGCAAGTTGTAGGATTGACCGCTACTCAGTCACTAACTAATAAAACTATTAACGGTGTTGTGCCGGTAAGTGGCGGAAGCTCCACAGCATTTTTAAATCAGTTTGGTACTTATACAACGCCAGGATCTACCGGAGAAGCAAACACAGCTTCAAACGTTGGTGGGTTTACTGGATTATATAAGCAAAAAACTGGCGTTGATCTAGAATTTAAGACCGTTCAAAGCTCGGACAGCTCACTCACAATCACAAGTAATACAAGTGATTTGGATATTGTAATAGACCAAGCGAAAATAGCGGCCGGAACTGATAACGATCAAACCGGAACGACCTACACGCTCGTTTTAGCCGATGCTGATAACAAAACAGTATGGATGAATAACGCGGCCGCTAATGTCTTGACAGTCCCAACAAATGCAAGTGTAGCTTTTTCAGTTGGTGCTAAAATCAATGTTATGATGGAAGGCGCGGGAGTTACTTCAATTACCGGAGATACGGGCGTAACGGTTAATGGTGTTTCTGCGGGAAGTGGTGCAATTAATAATCAATATCAAGGCGTTACTTTGACCAAGCGGGCAACTAATACATGGATCGTGACAGGTGATGTTGGAACGGTGGCATAATGAGCTTCTTACTAAGACGTGGTGTAATATCATCTGCTTTGGCCTCTGGTAGTGCCACCTATGCGGCCAACACTGCTAATTTTAACGGAGTTGATGAGTATTTAGCTACTACATCAACTATCTCGGTGTCTGGGTCAATCTCATATGGTGGATGGGTCAAGCAAAGTTCATCACGGACTGGCTTTAGTGGTATGTGGGGGATGTATAATGGCTTTAGCACCACAAGTAGTAGTTTTGGGTCTACGTGGTGGACAACTGACAAGCCATCTTTTTACTTTGTTAATGGCACATCGGGCGTTCAATTTGACTCGCTCACTGCTTTAAATTTGGATCAGTGGTACTATCTCATGTGTGTCTATAATGGTAGCACAGTGAAGATATACCACGATGGAGTTGAAGATAACTCCGTCGCATATTCTGCCGGTTTTAATGCCCCAACACAGGTATTTAAAGTCGGAAAAGATATTGATGGGCAATTTTTAGGCTCAATGATGTATCCACAATTATATGACAAGGCTTTATCAGCCGCTGAAGTGCTCGAAGCTTATAATAGTGGTAACCCTAAATGCTACGCTTCATTAAGCTCTGGATTAAAGACTGATTTGAAATTATATCCAAGAGCGGGTAATTTTGATGGAAATACAGGAGATGAACTCGTGGATCAGAGCGGCTCCGGCAACACACTCACCAACTATAACGCCACGCCATTTACTGGCTCAGGCTTAAGTGTTGAGTGCTAATAAAAGGAAATACTATGAATAACATAAAATACTACATATGCACTTATGATGATTACGAAGATACGGGTCAATTCACGCGCAACCCTGCAAAGATGAATAGAAAAGGTCAGATGATCAAAGGTAAATGGAAGACTAAAAAGCTTTCAAAAGCTCATACAGTTGGCCATGAGAGAAAGAGCCTTGACGGTACTAAATTTATTACTTGGTGTGATACGGATATAAAAGGCCAAGGCATGTTTAAATGGATGACGGGCAATGAGCCTGAGTTCACCCACGCTGAGATTCTAGAAGAACTTAAAGGCCCCGAATGGTTTGACCCCGAAGCGGTACTTCACACATGAACCCCGAACGCTATTTAAAGCTACTACCAGAGTATGACCTATATTGTAAATTAATAGGCCAATACGATAACCGAAAGGATTATGCAGGGCCGGAAAATTCTGAGCTTTCCGCCTTGATACCTCACTCGCTTTATGGGATGGACTGCAATATAGCTTTCTATGCCCATGATGCTTTATATGAGCAAGGCGGCCAGAAGAAAGACCGCTTCAAAGCTGATGCAATAATGCTTGTGACTATGCTTTGGGTTATCGAAAACCATCCAGACAGCAAATGGATTTACGGCTTTAACTGGGCAAAAAGACACTTAGCCAGGCTTCGAGCGATAAAGTATTTTGAAGCTGTAAGATCACTCGGGTACAAACATTTTAAGTTTGTTACATAATTGTAATTTGTACTTACAAAAAGGAACCACTATTGTAATAGTGTGATTACTTTAAAAAAGGCTATATTAAAAAGATGATACAAGACATATATTTAATTATGAGCGCAATAGTTGGCTTGACTGTATTTGTAGTAAGACTACAAGCGACCGCCAAGGATAACGCCAAAAACCATACAGAGTTGAAGCACGAGATGAATAACCGGACTGACAGCTTAAAGGTCGAGCTTAATACGAAAGTGGATAAGCTTGAAAGGTGTGTACTTGAAAAGATCGAGGCACTAGAGAAACAAAACACTAAAACACAAATGGAGATAGTCGGCATTAAAGGCGATACAAAGCATATTCGCGAAAGCCTGCATAATATAATTAATCAGATCAATCAACATGTGTTGACTAAAGATGCGTAAACTTTTGTTTATATCAATTACACTTTTGTTTACATCTTGCCACACTACAATAAAAAGCCCCGTAACTCAGATTGAGTACACGGGGGTTATTGATAGAAGCGGGTTAACTATTACTGCGTCCCCGCCCCTCTGGGCTTCCGCTTGTGATCTTTACGATTGGCTTAAGGATTCAATAGCCAGTCAAACAGAACCACAAGAAGAATTATTGCCAGAGTGATCATCAGAAAGGCACATCAACGTTGTCAATCGTTTCTTGGAAGTTTGGCGCGGGTGCAATCTGCGGTGGTGCCGGTTGCTGATATGCTGCCGGAGCGGGGCCAGGCATTTGACCTTGTCCTTGACTGGTATTGATCTTGCCAAGCTGAAGAGTATTAAAGTACTTGTCTACGCCTTGGGGATTAGTCCACTTTCTACCTTTAAGATAAAACAAAACAGTAACTTCCTGCCCAATTTGGAAGCTATCCAAAGCCTCACATCTATCCTGTATAGCCTCAAACTTAATAAGCTCTGGTTGGTATTCTGGTTTATTACTTGGCACCTCCAAGACAAATTCACGCTTTGTAAAAGTCTCAGTAATCTGCACTGTGTCTTCAATTACTATGATCGTTCCGGTTATTTCGTTACTCATTTTTACATATCTCCTGCTATTATTTTGTTGACTATTGCTCTTTGCATTTTATTTATATAATCCTTTAGCTCTTTAATTTCCTTTTTGTGTTTATTATTCTCATCGGTTATAGTATCTAGACTGTATTTCAACTGGTCATCCTTATCGCAGTTCTCATTTAAAAGCTTTGCCACTAGCTCTTTCTTGGCAGAGATACCCATATATCGTGGAGTGTCATCTGTATCTTTCCAAATCCAATCAGTCATCACTTAACACTTGGAAGTGCTTTAATTTCATTCAGTATAGCGCCAAACTTATCGGGCGTTATTGCTTTACTCGATGCAAAGCCGTATTTGCTTATGATCGCTTTAATCTGCGGTACATCGGCACCACTTCCGGCCGTCTGAATCGCCTTGAATTGCTCTGGGTTGATTGTTTGCAGCATTTGAGGTTTAGGTAGTGGCGCTTGTTGTTGGCGGAACTCTTCAGTAACTTGATTGACATATTTATTGTCATCATATTTACCCAGGAAAATATCAGAGTTAAAGCCTAACATACTCAAGCCTTTTGTAAGGGCATCTGTTGCTGCCTTTTTTGCATACTCATCATCTACTTTAAGATATCCTTTGCCGCCTTGAGTAATAAAAGCCACTTTTATATTTGATTGGATTGGAAAAGATGATTTCTTTTCTTGATGAATAAACCAGAATGTCGCGGTGTACGTACAGAGTTTTGTGCTGTCAGGAAAATCCATAAAAGTATAAACGGGATCTTCAACACCCCATCCATAACCAAATGGCCCAAACATCGCTGTCGCGGTCATTCTTTGGTATTGTGGACAAATTGCCGTGATGTTCATTTGTCCAATACGTGCTTTCTTTGTGTGTCTTGGGTCTGTCTTTTCTACTTTCTGCCATAGTTCTAGGTTTTTCATTTGCTTATCTCCTTGTTACGGTTTTTTACTTGTATTGATTGACTCACCAACCATGCTCTTCTTGCCACTTCAAAATGCGATAAATCCTCATAGACTAACTTGCGGCCTGTTTCATTCCACCATTGCGCAAAACTCATTTTACTTCTCCTTTTTAAATAGTACGGCTATTGGTTTGCTGATTTCGCTTTCCGACCACATCAAGATTGGGGTACCTGCAAGAAAGAGTTTATATGGTGCGTGCCTCCCTTCATGAACATAGCCCGCGAAGTCTGCTAATGATGTGGCCTCATTCAGTGAAAAATCTCTGCACCATAGCCGACCTGACTCCAGCAATATATCAGCTACCACAAACCCCTCACCATACTTTTCGACAGCTTGTTCATATAGTGTAAGTTCTTTGGGTTCTTCTTCCATAATCTCGTAGTCATAGCTACTCCAATCCCATGCCGGTGTAGTAACTTCTTTCCATTCATTAAAGCCGTGTAGCTTATACTTAATTTTCTTTCCATCGGCAAAGGCTTGAGTCACTACAAGAATGTTAATCGCCTTGTCATGTAATACTCTTTCTGCTTCAGTCATTTTACTTCTCCAAATAAACTTACTTTGTTACATTTTTCACAGATTCTATAAAGCCTAGTGGAGCGGTTGTCTCCAATTTGCTTTAATGCATATTTCTTATGGCGGCACAGAATTTGCTTTAACTTTTTCATTAGGCAAGCATCCATTGAGGTAGTTCCATCTCTTGTCCATTATCATCCAGGATTGTTATATAGCGCTCATCACGGCTAATAACTTTGTATTGCCTGTTTATGGTTACATTGCTATATTTAAAGCCCATAGTAGTTATTAATGTCATCACTTATACTCCTTTTGTATCTTTTTTACTTCATTTTTATAATCTAATGGATTATCGCCAGATAGTTCAAAAAATATATCAATACTCTCTTGGGCTTCTTTAATGTATACACTTCTTTCATCCGCTACTCCATCTCTAACATCAACTATATAATCAATTACAATGTCAGTAGTTAAACGGACTCTACAGTCTATGTAGTGGATAGTTGACTCATCATTAAGTGTGTATAATCTACAAACTTTAGTTGCAGATTCATCATTATCTATCATTGCTTGTGTGCTAAATATACTCTCATCTGCTATCCACGCCATTACTTTAATTATATGCTGATTCATTGCTTATACTCCTTTTGAAGCTCTTTTAAGATATCATCAATTATCAATTCTATAATTTCAGTTGCCCAATCCTCAGTCCTAAACGGTGTTAAACCTAAATCATTTAACTTATTGGCTACTTTTCTATTTAACTCTATTTTGCTCATTGCTTGCTCCATGCCCCGAAGGGCTTTTAATTTACATCATTGAAAAGTCAATACATTATTTGTTTTTTTTATCGTTGCTTACTCCGTTTTTTTTGTTCCGTTGATATAAATTACAATGGTTTTGTGTATAGTTCAAGGGTTAGTTTAATAAAAATTATACTTTTTATTACATTTAGTATTGATATGAGTTAAATTAGTGTTAAACTAATATAGTAACCAAACAATAAATAAGGAATCAATAACATGAATACAGCAATGATCAAAGTATCTAAAGAGACTCACGCAAAATTTAAGAAGGCCGCTAATGACAAAGGTATGAAGTTCGATGCTTTTATGCTCCTGGTCTTAAGGGATCACGCAAAAATGGAGGTCACCAGAGGATGAGTGAGTGTATTGATAGTTTATTAGAGATTCCACAAGAAATCCTTATTACCTTAGTCCATGACTTGGCGGTGAATGGTTTTGATATATCTAATTGTCATGGTGTTATTACCATATATAAATTTGAGGAAGTAGTAAAAGAGTTCGTTGATTGGTCGACCGCAATTGGATTTATTGATGGCTATATGACTGCCAAGGCGGAGTAATATGTCTGGATGGATTAGTCTACATAGAAAGCTTGCTGATAATCCACTGTGGCTTTCGGAGCCATTTACAAGAGCTCAGGCATGGGTAGATATGATATTACTGACAAACCATAAGACTGGCTTCATATATCAGAGAGGAGTTAAAGTAGATATCAAAAGAGGTGAATTGGGGTGGTCGCAAGTTGCCCTTGGCAAGAGATGGCAATGGTCAAGAGGTAAAGTAAAGCGGTTCTTAAATGACATGGAAAAGGAACAGCAGATAATACAGCATAATAATAATGTAAGTTGCTTAATTGCAATGATTAACTACAATGAATATCAAGGAGGTAGTACAGCAAATAGTACAGCAGACGGTCAGCAAATAGTACAGCAGACGGTCAGCAAACAGTACACTAACAATAATGATAACAAAGAAAACAAGGATAATAAAAAGACTCTCCCTTCACCTCAAGAGGCGAAGTATTTGTCATTTAATAAAAGATATTTAGAGAAGCTCCATGAGTCGGCTAGTAATGGCCATATACCAAAGCAGCCTGCCAGTCGTAAGAGTGACAATAAAGCGTGGGTGGATGCAATAAGGCGGCTTGAAACAATAGATGGATATTCATGGCAAGAGATAATAGAGACTGTGACATATTACTTCTCTACTGAAATTAAAGAGGTGGAATATAAGATTGAGGCATTTAGTATGGATGCGTTTAGGAAAAAGTATACAAACATTAGAAACAAAATGATGAAGGCTGATCGTTCGCCCAAAGAGCTATCAATGGCCGATAGAATTAAACAAAAGCAAGGAGAGTTATAATGGAGCTAGCTTACACGGAGGGCGCGCTATTGTGCCGCCTAGCAAACGACTTCAACACTCTGGATGAAGTCAAGGTATTATCAGAGGAGGCACCATTTAGCAATTATAATTATAATATTGCTCTTAAGTGCATCCGGCAATCATTGGCAGAAAATGAAGGGGAGTCGAAGCGGGTAATTAAAAGGCGCTGGTTTGATCTGTATTATATCCAAACCTCAGTTAAGGGCGTGGAGTTACAGAAAGAGCTTAAGCAATATGCCAGCTACAGCGACACCAAAACAGAAGCCATTGAAAAGAACTTCATGGAATATTATTGTTTGCGTAAGTTATCGGCCCTTGGTGGATTGCTAACGAATTGCATGAATGATGAACTCATTTCAAGTGACCACATAAGCCATATAAACACGGTTGTAACACAATTAGACGATGCGACTATACAAGAGGGCGAAATAACAAACAAAGACTGCCACAGGGCTTTAATTGAGAAGATGCAGCGAAAGCTTGAAGGCAATGAGGATGCTATAAGCTCCGGACTTTATGAACTGGATAAAATCATAGGCGGATTTATCAAGAAGCGCATTTACTTAATAGGCGCTAGAACCTCAATGGGTAAGACTGCACTTGCGCTTACTTTCATGGATCACTTTGTTTTTAGCCTTGGGATGAAATGCGCATTTATCAGCGTTGAAATGACTGAAGCTGATTTATATGAGCGAATGGTTCAAATAAGATCCGGTTATAACTTTGATGAATCCTTTAGTAAGTCTTCAATGAACACTTTCCTGGAGACTTCCGACCAGATGCAGAAAAACGAAAACTTAATCATTAAGAAAACAACCGATAGAAGAATCGGCAATGTTAAGAGTATGTGCCGGAGATTAAAGCGGGACAATCCAGATTTGGAAGTTATCTTTGTGGATTACATTCAGAAGGTTTTGAGTAATGACCCTAAAAAAGAAATGGTTGGAACTATTGAAGAGGTTTCTGGTGTACTTACTGATATAGCTGATGACTTGGATGTGGTTATGATGCCGCTCGCACAGCTCAAACGCCAGCAAGACCCAAAAGCTTTCCCTGCACTAGAGGGCTTGAAAGGCGCTGGTAGGCTCGAAGAAGATGCCTCAATGGTTATGTTATTGCACCGTGATAGCCGGAGCGCTGAGGAGGGCGTTATTATAGTTGACAAGAATAGAAGCGGGCCGACTGGCATAGCGCAAATCCAATACAATACATCAATAACTAAATTCAGCAGCCAAATAGATGCCGGTTATGAGTATAATTGAAGAGCGCGCGGAACTATATCAAGAGTTGATTGATATGGCTGAGGCTAATGATTATGATCTGGATGAGATTAATACAATCACGGAAGAGATAAGCGATTTAGATGATCAGATTCAAAAAGAAAACATTGCATTAGTCCCGAGCTTAATAAAACTAATATAAAAAACACGATTCAGCCTTGAACTATACGTTTTTTACGTATAATATAAGTAACCTAAAACGGAGATAAGCACAATGTATAAAAGGCGGACATTGAAAAACGGAAACATAAAGCTAGAGAATTCCAAGCGGACAAAATACGCTATATTTTCACGCAAGAAAAACATGGTTACTTTTAACGCTGGCGTGTGTGAGTATGTGGTTAAGCGATTTGAGGAGCAGGTGAGAAGATGAGCAGAGAAATAAAATTTAGATGGTTCGATAAAGAGGCGCATGAGTGTGGTGAGAGTGGAATGATTTATTGCGATAAATTGCCCAGTGAATACATGCTTATTGTCGATGAAAAAAGATGTCTTGTGCTACTTGTCGAAGGGCAGGATTGTGACGTACGTGGTCTGGATTGGGTGGAGGTTGAAGGTACTGAGATGCAATACACAGGCCTCAAGGATAAAAACGGGGTTGAGATCTATGAGGGGGATCTGATTGGGTACTTTGTGCATATTTATAAAGTAGGTTTTCACAAGGGTTCTTTTGGTCTCTTTAGTTTAAAACATAACGGCTTTACACCTTTTTTCGAAAGTGTTGAACTAAGCTGTGACGTCATCGGCAATATTCACGAAAATCCGGAGTTACTAAAATGAGAACAAAAGAATATCCAGAGTCAGAAAAAGACCAGCTTTTATGGATGTGTCAGTGTAAGTATTGTGCTGCTTATTTTATCGGGGTTAAGGATGATCAGTATTGTGGCTGCAAATTAAGGGCTAAATAATGGATCAGGGGGAGTTAGAAAAAGAGGTATTGGAAGAATATAGAAAGTTAATGAAGGTGCACGAAAAGCCGTCAAAATCATCACTGGATAAGGAGAGGACAAAAGCAAAGAAAGAAAGCGGTGTGGATAAAGAAGAACGGCAGCGAATTAAAGATATTATGGCGGTGCCGATAAAGGCGACATCGACAAAGCTTTATTACCTGGCGCAAGATCGACAAAAAATAAGAAAGTTATTAAACGGAGGCATATTATGATTAATGTGAATTTTAAGAAGTTAAATAAAGAAGCAGTAACGCCCACTTATTCAAAGAGTGGTGATGGCTGTCTGGATATGGTGGCGACATCTATAAAGCATGGCACAAAGTGGACTGAATACGGCACAGGCTTAGCTTTTGAAATCCCTGTTGGTTATGTTGGTTTAGTCTTTCCGCGAAGTAGTATATCAAATACAGATATGACTTTGGCCAATGGTGTTGGTGTTATTGATGCCGGATACCGTGGAGAGGTCACGGCACGATTTAAGCATAATCCTGAGTTTAGATCTGATATTTATTCAGTGGGTGATAGGATTTGCCAAATAATGATTATTCCACGGCCGGTGGTTAGTTTGGTTGAGTGTTGTGTGTTGTCGGATTCAGAGCGTGGCGCTGGCGGCTATGGGAGTACTGGGGCATGATGCTTAAAAAGATTAGGAGATGGCTAGTATTTAAGTTTGGTATTAAGTACGGTGATATTTGTTATTATAAAAATGGTGATCATGGCTTTGAATATTATTATAAATTATTTAAATGGATAGAATACGATGAGTAAAGCGACACATGGCGGCAAGGGCGATAAGCCAAGGCCAGTAAATAAAGAGCAGTATGATGAGAACTTTGATAAGATATTTAAAGGGGGAAAGGATGGCAAGAAGAGCAAATAGGCGCGATGCTAACCACCGCGATATAATAGAAGAGTTTAATCGCCTTGGGTGGTCTGTCCTTGATATAGCGGATTTAAAAAACTGCTGCGATATATTTGTTGCTAAGTGCGGCCATACTATAGCCATTGAAATAAAGGATGGTGAGAAGCCACCAAGCGCGCGAAAGCTAACGAGTGGGGAAGAATCATTTAGGGAACGATGGACAGGTAATTACAAGATTGTAATAAATGAGCTAGATGTTCAGAATATAGATAACCTATTTAATTAAAATCACAGCCCGTTATTAATTTAGCGGGTTTTTTTGTGTTTATACCCTTGAACTATACGTTTTTTACGTGTATTATAAGGGATAAGCAATTAACAAACAACGGAGAAAGAAAGATGGAAGATGTAGTTTTAGTAGATAGCTTTGAAGGCCAATTGATTATTAAGGACATGTCGTCCTCTTGTCGTGAAATTATATATCTTGAAATTCATGAAGAGGCGCACGATAGATCTTTAGAATTTAATCTAAGTATCGATAACGCACAAAAACTAATTGACACTTTGCAAGACTTAATCCAAAACGCGGAGCACATGAATGATTAGTTCAGACTTATTTAAGGTGAGTGAAAGCATAATATCAAGAGAATTGACTTTAGCACTTTTCGGACTGGTCACAATTAAGGAAAAAGTCGAGAAGATTCACGAGTTGTCTAGTTTAATAAATGGTGTGATTCTAGACGATGATCTTTCATTGGCTAGTAAACAGAACACGATTGTAATTATCAATAGTCAAATAATGGCATTAACACAAGGTTTAAAATGAGCAACACAGGCAACAGGAACATAGGCGACAGGAACATAGGCAACAGGAACATAGGCGATAGGAACGCAGGCGACTGGAACACAGGCGACTGGAACACAGGCAACAGCAACACAGGCGACTGGAACACAGGCAACAGCAACACAGGCGACTGGAACGCAGGCTACAGGAACACAGGCGACAGGAACACAGGTAACAGGAACACAGGCGACTGGAACATAGGCAACAGGAACACAGGCGACTGGAATAATGTTGATAAAGAGACAGGGTTTTTTAATACTGTCGATGCTGAGACAGTCAGGGTTTTTAATAATGATTGCAATAAATCGCTATGGGAAAATTCAGAGAAACCATCTTTTTTATATTTTGATCTGACCCAATGGATACGATCAGATGATATGACCAACGAGGAAAAATCAGAAAACCCTGAGCACGAAACCATTATGGGCTATCTAAAAAAGTATGATTATAAAGAGCAGTTTAAAAAGTCATATAATGAAGCCAGTCAAGAAGATAAAGAGTTATTGTTAAAACTGCCTAATTTTGATGCGGATGTATTTTTGGAAATTTCAGGAATTGACGTTCGTAAAAATAACAATACGGATAAAATAGACGCTATTAATATGAAAATAAAAGAACTTCAAGAAGAAGTAGATAAACTCAAGGTTTAAAATGACACGAGAAGAATTCAAAGATTTAATATATCCTTTTTCGCTGCGGCAAATTGCAGAAATGACAGGATATTCAAAAAGGACGCTAGAGGAGTATTCTAGCGGGAGGAGTCCAATATCAGTTAGGTTTACATCATCGATAACAAGGAGGCAAATTATCATAGCTTACAAGTATGGGCGTTATAATCCATCATTAAGCAATAATACTGTATATGGTAGAGTAAAAGCAGGCATTAAAGCCGGAGATAAGCGAGCGTTAAAATTTAAGGATGAGATAAAATGAGCAATCCAAAATGTAAATTCTGCGGGAAGTACGCAAATTACAGCCTTTACCTGGCGGGAAGAATTACGGAATTATGCGCGGAGCATTATAAAAAGGCAGGGCAGAAAACAGAGCAGGTTGATACTTTTGGCATGCAGGTTAATGAAATACCGGAGGCAAGGTAATGAGCGAATTTGATCAATTATTTAATTCATTAGAAGCCAATGATCCTCAAATGTGCTTAATCAAAAAACTCAAGGCTGAGAACGCTGAGCTGATAACAGAGTGTCGAAATCATGCGCGAAATACAAACAAATTGATGGATGAGAATAAGAAGCTAAAAGCAGAGAATGAGAGGCTGAAAGTCGTGAATAACAAACTGAAAGAAGTGCTAACAGATATCATCGAAGAGAAAGAGTCAGTAGGTGATGATAATTGCGACCACTTGTTTGATTTGATCGATGATGCTTGGCGACAAGTTGACGGTTTAGGGGATAAAAAATGAAAAAGTTTCGTATCAGATGTAGTGCAATTGGCCAGATAATGGGAAAGCTTAAAGGCGGATTGACGGAAAAGCAAACGGAAGAGATGGAGAAATTAAAAGCCAAGCTAGATGGTAAGGGCAGTCTAACAACTATTCAGGCGGCTAAACTGGTAGAGTTTGACGCAAAGAAAATCCAACCAAAAGAGCTGCCGGAAACTGCCAAGACTTATTGCAAGGAATGGTTTAAGCAAGAGTTGTATGGTAAGCGGAAGGAGTTAAAGAGTAAATATCTTGATAAAGGTATACTTGGCGAAGATGACGCAATCGATTTAGTGATTGAAGTTGAAAATCTGGATTTTAACGAAAAGAATGAGGAGTATTTTGAGAGCGATTTTTTGACAGGTACGCCTGACTTACTTTATCCGGATTTGGTAACTGATACAAAATCCTCTTGGGACTGCTATACTTTCCCGCTATTCAAAACAGAGATAGATAAGGGGTATTGGTGGCAGTTACAGGGGTATATGGATCTTACAGGCCGCGAGAATGCAATGCTGAGTTATTGTTTAGTAGATATGCCGCGCCATATGATTGAGCAAGAAGCTTATTTGCTTGGCAAGAAGTCCGAGACGGGATTAATGACTGAGGATATTTATAATAAGGTTTTGGAAAAGCGCACATATAGCCACATTGATAAAAAGTACCGCGTGAAGTCGTTTAAGTTTGAATATGATAATCAAGCTATGCAGGTTGTTAGGGATCGCGTTAAGATGTGCCAAGTGTATATTAATAAATTGGAGCTAGAGACGTTATAAAAAGAAAAGCCCGCAACACTAGGGAATGTTGCGGGCCTTAACGGAGTGCTGCAAGGGAGGGCAGCTATAAGCAAGATTATTATACGTGTTAATACGATAGATTACAAGGCTGAATAATGATGGGCGATAAATTTACTGAGGAATGTATAGTCAATGATAAGATTTTAAAACAGGGTGATAGGTATAAAATATTGATGGAACATGAACATTTTTTAATAATTGAGTTGGAGAACGGCCAGGAATATCCAGCCTTTAGAAATGAATTTAAGGAGTTTGCGATAAAATGAATGAGCATTATAAGAAGAATACGCACATTGTAGGGGCATCGAGTAAAGACAAAATCATAACAGTTGATCCTTATTACGTGTCAAAGTATTGTGACGTTATGAGCTTGGGCGCTCCGGCTTTCCATATGCTTAAAAAGTTGATGAGAGGAAGAGCGAAAGGCCATACTGAAAAGCAAGTCTTGTGTGAGTTACAGCTTTGTTTAGATCGTTGGAAAGAACTGGCTGAGGTTGATTGTATTTGCGAAGATGATTTAACTTGCGCTCAATGCGTTGAAATTGATGGAATGTAAAGAGTGTTTTCACTGCGGTAAAGTAAAGCCGCTTAGTGAGTACCGGAAGACCGAAAAGAAGTACAGTAGGCCGGAGCAATTAGGATGTTGTATTGGTTGCAAGGACTGCACCAGGCCGGACGTAGCAAAGATCAGGATTATGGGTAAGTATTTGCACAGGAATCAAGATTGGTGGAAAACAGAAGAAGAAGGAGTAGTTTAAAGGATGAGCAATTTTAATAATTTAGTGATTCCAACATGTACAGAGTATGCCCAATATTTACTTATAGAATATATGCATGGTGGTGTTTCTGATGATTCTTATCAATTATTTATGGAAGCAAGAAAAAGACAGATAAGAATTCATAACGATAGGCAAGGTTTATTATGAGTGAAGAAAGAAAAAGCAACGCAGGAAGGCCACCAGCTTTTGTTAATGATGAAGAGCTTCAAGAGTTGGTTGATTTATATTTCCAAGAGCTTGAGTATCAGGATGATAAAGGCAATACGTTTACTAAGCCCGCAACCATTACAGGTATAGCTTTAAGGTTGGGATTTTGTAGTAGGCAATCATTTTATGATTATGAAAAAAAGTCGGAATTTACTTACACAGTAAAAAAAGCAAGGCTTAGAGTTGAAGAGAGTTATGAAAATCATTTGTTCGGGAAGTCATCAACAGGTGCGATATTTGCGCTTAAAAATATGGGTTGGACTGATAAGATGGAAGTTGAAAGTACAGTGGAAGTTACCGGACGGCCGCTGATAAGTTTTGGCGATACGAGTAAAAAAGGAGAGTAAGCGATGAGTGATTGGATGTATATACTTTTGGTGGTGGTGGTGGTGGGTTTATGGATAGGGTTCACTATAGCAGAGTGGTTGATTAAGTTCATGGAGAGGGGGAGTCATTCGGTAGCATATACGCCATTGCCAATGCCGGAAGTAAAGCCACCTAGGGAGTATTATGAGCATACATATACACTTCCGGTTAGTTGTTGGAACTCTGAAACTAATAAAATAGAGATGCCTGCCAACAATCATAAGTCCAATAAAGATGACTTCATGGTTGTTATGGGTGCGGAGAAAGGAAGGGGTGTTAATGAAGATAAGTATGAATATATGATGAGAGTCCGCGATGATATACGCGAGGGTCAAATTAGTTATTCAGATGGAGTCCCAAGGAAGAAGTTATCAAGGATTCAAGAGTTGTGCGCTCAAATAAAAAAGAATAAGATAGAGACAAGAGCTGATAATTTATAAACCCAAGCCGCTATCTTAGATAAGAAAGCCTTACTTTAATTAGTAGGGCTTTTTTGTGCATGGGGTATTGTATTAATTGCCAATTGTATTATTATTAGTCAAGACATTAAGCAAAGCCCTTTAACTTGAGATTCTTAGAGTCAGAGTGGGCTTGTACTGTTCAAAGCTTGGCGCTTGCAGTGTTTAATGTTTGTTTATATAAATGTATTTGATTACAAGCCGGACATCCTTGGGAAAAAGGTTTTATATACTCCCTGTTCAAAGCCAACGCGCTTGCAGTAAGCCTTATCATTAATTTGATAGGGCTTTTTTGTGCCTTGAATCACGCTCATAACAATGTATATTATAATCTAAGCAGCGAATTAATCTAAAGAAATTAACGAAAAGGCCAATGATCGCTGAAGCCACGCCAATGGCTTTGGGTCACCAGTTAACGAAGTTAGATCAACCTAGCAATTGATCCAAGCAGTACCAAAGACCACTAAGACTTATAACCACTGGAATGGCTATAGATCCTTTAAGCCTCACTACGGGAATAGTGGGGCTTTTTTGTGCTTACAATCTACCACGCTTTTTATATACGCCTTTAACATAATACAATCGTATGTTATTAGTACCGGTTAAAACTATTAGCCTAGTAATCATAGCTGGTGCTTCCCCGTTCTGTAGGAGCGGGGAGGCTTAACTCTAAAGGTGATTATATGTATGAGATATGGTTTTATATGGTGTTGCATTTAATCGCGTTATTTGGCGCGGTATTCGTTTCAATCTGCTTCCTGGTCGATGAGGTGACGGCATGAAATTCACGCTCATTGAGATGCTGGCAGTGATCACTATCACGTCATTCTTGTTGGTCATGGTGCTATCTATTAAGGTTGGCAGCGGAGTCAATAGCAAGCAAGCCCATGTGGGGGAACTCATAGAAGCCGCTAAGATGGCCAATATACTCACAGCTGAAGATTCTATCGTGACTAATAACGGAATGGATGTAACGGCCACTTATTACGAGCATACCGGCAATGGCACGACCGCGCAAGTCACCAGGTCAATTCAATTGAATGGTGTATTGCTTCAGATGTTCAGGGGGCCGAATCCAGTAAGCTCATTTACTTTTAGGCAGTTCGAAGTCTTTCCGGCAGGGCCAGAGGTACGGCTTGAGATGTCAACGCCTAAAGATAAAGGCGGGGTTATACGGGTGAATAGCTTTACAGGTAGGCTGAGTTATTATGAGGCGGCACAATGAATAAGTCAGAGTATGAGCGGTTGAAGCAGGCTATTGAGCGGGACTTGATAATAGCTAGAAAGGCGATAATTAGGGCGACAAAAAAGCTATTTGATAAGACTTATAAGTAATCTTTATACATTATATAAGTAATCCTTATATATTATCATCTACTATCATGTGTTATCACTTTAATTATCACCTACTATCATATACTATCAATGTTCAGAAGCTTTGAAAGATGCTACTTGACAAGGTTTTTATGAGAAACTATACTACGGCTTCTTTCTCTTTTCTTTTACCTGGTTTTCTTTTCTCTTTCTTGTTTTGCTACTTTGTTTAGCAGGTTAAGAACATCAGATGAAGAACATAAGAAGCATAAGCAACAACAACGGGATAAGCAAAAATGCAAATTAGAATTGATTTAAAGAAGATGCGCCACTTAAGAGATGAGTCCTGCTATAATCATAATTACTATGCATATGGCAATCAAGGCCAGAAGTTGCTTCAGGTTGGCAATGAGGATGGC
>Ga0255047_10000355_pt1 | contig 37056 bp, 45 predicted proteins | sample JV7_2_1_MG_FD_183640 | JGI IMG/M metagenome (GOLD analysis project Ga0255047, IMG submission 183640) | Seawater microbial communities from Jervis Inlet, British Columbia, Canada - JV7_2_1 | ecosystem: Environmental > Aquatic > Marine > Inlet | place: Canada: British Columbia | collected 2016-10-06
AACAATATGGGTGTTTTCTTGGTGTACCAGTAATCACTTTATTCATTCTTACAATCCTTGCAGTTTTCATCCACGCATACAGGGTTATGCTTTCCATCCCTGGTCGGTGTGGATGTGTGTCTTCTTCTTTGAGTTCTGGTCATATTAATATCACTAATATAGTTGCTGCAAGTGCACCTATAAACGTAACTATCATATCATTTGCTTCTGGTGTTCCCCTGCCTGAATAATCATACATCTCTTTACCTACCCCGAAAATAAAACCTAATGTCACTAATGGAAGAAAAACTAGGCCTAATAAACTTAGAGTAAATCCTGCTATAAAATGCTGTACTTTATCTTTAGGTATTCTCATCGATGACTCCTCTGATATTCCCTTGACTCATCCCTGTGTTGAAGGATAATACATCCATCACAATATCTTCTGGTCATCTTTCCTCGTAAATCAGCAAAGGCCTCTCCGTAATAGAATTTTGTGCTGCATCTCTTGCAGCTCTTACATATTTTCATTTCTTTATCCCATGGTATATAGTGGAGCAATGACATCTACATGTTTCTGTCCTTAAGAGGCCCATATCCTTTAGGTTTCGTATGTGTTCTCGGAGGTATCTTGGTGAATACTTGTTAAAGTGCATGTATGTTTCACCGAATGTTGCTCCATCTTCCTGGTTTAATATCCATCTATACACCTGTTCTTTCAGAGGAACTTGTTCTTTTTCTACGTGTTCCTGTACGAATTGTTTGTTTCTTCTGTTCATATATGGCCACCTATCTTCTCTTGTTCTGCATTGAAGGACAGAGTTGCAGTTCCGATTGGCGTTCCACTCACCTCGTTCTTTTGGTCTCCATATCCGCTTGTACCCTCTACCAGAAATTCACAAAATGTTCCGGTATTGATGCTGTGTGTAGGTCTTCTCCATACCTTTCCGCTTCTAAAGTCCATCTGATATGACTCTCCTGGAATGTACCTCTTCTGGTGCAGGTGTCCACACATGAATACATCCATGTAATTATCTACCTTCATTTGCTGGAACATTCTTTCTGGTCTGCCGCCACCGCTTCCATGCATGGCCATAATCTCCCACTGTGCTAGAATCTTTCTCTTATATGTTACTTCAAGAGCTATGTAGCACTTTGCACCCAAGAAGGATATTCCGTTTGGTTCACAGAAGTGGTTCTCTATGTATGAACGTGTTATCTCTCTTATCTTGTATTCGTGATTACCATGAAGTAATCCCCATATTTTCTCATTTTTCTTTGATGCTAAATGAGCATCTACTAATGTCTGAGTAAGTTTCTGCCATTCCTTTCTTTGATTATCTATATCATGTTCCAGACTCATGTCCGGATTAAATCTCTTATCATACACACTTATGGCATCAAGTTGGTCTCCCATGAAAATGGTGTATCTGTTTTTATCTTTACTAATTGCCTTTATTCTTTTTTTGTATAGGTCTGAATCGAATCCTGAGTGTCCTACATGAATGTCACCCAATGGTTCTAGGTGAAAAATATCATCCTTTTTTTCTAATTCTATTTTTATTTTCTTACTGAACATGTTATTATTATATCATTTTAGATATAAAAATCTATTTATTATGAATTTCTTTTGTATGGCCAGTTGTCGTTTGGTGACTCTACATAGTAGATTACCTTAACGTTGTCTGGGTTACTTGATGGTGTTGACCTAAGTACCTTGAATATTTTTCCTTGTACTCTTATCTCCTGGCCAACTGTTGGTCTTTGCCATGGGTCTCTAAATACATAACCTATTGGAGTGTCTGGTATATCTCCACCGTCACCTGCTAACCATATTTCGTAATTCAACGAGAAGTTTCGCCTCCCCTTACCTTAAAGGAGGGCCTTCTAAATTTAGCATTAAACCATCTTGACCAATTCTCTTTGGCTTCTGCAATGGTCATTTCATCCCCTGATTCGAATTTATAAAAATACCCTACTGTGTATTGTGTAGCAAATGATTTAATATCATCTAACTCTACCTGTGTTAAGACATCCACTGTTACAGCTAATGGATTTGGTAGATTTTTCACGTTAATACAGTCTGCCATGATTGCATTATCTGCCATTTCACCATAATGGCCTATCTTGACATCATTGGTTGTGCCTGACTCACCTAGGACTGACTTTACTTTAGTGAACTCAAAGAGAACCATGTTATTTATATGGAATTAAACTATTTATGTTTTAGTTCTATAAACTGCCCAGAACAATCGTAGTAAGTTGCTCTTCTTTCTCCTGTTTAATCCTCTTGGGCCATCAAGGCTTTGATGACATGCATTGCACAGGAACATGAACTTTGAATGTACATGCCCTTTTTTATGGAATTTCTTGATAATAGGGCTCAAATATTGGTAATACTTTAACCGGCTTGTAAAGTCTTTGTGTGTCTTTTCTCCTGTCCTGTACTCTAGGTGATGTATGGTAAATCCACTCTTGGGTTTTTTCATCTTCTTTAGACATATCTCACACTCACCTCCGAATAACTTACTTAACTTGAAGATTATCTCGTATATAGGTTTTAGAGTTGTTTTTCGCATCTCTCTTTATCATCCTTGTATAATTTTATTCCATCCTTCCAGTCTTTTTCATTTATCTTCCCTGCCTTGTAGGCCCTATTTAGTTTCTTTATTGCCTTGTCTGAATTTATTATTGTCATGTGCAGGTCTGCTATTTTAATTATACCTGGCTCGCACACATCACATATTATATCATCAAAGGTGTACATGGCATTGCATTTTGTGCAGCACCTGGGTATTTCATATTGTTTTCCACAAAACCTATCTGTACATATTCTATTCACTGTACCGTTTGTCATATGTAAATTCAGTGAATTTCCGCACTTGCATTTCTGTGGCCATATTGGATAAAGTGTGTAGTCTCTAAATTGATTTATAAACTCTAGTTCTACCACATAAAAAAGAGGGGGTTTAACCCATTTAAACCTATCTGTTCTGGGATTTACAGGTTGTACAGTATTTATCCTCTACTGACAATAAGACTTCTGCACCACAATCTTCACACTTTCGTGTAACCATCTTGTCGTGTGGCATTGTTTCCATCCATCCTATTTTTGCATATCTTCGAATCAGTCCCTTTCCTGAATTGCATGGACAGTATTTCTTGTTTGTTGGTTCGTTCTCCAACTCTGGATTTGTCACTTTCCAGCAAAGTCCTTCAGAGTGATATTCCTCTCCATGCTCGCATCCTGAATGTGTCAAGACCTTACCTCCAAAGTATGCTGTCTTAACAGTTGTGCAGCCCATATGTGTTTGCACTTGTGGCCACCTAGGGTATGGTCTTCACACTCACATGTTTCCAGTGAGTAGTTTACATGGTATGGTTTGCTTCCATGTACTACTGCTTTGTATGTTTCCAATAAAACTACCTGTCTGTCTTCAATCAACTTGAATGCTTTTTCAAGTCTGGGAATTGCTGTGTTATACAAGACCTCTAATCTCCTCATATGCTGCTGGGGTTGTTATGACATCTGCTCCCAATGGATATTCTTCACACACCTTTGTTTCCCCTAGACAGAGGTATTGGTCTTCGCCAGTGAGTTTGCTCTTGAGTATTACATCGAATGCAACATCAAGAGATTTAAAAATCAAATCTCGTTGTTCTGGTGAGACATCATGTGCTTCAAGTTCTACCTTGTACACTTTAATGTTGTCGTTTTTTGACATACTAGTAATACTCATGTATGATATATAATTCCTTCCCTACAAAAAATGGGGGGAAAGGGGTTAGAGAGTGTTTGGTTCTCTGTACATCCCATCTTCACACAGCAATAGTCTCCCATTATCATATGCTGCCTCGAAGTATTTTTTGGCTTTGGTTATATCACCAAACTTCTTATGGTTTGCTAATGCTTGGATTAATCTATGTCCATCTATCTTTCCATCTACTCCCCTGTTCTCCACTATGAAATGTGCCAGGAGTTGTTCTTTTGATAGGTTCTTCTCGCTTACATCCTTTGCGAATTCAGAACTATTGTACCCTATTCTTAACGAATCCAGTGCATACTTGAACAAATCAGTTACTGCATTAACATCTTCTTCATCCACCTCTTCCTTTAGATGGAGTTTTGCATGTGCTGTTGCCAGTCTGATTAGACCCTCTAGTTGTCTTGTTTCTACTGGGATATAATCTTCGTTGTTTTCAAGTATCTCACTCTTTATCTGTTTGAAGAAATTACCTATTCTATTACCTGCGTCTTTTGTTAACTTTGGTTTAACCTCTCTGCACAGGTTTAGATATTTCACCAGTAGTGACTTGTCTAGTTTTGCCTTTTTCTCTTGGATGGCATTACTAATTATGTGGTCATACACAAAACCATCTGCTATTTTATCCTCTTTGATAAGACCAATAACTAGGTCAAATCTTGTTAGAAGGAATGACTCAAAGTTGATATTCTTTAGGATTTCTAGTTTGTTATCCCAGGTTGAATACTTTGGGTTGGCAGCAGCCAGTATACTTGGTTTGGCCGGTATTGTACTGTTAATACCTGCTTTAGTCAAGGATATACTTTGTTGTTCCATGACTTCCAAGAGTGCACCTCTGTCTTCTATTCTCATCTTGTCTAGTTCATCTAGTTGGATGAAACTATTCAGACCCAGTGGGCCTACCTGTGCTACACTTGTACCGTTTGGTAATTTCACCATACCATATGCCATACCTGCTCCGGATGCCATCTTACCGTTGACATAGGATGACTCTACTAATTCATTTGTTGCCTTTAGCAGTTCAGACTTTGCCTTGGATGGGTTTCCTATGAGAAGCATATGTATCTGGTCTCTTCTCAAGTTACCACCGTTCACTAGATGCAAGAGTATTGCTTTCTTTATTTCACTATACCCTAGGATGTCTGGTGCAAACGACTCTATCAATACATCCAGGAGATTTTCTTCCCTGAACGAGTCAATCACATCCAACTCTTCTGCATCCGGTACTTCTGTTTTTGTCTCCTCCAGTACTATCATCTCTCTGATGAACATTACAATACTGTTCTCTTTCTTGCCTTTCACAGCAACTGACTTTAGTTTTCCAGTGAAGCGTATCTTTCTGGTTGATATGTATGCATCAAGTGCGTCACATCCTATGAGTTTTGCCTCCTTTCTAAAGATGTTGTTGTCTTCCACTTCTTCTGGTAGTTCCTGTAGTACTACAATTCTGACATCGTTTGTTTTTTGATGTGTCATGGCCATGAAGTATGAACATTTAGGACATCTCATTGGAGATAGATTTTCATATCCGTTGCCCTTTTGTTGTATCGTTGTCTGTTCGTGGTCGTTAGAACAGACCAGGGTTGCCTCGGTTGTCACCGTTTTGTGCTCATCTATTGCTGCAATGAATGCATCAAATACTATTTCTTTGCCTTCGTCTTTTGCAGTTATCCCACGTAGTCTTCTGGTGTTTGTCTCAGGCTCTTCTTCAACGTTTGGATTTGTCTTCTTTACAGCACTCTCATAGACCGTTCTAAGTTCTCTGTCTGACAGTGGTGCGTCTATCTCACCATTCCATCTTTTCAGTTCTATCCATGTCGATTCTATGTCTAACTTTACGTTATCCAGGAGGTTACATGCATACTTGAATGCCGAACTGTTTCTGTTTCCAGTTGTTACCTTGCCTTTTGCAATTTCCTGAAATGGTTTAAGTCCTGACCCATCCGTATTGAATCCAAGTCCTTTTAGACCCTGGAGGAATCCTGAGAAATTACCTATCTTGCGTACTTCTGTTGTTGACGAAATAATTTCATATTCCTTACCTGTATCTGGATGTATGCTTCCCGGGCCAATAACGTATGTACCCTGGCTTTGAATATCTACGTGTTGGTTTTTTGAGGGATTATCTAATCTCATTGTTCCCATTGTACTATCGTATTCAAAGTATACGTGGTATCCACCGCTACCTGTTTTGACAACTAGGGTCTGTTGTTTGATATTCTCAAAGTTATCAAACAGGAGGTGTATGATTTCTGGAGAATCTACATCAATAACACAAATATTTGATGTCTCTCCACAAATTACTGCATAGTTTTTACTTGTTACTGGTTGTGTATATCTGGTTGTTTGATATTCTTTCCATGGTATTGACGGTTTTTTACTATCATTAATACATGGTATGATGTTGAACCTGTCGTTGTCTTTTAAATTAATCAAACAAACGCACTTCCATTATGGTGTTGATAGCACGCCTCTTACGAAGTGTTTTTTTCAACCTTTCAGAATCACTTGTATCAACCCAACTTTGCCAAACATCAAGTGGTGCTTCATCACCTGGTTTGTAGTCATCTAGGACAGCAGCAGTTAAGTCTACTCTTGCTAACCAGTCCTTGCAGACGAACTCTATGAACTTACTGAATGCCATCCCTCTTGGACATCTTGCTCTCAGTTTGTCGAATGTATCACATTCATCAGAATATGATATTGTTACTTTGTTTCCCATGTAGTATTATTGTGAAACCCAATAATAAAGGTAGCGTAAGTAAATAAGAAATAAGAAAAAAAATTCTTAATTCTTATTCTCATACTAACACATTGCAACGTGGAAAATAAAAAAATAAAAAACTACTATTTAAGTTTCTATGTCAGTTACCTTCCAACCTGCTATTTGTAAATATTCTTTTTGTTCCCAGTCTTTTATTTCAGCTCTATTAGTGTTATGAATTTCACCGTTAAGTCTAAAAACTTCCTTTTTTGTCAAGTCAACAATATCACCTATGGCTATCATATCCACTCCCTGTTCGTTTGTATATTTTATTGTATATTCCATGAGAAGTGTGCTGTTTGCTCTTATTGCTCTAAGTTGTTTGTATAATTCTATCTGCTCTGGTCTGAACTGATTGTTTCTATTCTGTCTCATTCTGTATTTGGCCCAAGAAGAAGACTTAGTCATGTTTTTTCTCTTTTAATTCTCTAGCTTTCCAATACAAATCATTGTCCTTTACATCCTGTATAACCTCACTAAAATCTAATCTATCATAATCATCATCTTTATGTAAAATTATTACCTTTATTGTTGATTCTGAATATTCTGAATATATATCAATAGATAATTCATATCCTTTTTTTTCTAAATATAATCTTAGAGGTTCTATTTTTTTTACATCTATATGATACGGATATGCCACAAATGATTTTCTTCCAACTCTAAAAGGGTGGTCAAAATCAAACTCAGGTAATTCTTTTGTTATTATTTCATTTCTTTTTACATATTGCATACAACCACTTTTTAAACCTCTAACCCAAAGGGGTATATTTCTTCCCATCATTCTAACAGCAAATCCTTTTGAATTAATGCTTGAGTATCTTCCCTACCAACTTCATCCATTTTTTTGGCCTTTAACCTAGCCTTTAGAGACTCATATCCACTTACACCCTCTTCGTTGAGATAGCATACATAGTCTCCCTGGGGTGCGTTTGGTGCTTTTATTAGCCTGACATTACGGTTGTTCTTCATACCCTTGGACATAGCTATGATATACTTTACGTAATGGCCCAGGATATGACCTCCAATAGGTTTTGTTTTTGCTCCAAATGGGTCTGGATTTGCAGTTACCTGGTTTGTGATAATAATCCCTATGTTGAGGAGTATTGATAGGTTTCGTAGATATTTCAAAATACCTTTAAGTTCTATCTGTCTATCTGCTAGTTCTCCCCTACCTTCAAAGGCCAATCTTATCAACCCCACTAGGCCATCTATTACTATGTATCGTACATCTCTTTCTATAAGTTCCTCAATCATGTTTTGAATACCTTTCTCCAAGTCTGATTCATCTGAGTACATATGATATCCAAGTTTTTCTTCATCATATGTTATATCTCTTGATTGACATATTTGGTCAAATCTGTCCAGGTCGAATGCACCCTCACAGTCTATGAATATAACACCATGTCCATTACCCAGTGCCTCTGCTGCTATGGTCATACTCATTTGTGTTTTACCACTTCCCTCATCTCCATATATCTCATATAATGATTGAGTCTCGAATCCCTTTTTGGTCATCATGTCTAACTCTTCTACCTTCAATGGTACTTTGATTTGTCTTGCACGTAATGCCCTAAGTGATGCAACATCTTTTACTTCAATATCATTTCCATCTTCTGCCAGCATTTTTTTCATTGTGGTTAGATGTTTTGCTGCCATATCAGTTGATAGTCCACTGATTCGTGAAAATTCTTTTGCTCCTCTAATAACAACATCAAGTGGTGAAAAAATACCTGCCTTGTTAAGTTTGGTTTCTGTAGTAGGGCCAACTTTTTCCAAGTCGGTCAGTTTAAAATCTTTCATGTAAGGTATAGGTTAAACCGATATAATAATATATCTAAAAAAAAGAGGAGGTTATAAACCTCTACTTGACCTAAAGTCAAAGTAGTCATGTAACAGTCCCATTGTTGTTATATGTTTGTCCTTGACTGTAGCACCTGGTTCGCAGAGTTTGCTTGACAGTATGAATATTTTTTGATATGCATTGTCTGCTATCGTTATAAATTCTCCTACATCGGTCTCAACTTTGCCATTTTGAAAAGTTGGCATGTTTAAGTTATTGATTTCCTTCTCTGGAGTTCCTTTCTTTAGAAGTGCTTCGTTGTATTGTTTCTCTGCAAATTCTTTATAGCATTCATGGAATTTATTTCTATCACTAACATTTACTGCTGCTGATAGGGTGTTAGATTCCTTTCCATATTTGCCATTTGGTTTTCTCCCATCTTTTGTTACTACGTCACCTAGTTCGTCTGCAATCTTTGCGTAATAAATTTTCTGATTGCATTTGTTACAAACATATTCTTTTTTTGTGTATACACTTTGTATTTCCATAGTAATACTATGATAATTGGAAATAAAAAGGTTACTCTTGCAGTTCGTCTGCCAATGAGCCTTGGGCAGTTCTCGTTACAAGAGATTTTCTTAGTTCTTCGTTTTCTTTACGAAGTTGGTTTACGGCATTCTCTAACTGTGAAACATACTCTTCTAATTTTCCTAAAACAGTCATGTATCTATTAGCAGTTACCTGGTTAAAAACCTAACTATAATAGTATAATTTTTTTGCTACTCCACCGACCTGTATTGTTATGTAACCTGCTGATGTAGCTGCTGGTAGTCCTACTGCTGAATAGTTTGTTGCATAGTTAACCAATCCGTTATGAGTGGTTAAATCTGCACTGGTTGCACCTAATGTCACATCATCATTTACTGTCAAGTCATTTGTAATAGTGACACCCGTATTTCTAATTGTCATTTCAGATGATGAGTTTACTAAAAAGTTATGGTAATCACCTGTTGGCACTTCATACTGTATTGACGATGACGTACTGTTTAGTCTTTGACCTGTAACCTCAAAGTTTAACTGGTCAACGTTTTGAATATCATTAGTTGCCAAATCTAAATCACCACCCAATGTAGTGCCAGTGCCTTCTATCAGTAACTCTGATACACCGTTGATGAAAAATTCATGCGTATCACCTATTGGTAGACGATATTCCAATCCAACTGAATTACCTTTTATGTATTGACTTGTAGTACTAAACTCTATTTGTCCTACGTTTTTAACATCATTTCCACCCATAGGTATGCCTGGTGTACTTACTGTTGCAATAAAGTTAATCAAGTCACCAGAAGAATCACCAAAGTTTATTGTGGTACTGTTAATACTGGTTGTTACACCGTTAAACGTGTTAATACCTGTCCATACGTTATCATCACCTAGACCTGCTCCACTACTTCCACCAGACCCACCACCTGAAATAACAGTCCATACACTATCAGTTGAATCATATTGAAGCATGACTATTTCATCTATTGCTACAACTCTTTCAGTAGCACCTGTTACACGAATGTTGTTTCTATACCACACTGTTTCCCAGTCTGCTCCACTCCCTGGGTCTGTTGCTGATGATGATGTATGTGCTGTATGACAAGTGTATCTTTGACTTGAATCTAGGACAACATCACCTACACTATATGAAACACTTGAACCACTCCATGCTGTTGCTGTTTTAAGATAACTCTGTAAAGTAATGGCCTGTATCGGCTGGAAGAATAAAATTTGTCCTGCGTGTGAAGCACCAAGGATTACCTCCAAATCATCTGCTACTCCACCTTGACCTACAACTATAACTCTACTTGAATATGCTTCCCCTTTTGCAACACTGATTACACCGTCTGCAACTGTTGCAGATTTAAGATAAAACGCTAATGGGCCTACCATTGTATCCCCTACTGTCTGTAATACACCGTCTAGGTCTGTTGATGAATGACTTTGTATTGAGTTAGTAGAGCCAGCTCCAGATGAAGCAGATGCTGTAACACCACCAAAATCTGCACTTCCAAGTCCGCTGAAATTCTGTCTTGATATTCCACTTTCTCTTTTCTGTTTGTTTTGTATGTCTTTAACTACGTCTGCCAGTCCTTTTCGTCTGGCTGCTTTACTGTTAGACAAACCTTCTCACTCCTAATATTCTTCTAAGAAATCCTCCTTTTCCGTTAACTGGTTTGGTAATAGAATATTCTATATGTTTGGCCACCAGCCTGATTTTATTGCTTCCGCTGCTTGTTTCAAACTCATCTGCTATCAAGTTTTCATTCTCATATAGAAAATAATCGCCAAAATTAATGTCTGCATTTCCACTTGTTGTTATGTCAAATTCAACATGTCTGAACTTTCTTTTTTCAAGTTCTGCCTTTGCATCGTTTTTAAGTTGATAATAATCCATTATTTCTGGTTTCTCAATAAACTCGTTTTCAACACATCTTGTTGTATCTTGCCCTGTATTAACTAATAATGGTTTGGTGAAATGTAATGCATCTATAGACAAGTCTATTCTTCTACTAATTCTTGTCAAATCTGGCAGACCTGACTGGGTGGTGTTTTGTAGGTATCTGTTATTGAGTTCGTCTGTCCTGTATCTGCCTTCTTCGTCATAACTTTCTTTTGTTTGGAATATGACATGTTTTATGTTTCTCCATCTAAATATGTTTGATATTTCAAGTTCTTTAGGTGGTATGATTGTAGTTATGAGAGAGTCATTTGGCTTTCTACCTCTGTATATATTGAACCCACTTATTGGCAATTTATACTCATCCCACTGATTGTTAAATTTAATTACAAAGTCCTGTGATACAACATTGTCTTCTGTGTCGACCAATAGACAGGTTATTATAAAATTTGCCGTTTCTACTGTGTAATAAACTGGGTCGAGAATTGGGTCTTTTGACTGATAGTTCATATTCATCCAGAAATCAATAGATGATATTTGTCCATAGTCTTCTGACGAGTCACTTTGAGCATTGAATCCCCTATATCCGTCATGTGTCAAGTGCATATTTTGTGCGTCAAGCGTGGCAGGTTCACAAACTGAATCTCTTCCAGTAATTCCGCCTCCGTAATAAAATCCCACCTCCACACTTCCGTTTATTTTTGCAGTTGGGTATGGAAATGACATTCCTAACCATGCACCAATTCTGTGTTCGTCAGTTGCACTTCTAAGTATGTCAAACTGAGAATAATCCCATCTTGACCTTATTGCAGAATTTGTATTGTTTGCGAAAGTACCGTCACCTATGTTTGGTATGCCAGAGACATTATCTAATGACGAGTATGGATGAAGATGGTCTCCATCTGTTACCATGCTACCTGATGTCCATGTGTTTGCAGTTGTGTCATATTTGTATATGATGCCTTCATCCCTTATAGTACACACCAAGTCGTCTGTGGTTGCCGCATATACCACACGCCATTCTGCCGTTACTGCTGTTCCCGGTGATGTGCATTCTACAATAGCCTGTGTGAATGACTTTCCGTTTATATCAGTACCACTCCATGTACCTCCCGGTGCTGAATTGTCTTGAAGTAAAACTCTGAATCCTCTATAGAAATGGGTATAATTATATAGATATTTCTTTAGTGTTGCACTACCTGTTATGTCACTCGGCTCTGGGTTTGATGCCGAAATTCTCACATCCGCTATTGTTCTAAACCAGTTGTCTTGTGTGTCATTGATGATTAAATTTCCATCCCAAAAACCTGGGCCTATTTCACTACTTGAGTTGATGTTAGTTGGGTCTATTCCACCGTCTTTCCATAAAACAGCTCCGCTTTTTGTCCATTGAGAATATTGTATTTGACCATAATCTGTGTTTCTAGTTCTTTCAGTCCAATAGGTCGTATTAGGAGGCTGTTGAGCACCAACACCACCTGGGCCAGATGCTAATATTGATTTATATATTTTATCTCCTTGTTGCACTATTGAATCTACAACATAATCCACACTGTTTGACCAAAGTGGATAGAATCCATATCTACGTTCACCAGATTTAAATTGCGAAAACTCAACTGGCAAAGAACCCTGGTCTATAGCACCCCATGCATGGACAACTGTACCTGTTATCGAATCTATACCAGCGTCTGACTCCCCCACGTTTACAGCAGATGTGTCATTTATTGTAACCTCTGAACCAGAAGATGGAGAACCACTTGAAAAAACATTAGACAAAAGACTGGTAAAATCACTGTTTGAATTTGTATATCTAGTTTCATAAAAATCCAAAGCACCACCATCATCTACTGATGCACCAAGTCTATCTATAATATCAATCATTCTATTATGACAGGTGTCTTGATTGATTGCAAAGTCATAATTATTTTTTGTAAAATTAGAATTTGGTAATTCATTAGTTCCGACTGACAATAATGTTGGCTGCGTACTTCCTTTACTGTTATTATAAGAATCAATCACATCTTCCATTACCTCTTTTGCACCCTCATAGAAAAATGGTTTTATGTGATTTATTTTTTGTAAATGATGCTCCATTCCTTGTAGCACCAAAGTAACTCGAACACCTTCGCTTTTTGTCCAACTTGGTATTATTTTCATAACATCAAATACTTTATTGTATTCACTTGACCCAGTAATGGTTATTTTAATTCTTATTCTGTCAAACTGGTCTATTAAAGGTGCTGACGTTATAAACTTGCCTTTAGGTGCAGATAAAATCAATGTTGCAGAATTAATTTCAGTCGACCCTGTGTCTGTTGCTGACGGAAGTGCAACAAAATTATCTGTAATTACTGTCGTAGTTGTTGTAGATATATCATAATGCGTTATTTCTACAGTCCAGTTGTTCGGCATCTAATGATTCACTGTCCAGCTGTATGTTGGCGTAACTCCTATATCTCCATTAAATCTTAGTGTTGCTGTGAATTGTGCCCTTCCAAATGTTTCTCCGACTTTAATCCAGTTCCAATCTGATAAGATATATCCTCTTGGCTGTTCCGTACTAGCACCTGTGCCTGTTGGAATTAAGTTGTATGCAGTTATATCATCCAATTCTAAACCGAATCTTCCCTTGGTAAAAACATCATCTGTTTTAGGGTCTAACATCCATTTTTTTATTGTCTGAAATACGGTGTTAGTAGTTGGTGCTTCTATAGACCCTGTTATTGTCCAGGTTATAGAGTCAACACCTACGTCTTGTAACTCGTTTACGTTGCCTTGTGGTTTTTCATTGTCACCTATGGCTACTACTATAGACAAATCAGTTTGATGTATATATTTTCCATTTGTTACATTTGTACTGTCAAATTGTATTACGTCTGAACTTGCTGCTGCTCTAGTTCCTTGTTTAGTGGAAGCATTCTCTTGGCCATCTGTACTTCTCCAAATATATGAGGTCATATTGTACCAACACCCATACCTTTATTAAATGTACCATTAATATCAAATACCTCTACTCCTGTTTTTACATAATCTAAATTGCTTCTTACCTGTGAAGATGTACCCCTTTGACTGTCTATTGTTGTAACTCTCACTACCCTTCTACCAAAAGTTATTTCTTGTTTGTCTGCCAATGAATCTAACCTTAATGATTCCTTTGAGTAATCTCTTCTGAATCTTCTATCCCAAGGGCCTCCTGGTGCTAATGCAGCGTCTAACATTGACATTACAATACCTGTTATTTGACCAATCATTACCAATGGCATTACTGCTTTTCCAGCTATTGCACCTATAGCACCCAGGGTTGAGGACATTGCACCCTTCCCTCCAAATCTTCTTAATGTACTTACATAATCAAATGACTGTGCTGCACCACTTAATCCCATCATTGCCTTTTGATTAGCACCTAGTTTTTGTTCCTGTTGTTGTACTTGGTCTTTCAACTTGCTAAACTCGTTTTCTCTTTGGAATGGTGTTTTAGATTTTGTATCTCTTCCTTTTGTTGGCATGGCTTGTCCTCCCATTTGGCCAAATATTCCACCACTCTCCTCGCTTGACGGTGTAAATGCACTTCTGCTTGATGTGTCTCCAGTTCCTTTACCTCTTCTTGGTTTGAGTGTTTGTACTCCTTCCTCTGCATCTGTTATTTCATTAATTAGTTCTCTAATCTCTTCTAAGTCGTCTGTCTTAATCTCTATTGGTATTCGAAGTGCGTCATCGCTGCCTGTACTGCTCATATCGAACTAACCTCCATAAAGTTTTGTGTCTCTTTTATTATTCTCTCTCTTAGAGCAGGGGTGCGTTCCTCCTTGATTGTTGCAACCACATTCTTTCCTTCAGTACCTGGATGTTGTACTACTTTGGCAAATCTACTTTCACCACTTGGGCCAGTCCAGTGTAGAGCATCTGCTCCACCATTATCTCTCCCTTTTGCTTCTATTCTATGTGGTCTTGTACCATACTCTAGGAAAAAATGTATTGGTGCTCCTTCCTCGCTTCTGAAATCCCATTTTAAGTCTACTTTCATAAATCCAGATTTTTCCAGTGATAGGGCTTCTGATGCTCTTTGAGATATGGAACTTGCAATATTTGTTTGGCCAGGCAATAGTATTTCCTCTGTGGCCCATAAAAGCAAGTTTTGGTCTATGAATCTATTCACTCTTTCTTCAGCAGATGAGAGCCTTTGTTTTGTTAAATCTAATGACATTCAATTCCACCACTAACTTGGGTCACTTGGGCAGACTACTGATATGTCAACTTTTACAGCACCCTCTGCTGATTTCGAAATATCTGCCACTGTTAATTTACAATTAGCAAAAGTTAGTGTTGTATTTGAAGCCGATGAATCCATTGATGTGAACTTGATTAGCCATGTTTTTGACAGAACTTCTCCGGTTGCATCTGCTGTTAGTAATGCTTTTAACCCTGCTACACCTGTTGCTCCTGATGAGTTTGCAGTTGTCCATTCTTCATAAGTAAATAATAATGTTCCTGATATACTGTTGTCTGGTGCACCTGTAAATGTTACCACCCCACCACCAGTAGTTGGCTCTCTAAAAATAGGCTTTGACACTAAGACCCTGGCGTTTTGAACCAGTTTCCATTCATTGGATGTACTTCCAATGAATATTTGCATCTTCTTTGCATTTACTTCCTTTCCGGTATCAAAATCAGCCATATTATATAAAGTGTTTTATTGATATAAAAAGATTGAGAAAGGCCTCAATGAAGGTACGAAAATAGAACGTTTAACCTTGCTGAATTTTAGGTTCGGCAGTTATGCCTTATCCATATGGTTCAGTTCTAGCCTTTCTATGATATAGTTACAGCAATATCGCTTATTAATCTTGCTATTAGGCGGAACACTACACCATCTGTCGTTCTATATAATGCCTGGACAGACTCTGGGTCTGCCGTAAAAGTGTTTGTAATTGTAGACGAGTCTGCTGTTTTATTTGTATATATGAATGCTATTTGAGGTTTCTCCCCATTAGTTCTTAATAAAGGTAGCTTGTTTAGTTTATCCCCTGTCGTTCCAAGGTCTGCTGCCTTGACCATTATGCTACAGATAAATCTTCCCTGTATGTGACCTGCATAGTGAATTGGTATGTTGCTTCCTGTATGGCCCTCTTCTATATCCCTGTATCCACTTTGCAAGTCCACATCAAATACGTTGGTGTATATGTAATCTGCTACCGGTGCTCCATCAACCGTACTTTCACTTAAATCGAATTTTAGCACACCGTCTGGTGTCATCGTGGTAACGTTTACCTGTCTTACTGTTATCTTTAGGGTTGATACCATGTATGCAGGATGACCACCATCCCTTTGAAATGAATTTCTACTCCATGTCTTTGACTCAAAAGTTACCTTATAGTCCTGTAATACCATGGCCTCCATCTGGGCCAGAATTACATCCTCTACTGATTTTTGTGTGGCCACATCATCTGTTCTTAGGCCAAGGTTCTTATCATAATAACTAATCTCAAATGCAACTATCTTCTCTGTTGATTTTTTAGTCTCTATTGTTGACTGTGGTTGAGTGGTAATTATCTCACAGGAAGGGTATCTTCTTCTTGTTACAAATTGTGCATAGTCAAACACATTATCAGCATTTAGGGTATTTTCTGGATAAGTACCTGCTAATACCTGTGTTTTAATGGATGCTGCTGTTGCTACTGCCATGTTTATTAACTGTTTATAAGAAATAAAAAGGTTTAGACCCTTATTTAGGGGTCTCAGGTGTGTATTTCTGAATCAATGAACATAGGTATCCTGAACGATTTCCCTTGAAATCCAGTTCGAATCCCCCTACCCATTTATCCAGTTTTTGGAGAGTTTCCTCATCTATTGTTAGACTTATTCTCTTCAACCTTTATCACCTGTTCTTTTAGGACATATGTGTTATATATTTTGTCCATTGGAGTTGTCCAGAACTCATTGATTTTGTCAGCAGTGATGTTGATTTGTTTGAACTTATACACCAGGGATGTTTCACCAAAGTTGTTATTTCCTGCCATCTTTTGATATTTTTTGACGTTTGCAGGAGTGAATGAATCCTTATACACAACTTTAATGCCACTTGGTTCTGCATTTGGTTTAGCTATTCTTTTACCAAACGTGTCACTCTCCGGGTCATTATCAGTTACTTTTGGATAATTCTTTTTTTGGTCTAATCCTATATACTCACCTGGGCCTACAGGTTCAATATCATCTTCATCATATTTTCGTCTTACAAGAGCAAAGATATAGTCCTTGCCGCCTTGTTGTGCTCGTATGATTTGCTGAGCCCAATAGTCGTCTGAACTTAGTTTTTTTCTAGCCATTAGTATTATTCAAGTATTATTAGTATATAAATGTGTAGAGTTGTCCTTGAGAGAGAAGGTAAAAAAAAGGGGGAATTTAAAGTCTTGCGACTGTCTAGACTATTAAGTCCAGTCTGTTGGAGTTGAAATGCCTGTGATTTGTCTACCGGTTTCACTTTGAATCACTGATGCGAGGTGATAGTCGATGATAAAGTATTTATCGTCTCCTGTCTCTTCGTCATGTGCACTTCCAATGCGTTGTGGGCCTTGGAAGAGTGCGATTGTTGGTTCTTTCTCGGTATCTACACAATATACGTCTCCTTGTCTAATTGCATTGTCGAGAACTAATCCTGCTCCTGGGAAGCCTGGTAGTTCTCTTGTACCTGGTTCAAACGAAACCTCGGAAGGTGAAGTTGATGCAACGCCTCTTATGAAGGTGTTACCCATGTACTTTGCAAAGTCAAGAGGATGCATACCTACTCTGTTCAATTTTCCACCTACTCCTGAGCCTTCGATAAGTAGTTGTGACGTACCGAGGTCTAAAAGTGGGTTTGCTGTTGAACGGTCTGTAGATGTGACGAAAGTGTCCCATGCACCTGCTGCTGCCTTAGCTGTTAGGCTAGAATCTGCCAAACTTACTACGTCAAAGCTTTGTCTTTGCTCTACCTTGTTGCTTGCAACTTGGATAGAGTCTTGAAGAACGTTATGAACATTCTTTAGTCTTGCTTCTTCGTGAATCACGAATTTGAGACCATACTTGCTTGCTTCGAAGTTTTGTCTGGTGTAGGTTAACTCTTTTAGTTGTGAAAGTTGCCCTTCATCTAATTGAGTCATTCCTGAGAACTTGGTTGCGGTATCAATGCTGATTAACAGATTTGGTACTGCAATTTCTTTTGCGAGGTTTTTGCCTGCATAAGTTCTGTCCTGTTTGCCTAAAACAGTCTCCCATACGTTGACGATGTCTACTGCTGAGTTTGTGTTGCTTCTCAAAGCTGCCATTCGTTGTCGACCACCTGCTTTAACGTCAGATACATAATCCTCAGCTAGTGCTTTGAATTCTGCATCAACGAATGCATCGTGGACATATGAGTCATTACCAAAGGTGTCTTTGGCTGTTTTCATACCAGATTGGTGTGCTTTGTAGTCGTAGATTGGATATGCACCGGATTCAGTAAATCCGTATGTTGGTGCACTCGGGCTGGCATAAACGGTTTTATCTACTGGGTTTAACCAGAGTTGCATTCCGTTGTAATCTGCCTTTTTGGTATTGAATACTTTAGCCATCTTAATCTACCAACTGTACCTCAATTACATCGCCATCAGCTGCGTCTGCTGGAGAGAAGTCTGCTGCGTCTGTGAAGGATTCTAAGTACGGTGTACTTGAATCTTTAGAGACTGTGCCGCCTTCTTTACCCCAATAGATACCCACTACTTGATTTTTAGCGTGTGATGCTGCAACATAGGCAATTACTTGTCCTGCTGTTGCTCCAGAGATTACAACTGCTGTACCTGGTCTGATAGCTCCATCTGCAACTACTGTTACGAAATGGCCTGCTACTGCGACTGGTACGTGTAATGCTCCGTCTACTCCACTACTATTATCAACGGCTTCTAGAGCAACATAGTGATTAACTTCTGCTGTTCTGCCGATTGGGCTGACTACTAGGTCTCCTCCTGCGTCTTGCTCCAAGACATTACCTTTTGCAATGCTTGTAGATGCAGCTACTGGGAGTCTGCGTATGCTAAGGAGTGTTTGTTCTTTAGTGATTGTTCCGGCTGCGGTTGTTCCAAAAGCCATTATTACAATCTCCTCATCTCACTACCTTGCTTGGCAACTTTTGTTCTTGGTTGAATCCAAGAATTGGTTGCTTGTGCCGGTTTGTAAGATGATACTCCTGCGTCATTCTTAAACTGTGAAATTGCTTCAATTTGTGCTGACCAATAAGCAGAGTCATTACTAGAAGTTAAAACTTCATCGTATTTTGCTTGTTGAACTTTTGGTTCATCAAACAGTTCTGCATAGTCACTAGCGATTTTCTCTTTGTTGATGTTATCTAACTGTGAAGTTAGTGCTGCAACTTGAGATTTCAGTTTACCAACAACTGCTGGTTCTTCAGGAACTTCCACTGGTGCTTCGACTTGCTCTGGAATTTCTTCTTCTTGACTAGATTCGGCTGGAATTGCTTCCTGTACTTCTTCTAGTTGTTGAACAATTACTTCTAGTGCGTCAACGACTTCCTGTGGGCCTGCTGAGCCAGCGTCTTCTGCTGGTGCTCCGGCAACGTCTAGTTGCTCGTTAGCGATTTTGGTTAGTTTTGCAAAAATTGATTTTGCATTTCCGACAGTCCATGATGTTGTACTTGTCATTAACAGATACTCAGTATTACTGTTATATAAAGGTTAAATACTTTATATATTATTACGCCCTTTATACGTTAAACTTTCTTCTACCCAAAATTTTCTATCTGGGCCTAGTATACCTGTTCCCCATTGGGTATTGAATAATGCATTCATTACTTCTTCTTTACTGTTTACTACTGATATGTTTAGTGCTTCAAGTGAGCCTCCCTCACTCCCATCAAAACCAAGTGCTGGTATGCCACCTGCCTCTTCTACCTCTCTTAATTCCTTTCTGACCCTTTCTATGTCATGGTTTGAGCCTGCTCTGGTATCAGTCACACTGTTTGTACCTATGAATTTACCCTGACCATTAAACAAGTCTTGCATTCTTTGTGAATCTACATCATTAAATCCATCTAAAACTGTAGAGTTTTCGTGGTCATACACTCCATCTATACCTTTGTATCCCAGTCCTGAAGATAGATAAGAGTCTACTATTTTATCTGCTTGCATGCCTTGGTTTGCAACATGGCTCTTTATTAATGCTACCTTTTGTTTTAACTTGGAGAATCTTCCAAATATTGGTGCTCTGGTGTCCTCTTTTATCTTGTCCAGTTTTTCTTTCAATGATTTTGGGCTTATTTGTACAGATTCAGATTTTCTTCCCTGATACCTCTTTTGAAACTCAAATGGTCTTGTTCTTTGTATTTTTTCAGCCAGGTTTGTGTCTCTTTTGAGTCTGTCAAGCGAGTTGTCCTGGCCTGATATGATGTCCTGTATTTCATAATATCCCTTGGACATGTCTCCCATTACGTTTACTTCCTCTTCTGTTACCCCTTCTTCCATCATGGCCCTGCTTCTGTGTCTTCCTTCGTGTGATGTGACCTTGTTTTTGTCATTGACACTTAGAAACGGTCTTTCTATTGGAGAGCCTCGTCTCAATTTTCTCTTGAAATATTCAGTACTTCCTGCCTCGTCACCTCGAAATATCTCTTCCCCTTCTCGGTCATAGTCTGTGGTCTTTTCCCCTGTTCCCAGAATCTTGTTTCGTGTGTCGTATCCTCTCCATCCAGTGGGTTTCTTCCCCTCGAATGTTGTGGGTTTTGTGTTCTCGTCAATGAAATCCAGTTCGTTTACTCCTATCATGTTTGGAGAGTCTATATGTTTGTGAAAGTCCCTGGTGTAGTTGCCATCCTTGTCTTGCTGTATGTAATATTTTTGCTTCTTGGCTTTTTCCCTGACGTAATTGTTGTCACTTGGGTTTCCTGAATGAATGTTGTTTAAGTCTGATATTGTTCCGCTGTTGTGTTCTATCTGCCTGTTTTCCGCTATTGATTCTTGAAGTCCTGTACTGGATGTCTTGTCAAGATATTCATTGGGTTTCATTTTAATTACCTTGTCGCCCTCATGTCCATAGTATTTTGTAGGTATAATGTCTCCCTTTGCTGCCATCTTTTGAACCTTTGCCTGCAAGGCCTTGCGTCTGTTGTTCTGTTTAATCTTTAGATTGATGTTTCTAATTGACTCTATGTGTTCAGGTGAGGCCCTATTGCGATGTCTGTGTGGGTTGGTCATAGGTGATGGTCTCCGTTTATTATACTGTCTGGTAGAATGGTAGCCTTTTGTTCTGCAAATACCAACTCATCATGTTTACCGTCTAATATCTTTCTTCTGTTTGATTCCCCATGCTCCCTGCTGAATGCTCCCCAGTTTGCCTGCCCTGCTGTTTCTGTGTATAGTGCCTTCCCAGCTTCTGATGAGTATTGTTGTCTGTGAGTTAAGAATGCCTGGTGCTCCCCTTCTGGAGAGAAATCTGCCAAGTCTCCTAAGACATGTCCGTTTACATCGTGTACTATTCTAAATAGGTCATTGTTTGGCATTGAATGTTCTCCATCGAATCTTCCTGATGCTCCTAACATAGGATGGTCTCCTCCTGTCTCCTGGCCGAATCCCTGTTCGCTAGGGAAATATGAAAGGTGGTTGTTGTTCAGAATGTCATCGTGCATCTCCTGTGCCGTTGCATATCCTCCTTCTCCCTCCTTTAGCTTGGTTATCTTTAGGCCGTTGTTAATCATCTCGTCATACTGCTCTGCTGTCTCTTTGTTTAGGGCGTTATATGCAGATATAACCCCTGGGTCGTTTGGAGAATGCTCTGCTGCGTCATAGGCATCTGCAATTTCAGCTCCCTGTGTTGGGTCTATCTTTACCTTGTGGAATGTTTGTATTCCCTTGTTTACTGGTTGTAATGCTAATCTTGCTCTGGCCAGTTTTACTCTGAGGCTCATAGGAATTTGTTTTCCCTCAATGCTTTGGTCAAGTCTCTGTAACCCTCTCCTACAGTTCCGTTTGTATCCTTGCCTACAACGAATGCAAGTTCTTCCCCTCCTTTCTCCACGTCTTGCATTGTTCTTAGCTGTGTTCTGTTAACCTTTGAATGTATGCCAAATGAAACCCTTCCTCCCCTTCTAGTCATTCTTCTCTGTACCCTTGGCAATCCATGCTCCGTACTGAATCTAGTTACAGGCCCATCGTTTGCTTTGTCTTCCGGTGTGAATTCTTTGTCTTTAAAGATTGACTTGATTGTTTCAGTATGGTCTTCTCCACCACCTATGTAGTCACCTGTTGATGAAAGAAATGATGATTGATGTTCTCTTTTATTTGGTGGTAATGGGCTGCTATGTATTCCTCTTAATACGCCTTCTATATCATCATGTGCAAACTCGGATGCAAGGCTGGCCTTTCTTACCTCTGGGTGTTTCTTTTTTATTATCTTTACTTTTTTAGAATCTTGATAGGTCATGTTCTCTTCTCCCAATGTTGCTAATTTAAGTTTTAGTTTACCTAATTTATTCTTTGATAGATGATTTCTTAATCCCTTCAAAGAATTAAAACCACCGTTCATACCATTAATCTGATAACTATGAGAATGACCATCATGTGGATTATCTTTTTCGTGTTGATGTAATGCTTTGATTTGTGATGTTGTTGGAGTATTATAAATAACATTTGTTGTTTGACCACCTCGTCTTTTTGTAGCATCAGTATGACCTATTCTAATATCACCAGATTCTTTAAAATATTTCTCATATTCATATTCATCATCTGCCAAATCAGCGTCACCAAACATATAATCTGCATGTGTATTATATGGGCCAACATGTTTTCCTTCTGGAGTAAGAAAATATGCACCATCATTATTTAATTCTATTCTTGATGATTCTATTCTTGCAAGTCTTGCTTTTAGTTTTGCAAATGATGTCAACTGTTTATGCTCCTTCTTTGGTATCATTATTCCGTTGTTTGGGTTGCTTCTTAGACCAGGGTTTTTCTTGTAGGATAGAATGTGATGTGCGTCTACTCCAAGTATCTCTTTACCTACTGGTGACTTTACTCCTGTTATCTTGTTGATTCTTTTTTGGTCGTTTGGTTGAATGTTGATTTGTGACAGTGGTAGTTTGCCTTTTCTTCCCTGTACGTTTGCCTCGTTTTGTTCTACCTGTTGTCTAAACTTTGATTGTTCTGTTACGCTTCTGGTTCGTTTACCCGGTGTCTTTGTATATTTTATTGGTTTATCTGAAATGTCTTTGTGTTTGGCAAGTACCCATTCACCACTGTTTACGTCTATTTCCTTGTTGTTTAACTTGGTTACTCCTTTTTGATTCCTTGCGTGTATGCCTAGGCCTTTAATGGTACTATACGTTAGGGGTGTATCATGTCCTGCGTTGGATACTTCTATACCTTCTTTATGATGTCTGGCCACTGTATGACCTCTTAGTTTTAGAGTATCTCCAGTTGACTCGAACTTTTTACTCTTGTATTTTTTCTTTGACTTGAATGCGTCAAGTGCGTCAAAGTCTGGCCCAAATGAACCACCTGAAAAGTTATTTGCTATTTTTTGGTTTTTTTTTAAGTTGGCTACTCTTCCCTTGAGTTTCTTGGTGCATATCACCTTGCCCTCAAGCTTGGCCGACTTGAACTGCACCTGACACTCGTTGCCTGTGCCTATGCACGTACCTTTAAGTAAGGCTATTCTTGCACCGTATGCTGGGTTCTCGTTAAGTGCTGCCAAGTGTAGGGCCTCCCATTTGCTGATTTGGCCTTCGTTCTCTTTTGCATCTAACTGATAGATGGCTGGTGAGCAGAATGGAGGTAGAGTACGATTTGCAAACTTTGGTAACATTTCAATATTGGCAAACCAGTCACCATTCTTATCTTCAAATACATCCACTATACTTCCCACTCTGAATTTGTCCTGATGTCGTAAGATGGCAGATATATCGTTAGTTGGGAGATATGGATGTTCATACTCTTCACCATACTCACTTGCTCCATGCCATGATTTAGCAGTAACTACTAAAGGTCTTCCGATGAATTTCTTCATGTTATCCTTTGCTGTGTGTGCAGCAATTCCCCATCCGTTACCGTTTGTTTCCTTTGCGTTAAGCAACCAGTATTTGGCAAACTTTCCAGACTGTGAGTTGAGGCTTGCACCTCTGAATCCTCCAAGTCTATGGCCCTTGAATACGATGGAATGCTTGTGGTCTTGTGCTATGTATGATGGTGCAAGGTTTTTATCCTGTCCTGCCGCATCTGCTGCCTCTTGCATTATTTCATCTGGTATTGATGTTTTCTTTTTTAACTTGTTTACTTTAGCTTTAGCTGTGATAATTCTTGCTCTGTCTGCATCTGTTGGTGTCTTTGGCCTGACCTTCTTGCCTGAAGTGGATGCCTCTGACTTGTCAAGGGCATCATCCCTTATTTTGCCAGGGTCTCTGTCTTCTTTTCCAAATGGCACTTTTTTGGCCAATGGGTCGTTGAGTTTGTCAGCAAAGTCTCGTTTTTGATAGTCGGTTAGTTTTCCAGCCAACTTCATTTTAAGCAACTTTGCCTTTAGTTGTGCTTCTTTATCTGTCATCTATATTACCTCAAACGAGCTCTTGTTGCTCTGGAATATACCACCTATTGACATAGTAACTTTTGCCCTATACTTCCATAAACCTGTTTTATCTATGACTAGAGCACCTGCGTTGTTAATGAATCTCAATAGGCCATCACTCCCTGGTGAGTTTATAATAGTCCCTGTTACTGTGGTTTCATTGCCTTCTGGGTCTGTAAATACCATTTGTAGAACACTAGCAGCAGACAAGTCTAATACTGTATTTGTGCCATCTGTGCCTGTTTTCTCCACTAATAATTGAAAATCTGTATATGTATCCCCTGTGTGTACTTTTCCTGCTACCATATAGTATCATTCTTTTTATATCATATAAATATTATATTGTTACTGTTCCTCGCAATATCTTAATTATTTGGTTGGTATCTCTGGTTATTTTCTTTATTACTGTACTATTGCGTAATTCTTTTAATATGACTACAGTTCCTCTGAATGGTATTAATATTAACTTACCGCCTATCACTGCGTCAGTTATTGATACACTGTCAGCTAGTGATGAGAACATTGCTTTTGTCCTTGTAACTGCGTCTGTTATGCTTGTACTGTCAGATAGTGTTCTGAGGATGGTGGATAGGGCAGATACACTGTCAGATGTTGATATACTCTCAGCCACACTTCTAAATACCCCTCCGAGTCTACTCACTGTATCAGATGTGGATATTGCCTCAGATGTACTTCTAAGTGCATCTAATTTCCTTATTACACTGTCAGATAGTGTAACAGATGCTCCTGTTATGCTTCTAAACGTATCTCCTATGGTACTTACTATATCTGATGATGTTACAGTCTGAGATATACTTCTTAATGCTGTGAGTAATCTACTATTACTATCAGATAGTGTTATTGTTTCTGATACACTTCGCAAAGAATAATATATTCTGGATATTGATTCAGATAGTGATATGGCTGGCTCTGTTATTGTTTTTCTATTTATATCACTTCTTGCCAATGCATCTGTGATTTCGTTTGTTTTCTGGGCAGTATCAAATACAGCAGCATCAAATATGTTAAAGTCAAAGAGTCTACCCTTGTCAAACAATCTTCTAATTACTGTCGGGGTGATGTATGAAACTGCATCTGTCACTGAGTTTGACTCTGTTAGTGTTCTTAATACTCCAAGTATGCCAGTTATACTATCAGATATGGATATGGATGGGCCGGTCATGCTTCTAAAGCTGGCCATTACTCTTGCCAACACTTCACCTATTGAGCTTGATTCTGTCAATGCTCTTTGTGATGCAAGTAATCTACCTGCTGAATCAGTGGTGTCTATTACACCACCTGGGTTGGTGTCAAATATTGCCGCATCAAATACGGCCTCGTCAAATACCTGTCTGGTCTCTGCCAGTGTTACCAGGTAGTTTGTTCTTGTATCGAATATTACGTCATCAAAGACTACTGGGTCAAATAACCTAGTTTGAGTTACACTCATTTAGGGTCACAACTCTGTCCAAGTATCAGTCGATGCTGTGTAAATGTAATGCTTGTTAGTGTCAGTTTCCTCAAAGATTGAACTGTCTTGTATGTTTGTTAAACCTGACTCGTATGTATTACCACTTGTTAAGAATCGTATAATTACAATACCTGAACCACCATCTCCACTAATGTTATTACCACCTGAACCAATATGACTAGAAGCTCCTCCTCCTCCTCCAGTATTAGAACCACCAGCACCACCATCAGCATTACCATCAGTTGTTGTTACAGCACCACCACCACCAATATTATATCCAGAACCCCCAGATGTTACTGTTGCAGATGTGGTTGATGCACTACCACCTCCACCTCCACCAGCACCTCCATCACCAGCACCAGTAGATGCTGTATAAGATGAAGCACCACCTCCACCACCCCAATAATAATTAGTACCTAAAATATTTGATTGTACTCCAACTCCACCATCACCAGCGTGAGCACCTCCATTAGCAGGGGTTCCTCCACCTCCACCTGCACCAGCACCACCACCACCACCGAAATTAGAAGCTCCAGTACCAGCACCTCCATTATATCCACCATAAGTTGTAAATCCCGTTATTGCTGTGTCTTGTGTTCCAGTTGTCCCAGAATCACCAGAACCACCACCACCACCATTTGCACCTGATATAGTTACAGATGTATCTGACCTATCCTTACCACCCATACCACCTGATATTGTTTGACCAAATACTGACGAACTTTCCCCATTTTCACCTTTTAGAGATTGTTGTGTGTTAGAGATAGAACCACTACCACCAGCACCAATAACTACATCATAATTTCCAGATGTAATTGAATATGAGTTTGCAATACCGACACCACCACCACCTCCTCCACCAGCTAAAGAATTACCACCACCAGCTCCTCCTCCAACAATAAGAACATCTACGTTAAATGACGAAGTTGGTGTAAATGTTCCACCTTCTGTAAATTTTAATACTGTGTATGAACCGTCAATAGATTTTGTTCCATTATTAATAGTCCTCTCTGCATTTGTTCCTCTAATCCTTTTACCTGCGAGATATGTTACCATGTTACATATTCACTCCCATATTAGATAAAGATTCTTTCCCCTCGTTTAAGTGGTCATAGTATTCTTGGCTCAATTTATCGTGGTCACTCCGTTGTAAATTTTAATATCTTCAATTTCCGCAGAAAAATTACCTGCAACACCACGATATGCTGACTTGATATATTGTAAACCTGTTATTCCACTAGATATTGTATTGGTTACAGATTCAATAGATGTTGAATAGTTTGAATCAGAAAACAATTCCACTTTTAATTGTGTTGCAGAAAGTCTTGTTACTTCAACATACCACGGAGTATTCAATGTCATTGTTGAACTGAGTGATGTTCCAAGTGTACTGTCTAACGTACCCCCATTAGGTATTGATATTCTGAATACTCTAGCATTACTAGTTGTATCAGATAAAAATTGATTAATACCAAGAAAATCCTGTGCAGATGTAAATGCGGAAGTATTGTCAGATAAACCAAATCCAGCTTGAGCCCAATTACCACTTGGATTAGTTAATGTTGTTGGTGTGTGTTTGTATCTCATAACCCATTGAGTATCAGATAGTGTTGTTCCTAAATCATAAGTTGCAATACCGCCTGTTGATGTGAATGATAATACACCACCTGAAATACTATGAGGTGAAGTTACAGTCCATCCAGTTGATGAGGATAAAACATCTTCAAATGTTGGTTCCATAGTCCAAGTAGTACCGTTAAACCAATATCTTCTAGCAGTATCAGTTTCTACAAAGATGGAGTTGTCTTGTACGTTAGTTGGTTTGGCATCTCCAGATTCTATTACTGGATTTGATGATATTCCGTCATATATTTTTACATTATCAATATATCCTGCTCCATCTCCACCATAGTTATAATTGTCAGAGTTTTTGAAACCAAAATATCTCAATCCTGTAACGGTTGAAGGAACTGTTACACTTGACGAGAAATCTCCTGATATTTCTGTGGTATAGGTGTTGTTAGTATAAAATTTTACCTCAAAGGCAGTAGATGATGTTCTTTTCATTTGAACATAGTATGTTGTTGTAGTGAAATTGTCATTTCTTTGCCCACTTGTATAACCTGTCAAACCTGAACCATCTGTATTATGCACATAATATCTGTATGTTCCATCTCTGTCTATGTGAAGTTGAAATCCCAATGAATCCTGTGATGCTGTAAATCCCGAACTGTAATCAGAGCTAAACATTCCAAAATTGCACTCGTTTCTGTCAACACCAGGAGCAAGTCCTGAATGTGAAAGAGTTGTCAAAGTCAATTCAAATCTTATAAGCCATGCTGAATCTGACAATGCAGAGCCTAAATCATAAGTGATTGAATCATTAGTTCCATCTCCTTTTGACCTAAAGTCTAACCTATCATTTGTACCATCTATCTTTGAATAAATATAATCGTTTGTTGTCCACCCCTCTACACTATTGACAGTTCCGTTTCCTGTGTGTGATGTTGAACCACTTTCCGTAAAGTCGTGGTCTAATGAAATTGCACTTCCTGCTGTATATTCTAATCCACTAATCCTCTTTGAATCTAAATATTTGATGGTCATGTTGTACCTTTCTCCTTCCAAGTACCAGAAACAGTTGTAATAGTGCCACCTGTTGCAGTTATACTTCCATCATCTGCATATTTTATAATTACAATACCATCACCACCATCACCACCAAGACCTGATTGACCACCACCGCCACCGCCTCCTAATCCGTCAGTTCCAGCACTTTTAGCAGTACCACCACCACCTGTACCTCCTGCTCCTGAATTTGAGTTTGGTCTACCTCCACCACCGCCTCCTCCTGCATAAATTACAGCAGTTCCTGTGATTGAATTAGATTTACCGTTACCACCTGCTCCTCCATAAGTTCCAGAAGAACCTGAACCAGAAGCACCTGAACCAGCAGAACCAGCTCCACCTCCTCCGCCTGCACCCCAAGTACCTGAACTTCCTGTATCAGCACCTGCATTACCATAACCTGTTGCTCCATTTGTATCTCCTTGTGTGGCTGTACCAGCAGAACTACCATTTCTAACACCACCACCTGAACCTCCATTTATTAGGGAAGTTGATGTATTATTGACTCCAGCACCTCCTCCGTCAGAAATTATACTATCAAAACTAGAATCTCCACCTTTTGTTCCAACCTCAGCATATGGAGATACTCCACCTGCTGAACCTCCTGCTCCAACTGTTACTGTATAACTACCTGCTGTAACAGGATGTGATGCTTTTTCTGAATAACCACCAGCTCCTCCGCCTCCACCAGCATCATTTCCAACTCCACCCCCACCTCCAGCTATAACTAAAACCTCAGTATTTCCTGAACCTGATGTTATTTGAAATGTTCCTGAACTTGTAAAACTATGAACCTTATAGTTAGGTTGTTTACTATACATCTTCCTAGTATCTGTTTCTTCAAATCTGCTTCCTACTTGGGCATTTGTTGGTTTTACATCTCCTACTGTTACTTGATTTACTAATGTATTACCAGTTTGTTCAAAGTTATAATGAGCAAATAATTCAACAGTATCAGGTGTTGTAGTTCCACTACCACTATTATATATTGTAGATATTTCACTTGCAGATAATGCTTTATCATAAAATAATGTTTGATCCATCAAACCATTAAACCAATAATTTGCTTGATACCACCCTAAGTATAGATCACCACCCAATGTTGGGATAGTTGTTGGTGGTGTTCCAGATAATGTTGATGATACTAATGAACCATTAATATAAAATTTCAATCTATCTGAACTAGAAGCAGATCCGTCATACACACCTGTAACATGTGTCCATGATCCTTTAGGAATATTACTTGCAGAAATTGAGATTGCTGAGTGAGAAGCTGTACTAACGTAAAAATATGCCAGTCCATTTGAATTATAATAATCAAGTCCTATACCTACTTTTGGATTTTCTCCACTACCTTCATAGAAAGGGAAAGCCCAATTATTTGATGATGAACTTGGGTTTATCCATGCTGAATATGTGAAAGCACTTTTACCACTAAAAGTTGGTGTCAATGTTACTTTATCATTTGATCCATCAAAAGACCAAGCATTTCCAAGTTTTCCAGTTACCCCAGTGGTGCAACCATCATTAGTTCCGTCTAGTGATGTATCTTGTGTTAATCCTTGAATCCTTCTACCTGCGTGATATGTAATAGCCATCAGTCAATCATTCCACCTATGCAATTTGAACCTCAACAGCTCCACCATTTTTCCATATCTTTGTAAAGACACCTTCGTTGTTTGCATCTATTTTCTTGATGTAAATATCTCTTTCACCTACACCGACTGAAGTGAATGTAGTTTGATTTCCTGTATAAGTTGTAGTTGTTGTATTTGCAAATGGAGTATATGCTAATGTTGCTCCCCCTGCTGGTGCGGCCCATGTTGGCACTCCACCTGCTAATGTTAATATTTGTGTGTTGCTTCCTACTGCTAACTTGGCCAAGGTGGTTGAACCTGATGCGTATAATAAATCACCTGTTGCGTATGATGTTGTATTTGTACCACCTTTTGCTACTGCCACTGTTCCCAATGTTGTAGCATTACCTGTAGATGTAACATCTCCTGTGAGATTAGCGTTAGTTGTTACTGTGGCTGCATTTCCAGTACAACTGCCTGAACTACCTGATGCATCTCCTGTTACGTTACCTGTTAATGGGCCTGCGAATCCTGTTGCTGTTAATATACCTGTATTAGAATTGAATGTTAGGTTTGTACCTGACTTTGGTGGTAAGTCTCCTGTTGCTGCGGTTGTGAATAATACATTACATGTTGTATCAGTTGATTCGTCTGCTACTGTAACATTTGTTGATGTTGTTGCTGTTGCAGCGTTACCTGTTGTACTTTGGTTTAATGTTGGGAATGTACAGTTGGTAAGAGCACCACTTGCTGGTGTTCCCAATGCTGGTGTAACTAAAGTTGGTGATGTTCCAAATACTAAAGACCCACTTCCTGTCTCATCTGATATTGCTGTTTTTAATTCTAATGATGTTCCTGTTAATGTATTAGTTGTCAAGTCTATTGATTTGTTTTCAAATGTTGTAGTAGAATCTGCTGTAACTCGGCCTGTCTCGTCTGCTGTTTGATTAATCCATTTGGATGTTGCAGTATCATATGCAAGGACATCTTCGTTGCCAACACTTGTGATTACTACATCCCCAATATCGTTAAGTGAGTTTGTAATGCCGCCACCATACTCATACCAGGCTGTTCCCTTTCTGATTAAGATTGTTGGTATTGTTGATGATAGGGCCTTGTTTACATTTGCTAATAATTTAATATCCCCTGCTGAGGATGGTGATGCTGTGTTAACTAGGGTAACTGAACCACTTGTAAAAACGTAAAGTAAATCGTACTCTGCTGAATTACCCTGTGCTATTGTTGATACATTTGTTGACCCTGATAAAATGATAGTAGAATTTGTTGGTGTGACTGATGTTGCTGAAGCGATGGTTTCTCCTGTGAAACCTAACATTCCGTCTTTATCTATATCTGCATTCCATGCGTTTACGGAAACTTGGTCTCCTGAATCTGAACCTGTTGCAACGGTAGAATGTCTACCCCAGCCTTGTCTTGCCATATAAGTAAATATGTTTTATTAATATATAACTATTCTATCCTAACGTTAGAGTCCATGTGACCTGGAGGGTATCACTGGATTGTAGTGTAACTGATGTAAAGGTGTTGATATGGGCCATTGTTCCTGTTGATGCAGCGTTGAATAATGCTGCCTTGACAACTGCTGTGTGAGTTGCTGATGCTGTAAAGGTGTGTTGAAGGGTGGTGCTGTTTGTTCCACTTGAGTGTGTTTTGGTTGTTGCGTCTGCTCTTGCTAGACCGCCTGTGGTGATTTCACCTGTTAAGGCTGTGTCTGTTGCTGCCGGTGTTGTTGTGGAGGTTGTTAGGGCGATGTATCCTGCTCCTCTGTCTCCTGCTGCTGTATTGGTATATACTTGAGCATGCATCCAATCTCGGCCAGAGTTGGTCAAGAGATTATGTTTATTAAGGCAGATGACTTGTTCTGAGTCAGTTCCTACGTTTTTAATGATTGTAACGTAACCATGAATATTCATGTTATCTTCCATACTTTTTACTTTAGTTATATTGCTATTTAAAGTTGAATTAGTATTAATTGATTCTATCATAATGATTTCTTGCACTCCTCGCATACGCATGGTATTGTACCTGCTTTCTTCTTACCTGTGAATGAAAACTCAGTTGAGAATCCACATAGAGAGCATGGTGATACACCTGATGTGGTGTGTGATTCTTCCTCATTATGGCCATCCCATTTTTCGATACCTTCACATTCGAAATCATGTACAAAACATTTAAACGTCATTGCTATTTATATGGATTTATCATATTTAAGGGTTATAATCTAAGTTTCATACTGGCCACTGCCCTTTTTACTATGGTATACCAGTTCAATCCTTTCCACGTTCTTACTCCATACTTTTCTCTTATCCTGGATATATCATATGATGACAACTCCAGTTTGCCAGAGTAGTAAGCATCCATGACATCCTTGCTATCGTTATGTGCATCATGTCTTAATCCTAGAGAATGGCCCAATTCATGTATTAGAACATGTATTATATTATAGGTTTTTAGTTGATTGGTATCATATGCATCTTCTACCCATCCTTCCTCCTTGGCCTTTTTACCTGATACTGGTTTGCCATCTGTACTCCATATATAATCATCATTAAATATAACTTGACCACTTACATCCCCTTGTCCTGGGAAATATGCATATGCTAGAACACTTGGTCTATCTTTAAAGTAATGGTCTTCCACACTGCTCTTAAATGATATGGTTATATTTGATAGAGGAAATACCCTGTTATTCCAGTTGGATTTAAACTTCACTGGTATCTCCAAGTCCCAGGTTGTCATGGCCAGGTTAAGGGCACGCTTTACTTTGTTTAATGGTACTGTTCTACACCCAGATATTATATCATAGTACATAATATCTAAATTCCATTTATGTCTCCACTCCTCCTGCTCATCCTCTATAAACTCAATTTTATTTAGACCGGAACGGTAGGTGCACTTGTTCATATAATAAAAAGAGTAGTTAAGTTATTTAAGGCTTAAACTAGGGCCTATTTGTTCAATCTAGACAATGTAAAGTCAGAACCGAATCCGGCCAACAAACCTAGAATAACAGTTTGTACCGGGCCACCTAGAACTGACACGTCAAAGATTGACACTGTTGCTAGTGATGCAACGATTGCTGCTATTGCTGCACCAGATGCTTTCTTGAAGTTGAACGAGTCATCGGATTGTGATACTCCTCTGATTACATTCAGTCCTGCACCAGCTAATGCTGCAATTACTAACAGAATTGGTATGTCGACCATGGTAATACTCATCATTGAAAGGCATATAAGTCTTGCCCACAGAGGGTTAGTATTGAGTCAGGGCAATACTCGCGGTACGTTAACTGGAAACCAAAGCTCACGTAAACGTATTTTCATCACATATTAATCATTAGCACTGGTATGTGATACACTTTTATTTAAAATAGATACTCCTTTTGGCCAAGTACCTCTGCCGCCTATGCTTCCTTAACTCCTGCATCGTCATATACAGTTTGCTTCAGGGGTCGCCCAGACTAACTATTATAATACTAATATGATATATAACAACTCCCCTACAAACAATGGGGTGATTAGTGTGAGCCTGGACAAAAGGTTAATATGTCAATTTCACATATAATACCCTATGCTCGTTTTAGTACAAGAAAACATCAAATGGTTAGGTCTAGCTAGTAGATACCTAGAGCACCAGTATGATGTGACAAAAGACACCTGGAGTAGTAAACTTTTATTGGATTCTACCCAGAAGGACAAAGGATTTGAGAAAGAAGTTGATTTTATAATCACTCATTCCCTTTAGTTTATATAGAGTAATACCCTAAGTATGTCATTATGAACGCAAACATCACACCAAAAGAACGAAAGTTCGATACAAACAGACAATACAACATCCTTCCTAACACTTCAGACGAACAGTGTTAGGTTGTTTTTTTATTTTACCAGACTTATAATGCCGAATATTGTTCCTATTGCAGCAATGAGAATGTAATATTTTCTTTCGTTGTTGCTTGATTTTGCTTTTTTACGTTCCTTGTCCTCCTCTATGTCCTCATAATGGTCTGTTACTGATGACTCTAACCTGGTTAACCTGTCACATATATTATCTATCTTCTCCTCGAATGAGTCAAGTTTGTCAAAGATTCTTGTCATGATAAGAGTTAGCTCCCCTTCCGTCACCATTATAATGCACTCTTTCTAGCTGACTGTAACTTTTTCCCAGCTCTGCTCCACTCCAAGTCTTTAGGAGTCGGCCACTTGTCTATGATTTCCTGCGGAGTATCCTCTGGCCATGCATCCGGTGTCTGCCATGTGTCTGGGCCTTTCCACTGGTCGTTCATCCTGGCCAGTTCCTCTGGCCACAAGTTAATCGATACTGGCTGCCTGCCCTGATTCCATTTGTTTCTGCCTGGGTATGCTCCTCCTGCCACTCCCTTGCTCATTGTCTCCTTGTCCAAGTCCTCCAGTCCTAGTATGTCTCTGATGCCTGACTCGTCTATGAGGTTGTACTGGGCCATCTGTACCAATACCTGGAACATGTCCGGTGTGATTAGTGTTACCAGTCTCGGCTTGTTAAAGGCGAATTTAATCTTTACCGGTATCTGTGTTGCGTCATCGGTATCAAAAAGTATGGATAGGATTGTATCATAGAATTGTTTCTCTATGGTGTTCTCTAGGATTATTCTCTCCGGTCTAATCTCTTGGTTGAGGTATGAGTCTATCTCTTCTATGTTTGCATTGCCGCCAAGCTTTCCTATGTCACCTTCTGCCAACATGAACCCTGGTAGGCCATATGCTGTTATGATTGCCTTGATAAGACCTGTTCTGATTACCTCCAGTCCTCCGATGTCAGAGTTTACTGGTGTGTTAAGTACAGTTACCCCTACATCGTCTGGGCCAGATGGGCCTGTTACCGCAATGCTTTGACCCTTGGAGTCGTTTGCTTTTAGGAGAAATTCATTTAATACCGCATCCTCGTTTCCAAATTCTTGTGGTGGTATTGGCACTGAGAAGATTGGTGGTTTATGCCAGGTGTTCTCTGCTGCTCTTTCATAGTCCTGGTTAAGTATAATGTTTAGGGTATTGGCCTCATCTGAAATTCTTGCCACTTTACTATCTCCGTAATAATCAGAGAATAACTCATTGTTAAATCCATGCATGACATATATCATTCTGTTCTTTGGTAGGATGTTGTCCCTTGTCGGTGAACGTACACCTATTATGCGAACTCCTTCCAGCTCTGAGGTGTTCTCGTTGATGACCGGTCTCTCCGTAAACTCCGGTCTGATTAGTCTTATTTGCTCTGGCAGTTTGAACTTGCCATTCTCGTCTGTCGATAGCGGTGTTAGGGCCAGGACACATCGGCCTTGCTCTAGTGCTGTAAAGTATGCGTTAAACACATTAGATGACAAGTCCATGTCTATGGCCATCTTGTCTATCTTGTCCTTAATCTGCTCTGGTGTCATTTCCTTGTTCCAGTAGGGAACGAATATCTTAGTGGATGAACCCCATGAGTCTAACTGCTCATCGGGGATGTCCTCCTCCTCTCTTGGTACTATGTCGGTTGTGTATCCCTGGCCTGCTGTAAATGTTGAGTGTATTCTGGATGCACGATAAACGTAAGGGTTGTTCATTGCTGAACGAAATGTCTTTCTCTCTGTTGACTTGTATGGGTCTACTGCCGCAAATACCGTTAGGCCCTGAAAGTCCTCCGTTGACCCTGATAATTTTTTCCAGTTGTTATTTTTGTTAATCTTTCTATTTGGAGAGAATCCATCTGTAGCCATGCGTGGAGTGGCCTTGTTGGGTGTGGACTTTTTTGCCATGACTAAATATAGGGTTTAAGACTTATTAAGGTTTACAATTTGAAAGTTTTACATTCTGCCATGGAACATGAACATATGTCACCGTCTGACGTTGTCGTGGTACAGTCTATTAAAAAGCGTGCCGGTTTGTCATGACATTCGCACCCACATGGTTCTGATGTGACCCCGGCCAGTTGTGCTGCATGTACGTTCTCACACTTGTCGCAGGTCATAATATTACTTGTTTAATGAAGATAAAAAGGTTTAGGATACGTCATATCCGCACCTGTCGCAGGAGACCTCATAGTCGTCTTCGCCTCTCTGGTTCACCGAAAACGGTATGTTACAGAACTTGCAGTTAGTCATAGAACTCTTTCTCCGTTACCCTGGTGGATACGTTTTCTACTGTTGGTGATTTTAGCTTGTGTAACCTGTAGGCCTCTTCACTGGAGCTTGCTTTGACAGTAAAGTATTCTACTATTGTGAATGTTCTTTGTGTTTTTGACATACTATACTATAGTTAACATAGTATATAGATACTACCCTACTTTTACTACGGTGTTATTATTCTTAGGGTAAGGTAATAATGGGTATTTTATTTTCTTTATTAATTCTTTTCTTCTTTTTTTCTTTGCATTTATGAATATATATCTATGTTTTCTTGGTCTAGGAACTAACTTAAATTTATCTCCATATTTTTCTTTTAATTCTTTAGATGTGTATTTATCTGCTATTGTCTGACAGTGCTTATTTATTCCTTCAACTGTCCAGTTTGTTCTTTTTGCACTTAGGCCAGAATATAAAAAACTTGTTGCTTGATATACTATTCCTATATGACCTTGTTCTATCTCTGAATAACTTACAACTATCTCTTTATTAATCTTCTTTATAGTATTACCTATTAAATATGATTCTGCATTTTTACCTATCTTATCATCAATCCATAATCTTGTTAATTCTATTACATTGTTTTTTTCATCAATACCACATATTCCTTTTCTTAATGATGATGAAGAAGGTGTGCCATACATGACCACTCCTACTAATTCATCATTATTATATAGGCCAAATGCAAAAGAACATGGTGCTCTTCTATGTAAATAATGATGTTTGATTACAATATCCTGTGCTGTTTTATTTAAAATACGTTTAATTTTCCAATTCATTTTTCTAGTATCCATTCCAATATATCTATTTGTGCTCTCTTCTCACTCTCTGTCTCTATGTCGTTTAACCTTTGACCAACTGCCAGGACTGTCTTAATGTCCTCTAGTAATGTTATAATTTCTTCCTCGGTCA